>Ga0335073_10010071_pt1 | contig 13269 bp, 14 predicted proteins | sample Lox_Sample_22_FD_207093 | JGI IMG/M metagenome (GOLD analysis project Ga0335073, IMG submission 207093) | Soil microbial communities from Loxahatchee National Wildlife Refuge, Florida, United States - Lox_Sample_2.2 | ecosystem: Environmental > Terrestrial > Soil > Wetlands | place: USA...
AAAGAAGAACCAGACTCTCCCCCACCAATTCAATCTTCCGTCTGGAATAAACCTCTCAGAGTACATACTTCTCCTGAATTATTATTCGACTCTACGTTCCCTTCCCCAGTCGATGTAAATCCCCGTCCTCTATCGGTATCCACTCCATCTCGCGAACGTCAAAAATCCACGTCCTCGCCTTCCGGGTCCATGAAACAACGGCTCGCTGACCTATCCCCGCTCCGTCGCGATAGCAAAACCCGAGCATTGTTGGGCAATCTCCTTCGTTCGCCATCCTTCCCCACTGCACCGAAACCGAAATACCCCTCCTTGGAAGTCATACCCTCTTCGACGTCAAACAAGATCCCCGACAAGGAACGACTCTTTGTCCAAGCCTGGTCGATAGTTTCGCGGGTAAAACATGTCTCATTGCCGAATAGCGAGGAACATATCCTGTATGAAAAGGATATGCATGCGTTTCTGTACATGTTCAACAGTGAGCCTGGGGCGGCGGAGCCGAGTGCCATCAAGTTTCTCTGGGTGGGGAGAGAGTGTATTTTGGGCGAAAGGGAAGGCATGGAATTCGTGAGATTAATGGGCGATCAAAATGCAGATACTCAGGTTATTCAACAGGGTCGTGAGACACCGTTGTTCATGCGTGCGTTGGGTGGTGTCATTGTCACCCGTACGGGAACGCGTCGGCCTCTTGATTCAGAAGAAGATGAGCTATTCTGTGTGCGTGGTTGTCTTGGCGGTATTTCCATTGACCAGTGCGAGTTTCGAAAGGCAGAGTTTTGCTCTGGGTTCTCGTACGTTGTGAAACGGGATGTGGGAGATGTTTTCGTGTGGCATGGAAATGGAAGCTTGAGTGAGGAGATTGCGGCGGCGAGAAGATTCGCAGGATTATTGGGGTCGACGGTCAAGGAGATGATGGAGGCGGATCCAGCTGGATGTACAGAATTGTGGAAGTCTTTCCAGGACCATGAGTATGCCTCGGGAGATTTCTGGAGGAGGAAGTATGAGTTGAATGGATTTTCACCGTCATTGTATCTCATCGAGGGACAGAAGGTACAGAGCACTCTTTTGAATTTGGCTAACGTAGGCGCGACAAATGACGCTGTTTTCAGTGGAGGATGTTCCTCTTTCGGGAGTCTGCGTTCTTGATGGGAGTTTTGTTACGTATGTGCTTATTCCGCCGACTGCGCCACGGTCCAAAAACGACATCGGCACGGCTCTTCAATTCGCAAAGGTACACTCAGTTAACCTTCATTCTGACTTTAGGAACTTGCGGATCGACCTGAAATGACCGCTTCTGTTGCAATTGTTATTCCAGGCAACTCTGCCCCTCCTCACGATCTCAAACCCATCTTCCGTCAATGGCAGGACCAAGCATGGCCCCTCAAAGCCACCGAAATTCACACCCTCGATCTAGACGATGCGCTCGACACGCTGGAGAAGGAACGATTTACCATCAAGGAGTTGCAAGGAGATCACTTGCCGCTTGGCGTGGACGCCGATAATCTTGAGGTACTTCCTTCACTGCTTCGACTATGGCTGATGACAGTATTTTCTGAGTGATGAAGAATTTGAGCTTGTTATGGGGATGAGCAAGACAAAATATGAAGCGTTGCCATCAAGACAGAGGTTGGAAGTTCGAGAGAGCGGTCTTGGCTTGATGAGACAATTGCGCGTCTAATGCGTGTGGATACGTGCTGTGTAACTGTGGAGATTTTTCGGTTCGAAAATGGATTTTGCTAATATGGCGTTTGGATTGGGATCAATTGCTGCATTTCAGATGTGTGTATCTCTATCATAGTGTTATTCTTAATGCGTAAACACTTTCTACATCGTCGAGTCACTCCGAGGCTGTGCCCGAATTTCGGGTATTTTTGATGATCATCTGCGCAGATCGCAAATTTTCGACCGCCCTTTGTGAGTCACGTCCGTGTCAGTATTTTAGCCCCTTTTTCGTTCTTCGGCCACCATTCTCGTCACTCGCCTCAGTCCGCACGTCTCTCGTGCATTCTTCATCATCTCCATCTCTCCCCACGCTCCCTCGCTCCGAATTCCTCGAATACGATCCTTTTCCTCAGGAGCAGTCAGCATGGCTTCTGTACCGCTATCTTCCCTCTTACCGACTAATAAACAGCAGCAGCCCGAGATTCCTGAGGAGGAGTACATCCCCTACTCCAATGCAATCACAGACCTCCTCTCGGATCCCTCCAAGAAAGTCATCGTCCTCCTCGTTGGCGTCAGCGGCTCAGGCAAAACTTTTCTCCGCAATCGCCTGCTCTCTCACATCCCCTCCTCTCTCAACGTCACTCCTCGCACATTCTGTCTCGACGACTACCGCGAAAAGCACAATAATGGGGTATATCCCATCGGCGATGCTCAACATAAAGCGGTCAACAAGAAGATTTTCCCCATTTTCAACGGCGATGTCACTCGTGCCCGCGATCGTCTCATTTTCTTTGACAACATGCATTTGAAATGGAGTCCTGATTGGGAGACTGCGGTCAACAAGGCTTTGAATGAGGATTACTATGTGCTTCCGATGACACCTGCATTGAAAGAGGCCATGTTCTGCACGAATAATTCCGAACATGGAGTTGACGACAAATTGTTCTTCACATTGGCTGCGTCTTGGGGAGGTCATAAATTCGGTCCGTTTTTGTATCATCTTATCGCCCCTCAAGCGTTGAAGGGAATGAAGCCGCTTAAAAGGGATACATTCCACAAGGTCAAGCTGTTTCCGTGGCAAAGGGGATGGTTGTACGTGCAAGATCAGTATCTCGGATACATTGATAAGGAGATGGTGTACGCAGTCATGGCGGCAGGTCAAGAGATGCGTCGTGGAGGTGTGGAAGAATACTTCATGCGCAAGGATGGGAATATTCACATCACCTTGATCGATCCTGGACGATTCCAAGAGTCCGACTTGCAAAAGTTGGCTCAAACCATCGTCAGAATGTACCCCGACGGAGCGCCACAGACGGTATACACGGGTGTTGGCACATTGGAGGATCCTGTGGCGGATACGCAGACATATTTTCTGACCGTCGATGAGAAATCGCAGATGGAATGGGAGGACGTCATTTCGAAAGCATCTGAAAAGACATTCGGAAAAGCGGCGGAATTCCAACCAGATGGAGTCCATGTCACAATCGGATTCAAGAACAGAGACATCTGGCGTCGTAGTAAACGGATTGCTCCAATCTTTCCCTTCCAGGACCCCGCCTCCGCTACCACCCCTCACGCTTTCCTCCCTCGCTACCGCGGTCTCCTCGAAACGGCCGAGCTGCCCATCCAAAACGACAAAGAAGGCTCACCTGGTCTCGATCCGCTTCCAGAACCCGTCGACGTCGGCAGCATCTTCCAACAACAACTTCGAAAGTGGCTCAAAGGGAGACCTGTCTCCATCACCGCCGTTCCAAAACCACAACTTGCGATCCTCGACTACCTCGTTCAACATCAAAACGTGAATGCAAAGTTCCGAGAATGCCCAGACGGATATTACCTCATCGGATTTTCTGTCCACAGTGGAAGGAGATACCTCTCGGACGACGACGCGTACAAACGGAATCCGCGTCTCCAAGCTCTTGTGCCTCGCGGTCTCTACCATGGACTCAAACTCGACAAGGATGGGACGGTACATTGGCTTGGCGCTGTGTATCCCACGAGCAAATTCTTTGGTGACAACGACACAGAGGAGGGAGTCGATCTCGTCGACGAGGAGGAATTACAAAAGGAAACCGGTGGCACGGGGGTCAAATTCATCCTCACTGAAAAGGCGAATGGAGAAATGTTCACCTTTAGCGTTCTCGACAAGATCCCCTCTCACAACGGAGACAAGTACATCGTCGTCTGCGGATCCAAAAACAACAAATTCCTCTTCCAAATCATTCTCTCGGGTCCCCAAAAGACCGAGCCCAAACAGCTTGTACAAATGTTGGTCGATTACCTCCCGGCAAGCGAACAAAAGCAATTTCCTTCGCAGTACAAAGAGAGTCGCAACTGGACATACACTCGTGTATGGCTCGAAATGTCGGACGTCTTCCTCGCGCGATTACTCGAGAATTCCAACGCCGTCTGGTTCTGCGACATGTTGTACAAGACAAAACAGACTGCATGCGCCGAATTCGAAAGTTACTTGCATCCACATATCATCGCTTTCAAAGACGGTCATCAACAACATCGGATTTTCGCATTGACTTCGTACCGTGAGGACGGAACGCCCAAACAGACGGAAGATACGGTGCGGCTGAAACAGCTTCTCGAGTTGCGTGAAAAGGGGTTTGGGACTGTGGAGATCAATGATACATCGAGCACGTATGTGATGCAGATTCGTCGCGACGTGTGGCATCGTACAAACTCGGAGGGAGTGGTGTTACTTGTTGTCAACAACGGGAAAATCGAAAAGATGATCAAGATGAAGACGATCTGGTACGTCGTGCATCGTGGGTTTCGCGAAAATCTCCGTCGTCACGTCACGTCGAAGACGGATGAGTGTCTTCGACTTTCTACCATTCGTCCGGGTCTACAAAAGAAATTGCGGGAAAAATTGGCGATTTTCGGGTTGAAGAAAGATGAGAGTGGATATTGGGATGATTATTTGGAGTCATTGGCAGAGTTTGTTGTGGAAGAACAGGGAAGGATGGGCAAGGAGGCATTTGCAGAGATGTTTACGTATGATTATCCAAAGATTATTGCTGGGGCGGAGGAAGTGATGGAACGACATCCAAAGAGGAAAGGGAAGGATGAGATGGGGATGTATGATATTGCTGCTACTCCTCCAAAAAGGAGTCCAAGTCCATTGAGAAGAACCCCCAGTCCAACGAGTGGGAGATCCCCCAAAAGAGCGAAGTAGATGGCAAATCTGGTTGAGATTTCTTCAAAGGTTGCTGGAATACCTGGTAGTCATAGCTCAAATAAATGTATATTCGAAAGTTGCCGTCCCGTGCGTCTCCGCGATCTTCGATTCAAAGTGACAAGGCGATAACACAGTCACCCGCTCTGACATATGGCGGCGAAACCTTGGGATCCATATGGCGACCCTTGGATAATCCCGGCAACTAATTCCGGCAGATCGGCAGGGTCCACACATAGGCTTCCTATCCGACAGTTGGCCGAGGCAATACCGCAATTTATCTGCTTACTAAAATGAGTCCATGACGCGATCGAAATCGGAACGGGTAAATATTAAAAGTTTCGAACCCCTCCGAGATACAGGACTCCACCTCCCAAACGACTCCCCGACGGGCTCTGATATTCAAACACATAGTTCGTGCGCCTCGAGGATAAATAAGAGAGTAGCTGGACTGACTCGATCTCAGAAAATGGCGGAGTTGAAGGCTGAAGTCCTCGGCTTCGCAGATTGTGGCGAAAAAGTGCCTTATGAAACGGGGAGGGTGGTTCGAAATTGGGCTCAGACATTTGAATGTCGGCCTGAGCGGTTTTATTATCCAAAAACGGAAGATGAGGTGGTTGAGGTATGCATCTACATCTTGCTCTGCGGTTGAGGTCATTAGACTGATAAGTAGGTGGTTAATCTTGCGAAACAACACGGCAAGACGATTCGGGTAGTTGGAGCGGCGCACTCGCCGTCGGATATTCATTGCTCTTCGGAATGGATGATGTCGCTTGACTTTCTGGACAAAGTCCTTAGCCACGATTTGGATCGACGGACAATCACTATTCAAGCGGGAATGAGACTGTACAAGTATATCAATGAGTTGGAGAAGCGGGGGTGGTCAATGGACAATCTGGGAAGCATTTCAGATCAGAGTATGGCGGGCGCAATCGCCACATGCACGCATGGAAGTTCGATGGAGTACGGTGTCATCTCAACCCAGGTATGTCATCCTGGAACCCCGGTTAATGGCAGGTGGAAGAGATTACACTGGTTCTGGCGAATGGAACGATAACGACATGTTCATTAGACCACGATCCAGATTTATTTCGGGCTGCACTGGTCTCTCTAGGTTCCCTCGGAGTCATTATACGATTGACTATGCGAGCCGCTCCCAGATACACCATGTCCTATACCACTGAAACCGTTTCGCTCGAACGTTTCCTGGCCGAATACGACCAAGTGTGGTCGTCGGCGACCTACGTTCGCGCATGGTGGTGGCCATACAGCCGCAAAGTCATCATATGGCGCGGAAACCGTACTCAATTACCCGAAACAGTCGCCAAACACCCTGCCTCGAAATGGTATTCGAATTTCGACATTGGAAAGAAAGTCTATGAAGCTTCGTTGTACGCTCTCACCTATACCCCCTCTCTTCTCCCATCTTTCGAACGAACTCTATTCAGTAATCAATTTCCCTCGCCCGAAAACGTCGTCTCCGATCCGGAAGTCAGTAACCCGCATAAAACGCTGCAAATGGACTGTTTGTTCTCACAATACGTCGATGAATGGGCCGTGCCGCTACGGTCTGGTGTCGAGGCCATCTCGCGACTAGACAGATGGATCACTCACCGCGACACATCCGCGGAAAGCGGAATCCCAATTGGCACTTCTGCAAAAGTGTACGTCCATGCTCCGATTGAGATCCGTGTGTCCTCCGGTCGCGGCGATCATGCTTTTCTGTCTCCTGCTCGAGACGGGACGCCAGTGATTTGGCTCGGTGTAATCATGTACCGACCGTACTTTAGCCCGGTGGCGTACCGAAAGTATTTCTCTGCATACGAACATCTGATGCGGTCTCTCGGAGGGAAACCACACTGGGCGAAACAGCATCGTATGTCTGCCGCTGAAGCGGAACATGTATTTGGCGATGGGATGACGAAATGGCTTGAAGTCCGAGCTCGTGTCGATCCATCGGGGGTTTTTGTGAATGGATTTGTAAAGCGACACTTATTGGGAATAGCGTCGCCGGGAAAGGAAAACGTTGGGGTTGGGATAATGGACGGAGAGTCAGGGAGGTTGTTTAAACGATATCGCGCGGTTTTGTAAATGTTATGAACTTTAAATTTCTTGTATCATGTATGGTACGTCAAAACTTATTTTTGGTTGGAAAAGAGTGGGATAGACGGGGTGGAGTGCGGATATCTTCATGCATGCAAGTATTGGTTTATCAATAGACGGTGGTCGGGTAAACGACGTTTGTGGAATGAGCACCCGTCGATTATCAGAGTCATCCAAACCCGGTTCACGCCTTGTCCACGTGGTATTCAAAGATATCGTTCCTTGTACACAATGTATCAAAAGTCTAATTGCGCGAATTACAAATTGAGGTCAATTTAAGGAAAGCGACGATCCAAGATCCATTGCTTCGGATTCTTTCCTCATCTTTTCGGATACTATCCCACCTCCCCGTATCTGTACCGCCCTCCCCGCCCGCCGTCGGGGCTGACCGAATCCATCAAAGCCCCAAATGACCCGTATCCACGTAGAATCCCCATAGTCAGCATGAAGTCACGCAAACTTGGAGTTTGGCCACTTCCCGTCCCCTTCGGAAGTGGGGTAAAAAGGATTAAAGTTTGTCAACAACCCCCCCGGATAAAACCACATTCGGAGGGTCTCCATCGGTAACCGGTTATATCGGTTACAAAAAATTCTAAGAAAATCTGGAGATTTTCCAAGACAGCTTGTCTGTGATTCGTCCGGCCAACTTGCGTCGCCCCGCAATCTTTGGCAAAGCTGTCACGAATCATCGAATGACGCCACGTTGATTTGTCGCCCGCCAACTCCGGGTGTCCTGAACCCCACAAAAAGCGGATTGTAGCGAACGGGCTGCGGTTTAACCGATAGGGCGAGAGGACTGACGTACGGGGTCAAAAGTGCAGGGGCGGCGGGAGGTGGGGGTGGAGATTGTGGCCCGGAACGTGCGCGCGCCCACACGAGAAGCCACGTCATGTGTCCTTATTTTTGTTGCTCTGGATCGACCGAACATTTTAACTTTTGTAATAGGTGGAATTTGTTTAAAGTACTCACGAGGTTTTATATCCGGGTGTCCGAATTGGAAATCCCGAGCGATCCCCGAATGTTCGGTCGATAGCCGGCGGCCGAAAAATTCGTAAACATGGGGGGGAGGGAAAAGGTTTGGGTCAACCATTTTACGTTTCTTTAGCACGTTTTTTGGTTTCTTTTAAAAATAAAAACAAAAGATACGGAGGTCGTTCTGTCCTGCGGAAGTCTGCTCTCCGGGAAAGCAAAAAGAGCCCGATTAGGGAGTCAAATCGGCAGCGAGGAATATTATAAGCATTAGGATAGCCATAATGTACGTAATTTGGGGAAATTTAGGTTACCGGCTTGTAATTAAAAATTAGCCGCACGGACGGTAAAGCTTGGTTTGATGCGCACCCAAAAAATTGGGATGATGTGTGACAAGAGTGACAAACCACACATGACCTACAATTGCTGCAGTTCATTTCCTTTAAAGATGCATGACAATTAAAGTTTATATCCGGACGATAGGAGAAATAATATATTCTATGGGTATCTTGGCACCAGAAAATAGAAAACATTAAAACATGGAACTGACATAGTGTTGTTCGAGTTGGACACGAACAGGGATTGCTTGGTCAAAGCAGATTGGTGTTATTGGACGCCGCCGTTGCGGGCCTCGGAAGCTTCTCCAGAAACTCGAGCATCTCGGGAAGCTCCTTTTGGTTGATTGAGGGGAAAGGAGAAAGTAACCCTCCAAATATAAATATATATTTTACGTTGGTCGTGAAGGGGGCGGTTTGGTGGCTCGGGATCACCCCACACCCACACGCCGTACTTCACACATACGTTGAATATATTCACGCAAAAAAGCTTAAGAGCCGCGGGGAGCAGGGATATTTACATATACCAAGAAGGGGCACACTCGCATACTGCGACAACACACAGGACAAAGGTTCTCGCAAACACCCCGGAGCTTATATTTCCCCTTTGAGGGACACAAACCTTGGGAACCTTCGGGGGAGGAGGCGCTTTAGCTCTCGTCGACATCATTATTGCCCCCTTCTTGCCGCCCGCCAGAAGCCAAACGCAACCGGCAAATTTAATAAAATCCAAAAATACCCGCAGCTCGGATCAACTCGATTTTTACAACCTTCGACACAGCCTCACTCTCTTCTTCTACGCTTCGAACTGCAGAGCGGGCAGCTTTCCTTTTTGCGCTAAAAAGGTTTTGTGTATATAATTTTATCCTCCCTCCTCGCCTGTCGAAAGGACTGTCAATTGTCGACAGTCAATTTGGACTAAAGTGGAAATCCTGGCACCCACAATGTCTGACTACCGCTCCGGCTCGTATGAGGACGAGCCCTATGATTTATACTCGTCCGGACACCTCCTCTCCTCCGCTAAAAGACCTTTCCGACCTCGACGGAAGGAACCGAGCTGCGACACTTGTCGTGAGCGCAAAGTCAAGGTACCCGCCGTCCCGTTGATCAGGGGGGAATACATCGCTAACAACAAAGTGCGATGCCAATGGCTCAAAAGCATGTACGGAGTGTCAAGCCCGAAATGTTCGTTGTCAATTCACAAAGGAACACAACAAACGCATGTCGTCTCTAAAGTTGTTCCCCCAGCCGGCAATAGTATTCTGACATCTAGAGTTGTTCAAGATCTCGAACGACAACTGCGGGACAAGACGAACGATCTCTACGATGCACACCAACACATCGACCATCTTCAGGAACAACTGCGTACGCAGAAAAGTAACTCGGGAGCAGACAAAGACGAAGGCCATCCCGATCTCTACGTAACGTCTTCCGAGTCCCTCAAAGCCCGTCAAGCGCTTCTACGAGCTTCCGACATTTCACCCACAGACTCACCCGCCACTCAATCCATAAACCCGTTCCATGACTTTGCACCCATCCGTAAACAAATAATACGACTCGGCGAGGGCATCTTCAAAGCCCCGCCCGGCTGGGGCGTCATAACAAAACAAGTAAAACGTCGAGAAGCACAATTCGCTCAACTCATCAAAGCGCCATACCCAATACGTCTTCCCCCCCGTGCATATGCAGAACAAATCCTCGATGTATTCCGTGAAGATGTCGAGAAAATGTTGTACATTATGAACTGGCCGGAATTCGAAGCAAACATGGACGTCATGTACAGAGATAGTGTCGACGGGGTAGTCCCATCTAGTGCTCGGCAATCGTTCGTACGGTTCTTTTTTGGATTGTTGGGGTTTACCATGATTTGGAGTCAGGATGATCGGATATGTCGAGGACAGGATTTGAGTTACGCGGGACACGAGTTTATTGCCGTGGCATACCAGATGCCGCTTACGACGACGCATTTTCACTTGGACGATGTGCGGGCAGGATTGCAGGTCACTTTTTGGTTGAAGTGTGCTCATTATCTGCAACTTGCGCACATCTGGTCAGGTGCCAACATCAAGATTGCGCAGGAGTTGGGATTGCATCAAGAATTGGAGGGACTGCCAGGGCCAATTCGAGATGAACGGCGGCGGGTATGGTGGTACGTCTACGCATTCGATCGGTACCCTCAAACTCACAATCCCCAATTTTTGACATTAGTGTCCTTGCTTCCGAAGCGTATGGAGAAATGGTCATTTACGACACCGACACCAACGTTCCGTTTCCGTTCGGCGACAAACGGCTCGACTTGATCAAGGCGGGCCATACAAGCGGAATGATGGCCAAAGATTCCTGGACAACAACGCTCTTCAGTTGGCTCCGTGACGTCGCCAAAATCACACGCGGATTACGCGAAATACAAGTCCTCGACACCAACGATATGGAACGAATGCTCGCAAGAGCACAAACCCAATGGGCTTCTTACCCATTGGAAACGGTCCTCGATTCCACCGATCCAACCAGTTCCCCCTTCCTAACAAACTACATGCTCCTCCAAGACAGCATGATGACCATCTACCGCCATAATCTCTCCCCTTGCGCACCCATGTCCCTCCGCCTCAACTCGCTCAAACACTGCATTGAAATCTGTCAAGCATGGAGTGTTCTCATTAAACGCTGCGCCTACGAAGGACCACAATTAACTAAAGACCAAGCCGCACGGACACACCGTTTCGTGACGCTCGTACTCCCGGAGTTCTGTCTCCATCTCTGGCGGTGTCAACTCTTGCTTTTTGCATCGGGGATGTACTCTGAAGCAGTATCCTTGGTCGTTGCTTCCCGAGCCATTGCCGGCCATCGACCCGTCAACCTTGAACTCCCGCGCTACGCAGCGGGTTTAATCAAATTCTGTTCCGACAAGGGGTCAATTCTCGAGCACGCTACGTCCGGACACTGGACCGTGACGGACGAGGAAATCATTGCGTTTGCTGTTGGGGATATGCATGGAATGTATCGTGGACGGCTATTCCCTGATATCTGGGATCGATCACCTCACCGGTCAAGACGACAGACTTCGGAATCCGAGTCGGATGAGTCGATGGTGTCAGAGTCCACGGCGAGTACCCTATGGAATGGAGATTTGAAGATGGAAAGTGATGAAGAGGAGGAAGAAACAGTCACTTGGGACGATGTACTCGAACTAGTCAAATCACGCGCCAAAAATTCAGTAACAGAAATCAATCACGAACCACCGACGAGTAACGCGATGATCATTGACGACGGGTCTGCGCTCTCACGACCTCAAATTCCAAATAGGATGTCAATTCAAAACCTCATCTAACCACGTCCCCTCACCGGGGGTGACTGTCACCTATGTCATTTTTTGGAGCTCTGGAGTTTGTACTCAACGAACTGGAAAGGGGGGAAAGGGGGGAGTGGGATGTATTGCGTGGGATGAACAAACTTTTAGTGAAATGTTGCTTTTACATTTTTCGTTCGTAATTTGGAAAAAGTGAGGTGTAATTAATCTGTAAAATAGAAGAACGGTCCGGGGACGAAACCGGAGAAGGGGGGGAGTGATAGGTATTAGGAACAGGAAGTTTAATTCAGAGGTTGATGCGCTTTGATACGCATTCCGTATTTGGCGGATCCTTGCTCTTAAAAATAGAAAAAGTGTGTCCGCGTGGACCGATAAATGCCGCACGTGTGGCTCGATCCCCCCTCCGCACCCGAAAACTCTATAATTCCGGAGCTGAGTTATCCTGATCTGGAACATGCATCGGAAGATTTCTGCAGCCGGTTTATCGCATGCGTCGATCCGTAATAAATTATGCCGAGGTTGAGTGATCAGATCAATCATTATTTAATGTTGAGCCCGGTGACCATGCAACATTATATATGGACTAGCAAGGGCGGGATTATTGGTGGAATTGGCAAAGGTGTATGGGATTTCTGAGATTGTGGTGTCAGAGTACATTGACTCTACAACAGAGTTTTTAGTACAAGTGGCTCGGAAGAGGGGCAGATTGGGACGAGGAGGGATACCCATGTTGGAATCTGCGGGGAGGATAGTTTTGAATGATTGGGCTGCGGGGAAGATCAAGTGGTGGCGTGAGGCGCCTGCGAATACCACGTCCGCCATGGATGAGAAAGTGGTCGTGTCTGAATGGGCGCAGGCATTTAATATCGACGCATTACTGCAGGATACAGATGTTGAGATGAAGGAGTAGCCATAGCGTAGCATAAAACTGAGGGCTTACCCTAGGATTTCTTGAATGGGCAACGTTAGAACTTTGGTCTCTCGCCCAGGGTCTCGCTTGGCCTGAAGCCACAGGCGCAGTAATAGCGCAGGAACAGCGTCGTCTATAAGGTTGGGGCGACCGACGGGTAAGTGGTTATGGTGTTCATTCCCAGGGGTTGGATTCCAACGCGCACGGTGGGAACCAATACGTGTATGGGGCTTGCCACAGAGGTTTCTCGGAGGAACAACCCTCAGGTGCCGGAAAAGACATTTCCAACGATTGTCTAGATTGAACCAACATGTAAAACCGAGGTACATCTTCCGACTTGTAACATCCAACTGATGCTCCCTAGGTCGCGGTGGTGCCTCTGGCAACAAATTTCGCATGACCCTTGGTTTGCCAGTCGGCGCCGTCATGGCGCATAAAAAAAGGCACGCCGAACTGATCGACATCGTCTCCAGAATTTTGCCACGCATGACGTCCAATCCATCGACGTACGCAATCCCATTAACACGGCTGTTAGCACGGCTGGAGCAGTCTCTCGGTGATTCAGCCAAACTAGCATCACTGAATGAAGTCGAGTTACGGAAAGCCGCAGCCGTAGCCCCTCATTCCTATCAACTCCGCTGACTGTGCAACAGAACGTCGACAATGCGCGAAAGTTACTCATTCAGCTGGAACGCTCTGAAGGACCAGGAAAAGTAGATGCGTATGACCATTTCCCCCTATTTCTTACTAACAGCAGTACCGCAATAGCAGAGCAGAGAAAACGAATATTGAAACTTCA
>Ga0335073_10010072_pt1 | contig 13269 bp, 12 predicted proteins | sample Lox_Sample_22_FD_207093 | JGI IMG/M metagenome (GOLD analysis project Ga0335073, IMG submission 207093) | Soil microbial communities from Loxahatchee National Wildlife Refuge, Florida, United States - Lox_Sample_2.2 | ecosystem: Environmental > Terrestrial > Soil > Wetlands | place: USA...
CCGAGCCGCCGTTCTGGCGCAGATCCCGCCGCGCAGGACCGACGATCTGCGGATTCCAGATGAGGGTGATCTGGGACCGGCCGGAGAGGTTCGCGCGCCGGGCCGCTCGGCCGGCATTGCCCAGGTCACAGCCCGTTGAGCGCCTGGGCGATCGCGTACAGCAGCAGGGCGATACCGCTGGAATTCCTTGACAACTTCCCTAGCCAGATCGACTTGGTGCATTCGTCCATTCCGATTGAGACTAATCAACTTATCGTAGGAGAACGCGAGGTAGTGTCTGCCTACAAGTACCGCACGGTGGGTTTCACAAATGCGACTTCTTCCACGAATCGCTGGGTGGTTCGGCGGGAAGCCGAAACCTTCGATCGAGGCTTCAATGCAATTCGCTTGCGAAATCTGGAGGTGGCGCGTCGACTCGGCTTGGACACCGACGGCCAGGCGTGGCCAGAAGTCCTCTCTAGGATGATCATCGAGCACGCTGTGACGGGCTTGACTCGGAACGAGGATGAGCTAGTGATAGCAGACGTCGACGGTTCTCCTCGCTTGATTCCACGCTCGGTCGCGCGAGCAACTAAAGCACTGCAACACGTTGTGCATCTTCACATTGTCGGACCTTTGCCGGATCGGGAAGTCCTACTGCAGAAGAGGTCGATTCGCAAAACTCAGTATGGCGGCATGATCGACGTCTCGGTAGCAGGTCATCAGCACAGCACTGACTGGCGTCGGGAATCCGCCCGAGAGGCGGCAGAAGAACTAGGGATATGGCTCGATTTGGCCTCACCCGTCACGCCCCGCGCCAGGGTCGGGCCGTTAACGCGGAAACTCCGTGCTACTGGGAAAGAATGTTGTCGCCACACGTCCGGAATTTCCCTGTTGCATAGAGTTTCCGCGTTAACCTCGAACCGCCAGCCGATCCGGCCCGCACCTTACGGGTGCGCGTCGATACGCGGCGTTTCCACAGTTCAGAGGCGTGAGCCAAGCGGGAGGCGAGGCCGGCGTGAATAACTGAGGTTGGATGCTCTGATCGACGTAGGCACGATAGAACAGGTGGCTGATGGAGAACCGGAAAAGGTGAGCATCCTGGCTGTAATCGTGGAAGACCTTGAAAGCTTGGTGCGTGACAGCTCAACCTCACCCGAAGTTGATCAAATGCTTTCTGTACCTTTGGATGAGCTTCTCGATGACGGGACCGCCATCGGCACGGCGACAGAGAAATTCGGAGAACTCAAGATTCCCGCACGTCGCATGTTGCGAAAGAGTGATCTTGTGCCGGGATTGATAAACGAGCTAGGGCTTGTTCGCGATTTTCTTTCGAAGCCGGTCACGGAAGGCTGATGAGATCAAGAAACACATACGTCTTTTTGCCCATGGCGGGCCGTGATCTTGTAAAACGTCGTCGCGAAACCGCCCGTACTCTCGCTTGTCTGATTCCAGCTCTAACAGCAGCTACCCCGGAGACTGGGAAGATCACTCTTCACATACACGTAAATGGGCCGTATGATTCGTCGATGCTCGCTCAACTCTCTAGAGTGCTGCGTGCGCAGCGTTTTCCGAGCAGACTGACAACCCAAACCGTCCAAGACAAGATCTCGGCTGTGAACTTCGGGCTGGTTGCGTCGCGCCAAGCCCAAGCCGATACTTTCTTGACGGTCGATAACGATCTCTACTTTCCGGTCAATGTTATAAGGAGAATGCTGGAAATTTATCATGCTGGAGCAGGTAGATGTCCGGTGGGGTGCGAGAAAATTCCTTTCGTGCCATCGCGTGCAACCGCATTCCAACGAGCCTTTTCCATCTTTGGTGAGTTCGTTGTGAGGAGTCGCATCCTCGATAACAGGCGCATATCGGGATCTCTTTATGTCGTCAATCCGTACTCAATCGATGTCTTTCCATCTGGGTGTAACGAGGGTGATTATCTAACACAGATCGGAGCACTTCATTCCAATGAGTATATTTATTCCCCATATCCTTCCAGTTTTAGGGAGGAGGTTCTTCGGCGCCGTCGTCTTGCTATAGGAGCTGCAGCGACTGGATATCGACGAGAGTTCCAGAATGCAGCCGTGGTTGGCGGTTGGCTTGATGCAGAACGAGTTGTAGAAGCCGTTACTCGTTATCAGCTCTGGCCGCCGTTCTTGACCTTTGCGCGCGTCATGCTTCATGATGTAAACGACGGTCAACTAATCATTAATAACTTGCGCATTCCGGATCAGGCGATCCCGGACGATGGCAGGACTACTATAAATCTTGTAGACTTCGTAAGTCCGGTAGAGCCTAAAGCGACATACCCGCGCTGGTGGTTACGGAAACGGTGTACAATTTGCCGCCCAGGGCCGCGCATTATATAGAAAGAGGGTTTGTAAAGCCCGCGGTCTGCCTCAGCCATGCAGTCGTTGCCTCTAGGCCTTCCATCAGGCTAACGGTCGGCTGCCATCCAAGTTCATGGAGTGCGCGTCCTATTGCTGGCTGTCTGCGTACCGGGTCGTCGGCAGGCAAGTCGCAAAACTCGATAGTGGACCCAGATCCTGTTATTTTCTTCACGATATACGCAAGATCAATAATTTTCCGTTCATCCCTACTGCCAAGATTTAGCGGTCCGAAGATATGTGAATCCAGCATGAGGATAATGCCGCGGATAAGATCACTCACATAACAAAAACTGCGGGTCTGTGTGCCATCGCCATATACAGTCAATGGCCTTCCGCTCAATGCTTGGATTATAAAATTCGTCACCACCCGCCCATCCAACGACGCCATTCGCGGGCCGTAGGTGTTGAAAATCCGCACAATACCCACGTTCAGGTCGTATTGACGCCTGTATGCTGAAGCCATGGCCTCGGAGAAGCGCTTAGCTTCGTCATAAACGCTCCTCTCGCCGACTGGGCTTACATTCCCGCGGTACTCTTCGGGTTGAGGATGTACTAGCGGATCGCCGTATACTTCACTCGTAGATGCAAGTAGAAATCTTGCGCCTTTTCTACGTGCCAATTCCAGTGCATTCTTGGTTCCTGTGCTGTTTACGCTCAGGGTTTCAAATGGCCGTTCGAGGTAACTCGCAGGAGATGCCGGGCTGGCCAAATGTGCCACCACGTCCACGGTGTCGTCGATCTCGAAAGCTTCACATATATCCGCCTCGATAAGAGTGAATTTATCGAAGGCGCGAAGGTGGGAAATATTTTCCGGGCTTCCGGTAGACATATTATCTATGCAGATGACCGCATCACCGCGCTCAATTAGGGCATCGCACAAATGAGAGCCGAGAAAGCCTGCGCCACCTGTCACTACGATATGCACGTCTTCCCGCCGTTCTGAGTTCATCGTCTTGGGCTAATTATCCCATCATCGTGTAGGCGTTGGTTCGGCCCGGGTAGCGCCGCGCTTCCTGTTCGTCGACACCTCCGAGCAAGGGCAAGAGCAGCGGCCTCACGTCCTATGGCCACTTCGTGCCGGGAAGTGGACGGACGCAGAACTGCGGGCGCCCAGACCCGGCAGATCTGTGCGCAGTTGTCGTCCAGATGGAGCCGCCCAGGAGTCGCGCGGAATCGGCGCTCGGGCTGTCTCGATGGAGCAGGGTTGTGCCGGGACGGTTACGATCAGCGGCTTGGCGGAACCGAGGACGAATGGCGTGCGGATCACGCTCGATATCTGGTAGGACCACGCTGGCAAGGCCATCGTCTTCAGTAGCGATGACCGTGACCTGGGCCCCAAGGGGATGATCGGGTCATTCGTCAAGGGCTCGGCTGCAGAGAGCCGTGCCAGGGAACTGCTGATCAAGTACGGCAAGCTCCCCCGCTTGAGCATGTCCAGGCTGGCGCGGCAGCGCTTCCCGATGAGCCGCAAGCCGCTATGGGCGCCGGGGCATGGGTCGTCGCGATTCCCGGGGTCGTGCGCCTTCAGCGGTTGCCGGGTGACAGGTGTCGGCCTGCGTGCACTGCTGCAATCGCTGGTCAGCTGTTCGTTTGGTCGTGTTCCGTGGCCTCTAGCTGGCGGATGACCTCGTTGAGGATCCGGGGGGTCTGGTGTTGCTCGCATGCCAGGCTGGACAGGCGTCCGATGGCGTGCGCGTAAAGGTCCACTTCGTGTTGCTTGTCCAGGTAGAGCGCGTTACCGAGGTTCTCGGCGTAGGCGATGTCGGGCAGGTCGGCCGCGGCGAACCGCAGGATGCTGAACCCGGAAGGGGCTACGTGCGCTCCTGCGTCGTGCGGCAGGACCTGCAGGGTGAGCGCGGGGTTCGCGCAGGCGGTGCTTAGCTGGCGGAGCTGCTCGAGCTGGACCTTGGTCCCGGCGACGGGGCGGCGCAGTGCGGCCTCGTCGAGGATGACCTGCAGCTTCAGCTTGCCGTCGTGGAGCCGGCGCTGCCGCTCCTTGCGGAGCATGACGAGATGCTCGGCTTGTCCGGGCGGGAAGCCGCCGAGGGAGATGACGGCGGCCGCGTAGGCCTCGGTCTGGAGCAGGCCCGGGATGAACTGCGCCTCGTAGAGGCGGATTGAGCACGCCGCCTCTTCCATGGCGAGGTAGGCCTGGAACCAGCCGGGCAGGATGTCGTTGTAGCGGTGCCACCAGCCGGGCCGGTCGGACTGCGCGGACAGGGCGCGCTCAAGGGCGAGCTGGCGGGCTGCTCCCAGGGGATCAGCTCCGTCCTGGCGTGTCCCGGGTACGCCGGTGGTTAGCTGCGGTGCCGCCGTCTGGCGGTCCTCTTCTCGCAGGAGGGCGCCCGCCGCGTCGAGCCGGGCTTCGAGGTCCCGGCAGCGTCCCTCGGCGCGGGCTGCCCGACGTTGCGTGCTCAGGAGCTGTTTCTTGAAATAGCTGACCTGTGCGGACAGGGCGTCTATGGCCTGCTGCAGGCGCTCCCTTTCCCCGTCGAGGAGCGCCTCGGTGCTGGCCCATGCCGACCGGAGCTGCCGCGTCTCGAGTTCGAGCGCGTAGATTTTCGCATTGCGGCTCGCGATCGCCTCTTCCAAGGCGGTGACGGTGAACTCGTACTGCCGCCTTTCTTGCGCAGCGACCCGCAGCAGGTCAGTCAGGCGCTGTATCTCGTACCGGGCCGGGTTGTGCTCCCGCAGCGCGACAAGGAACTGCTGGTGAACATGTTCCTCGACCTGTTCCGTGATCAGAGTCCCCTTGAGTTCGTACACCGCCCTGCAAAGCCGCTCGATGAAGTCGGGCGGCGGGATCCGCTTCCCGCTCAGGTAACGCGATACGGTCCCCGGATCGGAGTGCATCAGCGCAGCCAGCCGGTTTAGCGAAACACCGAGCGCCCCGAACAGCAGGCGCAGCGTCTCGGCGAAATCTCGGATCTCAACAGGAACAGCGTCCGGGATCGGAGTGAGCGGCTGCGAGGAGACCCGCGCGAGCGCTGCCAACTCGGCCAACTCACGAGGTGGGCCGGTCTCCCCGAAACCGTCCTCCGCGTTCTGGCGGTTGACGCCGTCGAACGAGCCTTCACCTGACATAGCGCAAGCCTACAATTCGCGCTTTTCGATCCCCAGGTGTTGCAGCCCCGCAGCATTGCCGTTTTAGCGGCAATGCTGTTGCAGCTCCCGCAAAGGTCGCTCTACCCGGCACGCTCGGACAAGAGCAGCACCAGACCCCGTCAGTCTCAGACGCACCTGTTCGGGGCGCTGCTGCAGTCCAGGGAAAGAAGGGAGACAGTGTGTCTCACGGAGTCTTCATCAACTATCGCCGAGATGACGCCGGCCCCTACGCGCGCCTGATGAAAATCCGGCTCGGCCAGCGTTTTCCGGACACGAACGTCTTCATGGACCTGGACTCTATTGACGTGGGCGCCGACTTTGCCGAAGCCATCGAGTCCGCCGTCTGCTCCTGCTCGGTCTTGGTCGCTCTGATCGGCCGACGCTGGCTCACCATTGCCGATGATGAAGGTCAACGCAGGCTCGACAACCCCGACGATTACGTCCGGTTTGAGATCCAGACCGCCCTGGAACGCCGCATCCGGGTCATCCCCGTCCTCGTAGACGGTGCGACAGCACCCCGCCAGCAGCAACTGCCGCACGTCCTGCGCCAGGTCGCACGCCTCAACGCGTTGGAAATGAGCTACAGCCGTTACGAGTACGACGAAACCCGCCTACTCGCCGCCATCGAAAAGACCCTCACATCCGAGACAGCCGTACCCACTCAATGACAGCACCGCTGCCCCAGTCACGCCCGGCTCTACTGCTGTCGCATAACCGGCCCGACGGTCGCAGCAGCCCGCCAAGCCGAACATAGCCTCGGCCTTGGGCACTCACGAATAGATGATCTGCACGCTGTAGGCAGCGGCAACAAGGCCGACCCGACGAGCACGGAATCGGCGATCCGGTGCCGGACTGAACTGGCTGCCGATAACAGGCTGCGATCAACGCTGGTCGGCCGTACGTGACCAAGAAAACTGTTATGACCCGGAAGCCGCGACGGGCACACTGGCAAGGATGAAGGATCAGCCTGGTCCCGTCGTGATCGACGGTGACGTCGTCCGCCGCCCGTCCGGCCCGTGGACGCCGGCGGTGCACGCCCTGCTGGACCACCTGGAGCGGGAGGGCTTCACCGGCAGCCCCCGCGCGGTCAGCGCGGTCGGCGAGGACATCGTGACGTACATCCCTGGCGAGTCCGTCAGCCCGCACGCGTGGAGCGATGAGGGCGTGTTCCAGGTCGGCCGGCTGCTCCGCAGCCTGCACGAGGCGACGGCCGGCTTCACGCCGCCGCCCGGCGCGCCCTGGCACCCCTGGCCGTTCGCCAGCGACGCGCCGGACGCGGTCATCAGCCACCGGGACACCGGCCCGTGGAACATCGTGGCCCGCGACGGGCTGCCGGCCGCGTTCATCGACTGGGTGACGGCCGGGCCGGCCGACCCGCTGGAAGAGATCGCGGCCACCGCCTGGCTGAACGCGCAGCTGCATGACGACGACGTCGCCGAGCGCCAGGGCCTGCCGGGCGCGCAGGAACGGGCCGTGCAGCTGCGCCACTTCGCCGACGGCTACCAGCTCGCGGCCGCCGGGCGCCGGGCCCTGGTGACAGCGATGATCGGCTACGCCATCAGGGACAGCGCCGCCGAAGCCGTCCAGGCCGGCGTCACGCCGCACGCTGGCGACTGCGGCGCGCTGTGGGCCATCGCCTGGCGCGCACGGTCGGCTGCCTGGATGGTCCGGCACCGCACGATGCTGGAAAACGCCCTGAGCTGAACACCAGGTTGCAGGCAGGACGCGCAGGCGGCCTCGGCTCACCCGCAGCCATCCCAATCCGGCCCGCGCCGGACTTGGCGCGCACGGGATCCGATCTGGCCATTGCCGGCGGCGAAGCGCCGCCGGTCTGCTGGCACCCATAATCGGGTTATCTGTGCGGTGACTGACAGCCGGTAATGCGCGGCGGGTCTGGCCCGGTGGTGACCGCGAGGCCGTACGGGCTTGGACTGGCGGAGCATGCCCTGGCGCGGGGACTGCGGACGGGCAGGAGGGGCGGCATGCGGTGAGCGAGCCCAGCATTAGCCTTGTCCGGCTGGACGTCGTGCCGGCTCCGGTGCCGGTGACGATCGCGGGCGCGGTCCGCGGCTGGCTGCTGGAGCGCGGGATCGTCGCAGCCAGCGACCGGGCCGATCCGCTGTGGCGGCCCAGCGACTGGAAGCCCGGGCCCGGGGCGCGCTCGGCGGTGGCGGACGGTTCCTGGTTCGCCGCGTTCCCCGGCACGGCCAACAACGGGGTCGACATCGCCGCCCGGCGCGGTTGCTACCACCCGGTCGAGAGCGACGAGCTTCCCCTGTGCACTCGCTGCTCCGCGGCTGCGCCGTGGGCCTACCGGGATGGTTACGGCGAATGGCTGGGCCGGTGGCTCGATCAGGGCGCCGAGCCGGCTTTCACCTGCGACGGCTGCGGACGGGCGGCCCCGGCGGGTGACTGGGCCGGCGAGTTCAGCGTCATGGCCGGGGCTCCGGCGATCACGTTCCTCAACTGGCCAGATCTCGACGCCCGGTTCATCGCCGGTACGCGCGTCAGGCTCGGCGGCCGCACCGCCGTAGTCAGAAGCCACTGGTAGCCCGCCGGGGCACCGGCCACGACGATGGCGAACCGAACTCGTTCCGCCCGGCGCCAGCGAGCGACGGGCGCGCGTCAGCAGCGCTTCGAGTCACGTATCCGCCTTATTGCGTCAGGCGTCATGTGCGTTTCTCTCTCCGGGATCGCACCCGGACAGGCCGATCTGCGTGGCGCCGGAGCCGCGATGATTCAGGCACCTGCGCGCGTGGCCGGACGGACCGCTACGATCAGGCAGCTGTGAGGTACGCCGAGGAAGCCCGGTCGCTGTGGCAGCAGTACGTCCCGGCGCGCGGCCAGGCCGGCACGGTCCAGGGAGAACTGATCCGGGCCGTTGAGAAGCTGAGGGACGAGGCGCAGCGCAACGGCAACCTGAACTGGTGCGGTGATCACGTGATCCTCGCCGGCTACATCAGGGCCCAGCTCATTGGATCGGGCCTGTTCACCGGCAGCGCCGCCAGGCAGATCGAGCACGACACCGGGCGACTCCTTGACGCTGGCCGGCCGGAGACCTCCGATGAACCCTACGACCGCCTGGCCGACCGGGTCGTGGAATGGTCACGCGCGCATCCTGAGCCAGTCCCTCATGAGTACAACCCTGCCCTGCAAAGGTAACGGCCAGTCGTCCCTTGAGCTTCTGAGCCGACGCGCGTAGCCGCCGTTATGATCGGCTGCCTGGTTGCCAAGGTGACTTGCCCGCTCCAACTCCGAACCGGGTGTTCTGTGCCGAGGTCATGCCTGGCATGATGCCCGCTCATGCATGCCAATGCGCGGGCGTTGCTCACCCGTATATCTATTCGCTGGCCCGCGCGCCGGCACCACCTCTGCAGGCAAACCCCCCAGCACGTGCAGTTCGTCGTCATGCGCCGCTCTGATGCTTGCTTTCATCTCGTCCAGGCAGGCGCGTCTCCGCCAGTGGCGGCAACGAGCTGTCCCGGAGGGGGCAGAAGGCCGAGCTCGCTTTGGCGGGGGTAAGCCGCCGGCGCGGCTACGGGCGGCCATGCCGTGCTGGGGACCTGTGGCGGCCCGCTGGGGGCGGGGGGAGCCCGCGGTTCCTGTACCTGAGGACGGCGAGCCGCCAGACGGCGAAAATGAACAGCACCGCGGACACAACCGCGAAAGGCAGGAAGAGGACGACCCCCCACGCTGGATAGGCTGGCCGCCCGGGGTACTCGGCGTGGGCCGGATCCTGGGGGTCAACCAGGACGGTCACCGGGGTGCCATCGGGGGAGCTAACCGCGTTCCCGACCGTCACCGTCGTCCTGACGGCACCGTCAACGGGACGGTCCAGGGTAATCTGGACGGCCGCCGACCAGCTTCCCTTCGACTCGGTGTTGATGACGTTGCTGATGATCCCGGAGTCCGGGATGCCGTGATGCTGCGTGTAGCTACTGACGAAGTAGCTCGGCAGGTACCACCCGGACAGGGTGCCGAACACGCAGAGCCCCGGGATAGAGAAGCACAGCGCCCGGATCACCACGTCACTCACCCGTTGCCGCCGCCGCGTCGGCGCCCGTTCCCCGGCTGCCATCTGGCCTTCCTCAACACGCCTTGCCGTGCCTGCAGAACTGGCGGTGGCCAGCTCAGTAGTAAACCATGATCCTGACGATGGTCAGGACCGTCAGCCCGGCCAGCACCCAGATTCCCCGCCGCGGTCGTTCCGCCTTGAAGTGCTCGAGGTTTCGATCCCGGCCTTTGACCGCTGTTACGGACTGGCCGCCGGCCGCCAGGTCCAGCTTACGATCACCATGCGCGGCAGCCTGATGGATGCCTGGCAGGCGCTGGCCGGAACCGGTGCCGCGCTCTGCGGCCTCAGCCGAGAATCCACTGGCAGTAGCCTGCGAGGGTTCGAGGATGTCGTCGGCGCTCTTGGTCCCTCATTTACCAGCGGAGCGGGAGGCGCGGCGAGCCGGAATGGGCGTTCTGGGCGCGCCGCTAGTGCCACAGCGGCGGTGATTGACAGTGACAGAGTCGGCGATCCGTCGCTGGACTGAGACGGCTTCCGGTTACGGGCTGCGGTCACCGTGACGGTCCTTGTCGGCCGTTGCGGCACGTGCACGCCGGCTGAGCGGCAGGGACGGCCGCGTGCCGAGTTCGATGACGTCCGCGTCATCGGCGGCGGCCGCTTCTTGCTGTTCCTGCCGCCCGGCGGAGTGGCCGGGGTGACCGCTGGGACATTCATGACCTGGAACAGGCGGCGGGTACGCGCAGGGCCGGGTTCCTTCCCGGGGCGATGCCGAGCTGCCCGGTGCCCGGCTGCCGGGCCAGCTGGCCGCGCGCCCCCGCGCCGCCCACGCCCGGTCGGCCAGCACCGCCAGCGCCGCGGACCCGATCGCGATCAGGGTGACCTGCCAGCCGGACATGCCGCCGGTGATCACGATGCGGGTCACCGGAGGGGCCCCGAACATGCCCGCCGGCCCTGTGTCCGGCGGCTGCCGCGTGGCGTGAGCGGGCGATGCCGTGAGGGCGGCGGCCAGCAGCGCGCAAGCCAGCAGCGCGCAGGCCAGCAGCGCGCCGGCGGGCACGGACAGGGCGCCGGCCACCCGGCAGCTGCGGTAGAGACGGCCCATGACGCCCCCCTCCGGCCGGCGTTATGCTCGCTTTGGTGCCAGTGTGCGCAAGCGGCCGTGCCCGCCGCCATTAGGCATTGTCCGTACGCCCGGGCGATGCAGCGGGCGCAGGGCCGGGTGAGGGGGGCGGCGTGACATCCCGGGTGACCGTCAGCGAACGGGACCTGCGCACCCTGCTGGGAATCGTCGGCGACGAGCGCGGCGACCTGCCGGCGGCGGGACTGCCGCTGTCCCTGCTGGCGGAGCTGAAGGACCAGGTCCCGTGCGATGAGCTTGACTTCGACGACCATGACGCCGGCCGGCAGGCCTACCGGTTCAGCCAGGCCGTCCCGCCCTGCGACCTCAGCGGCTTCGACGAGCAGCTGTACTGGAAGCTCTACTGGGACTCCGCCTGCTCCTACCCCGACCGCACCGGCGACGTGCGCAGCGTGACCAAGCCATCGGACTTCTACTCGGTGCGGCAGTGGCACGGCACCGCCATGTACAGCGAGCTGTTCCGGCCGGCGGGGATGGAGCACGACCTGCTGCTGTGCCTGCCCGCCGGGCACCTGCGCACCTTCCGCCTGGTCTTCCATCGCGGGCCAGGCCCGGACTTCTCCGAGCGCGACCGCGCGCTCCTCGGGCTGCTGCGCCCCCACCTGCACCAGGCCTACCTGGACGCCGAGCGCCGCCGCCACCCGGTCCCCCAGCTCACCGCCCGGCAGCGGGAGCTGCTGCGCCTGGTCGCCGCAGGGCACACCAATGCCCAGATCGCCCGGCGGCTCGGCGTCACTGGGAAAACCGTGGGCAAGCACCTGGAGAACATCTACGCCAGGCTCCAGGTATCCAGCCGCACCGCCGCGGTCGCCCGCGCTTTCCCCGACTAGCACCACCATGCGCTGCCACCGGGCGCGCACCAGCCCGGACCGGCAGGCCGCCGGCATCGTCGCGACCGACGTCGCCGGGGCAGCCAGGTGACCTCGACCTGGAACACCGTCCAGACGATTACCAGACGCAGCCACCGGTAGCGATCGTGAACCGCCGATCTTCGTGGAAGTCTTGCGTATTACCGGGCCGTTCAAGGCCCGCACAGAACCGCCGAGCCTGGACGGCGAGGCAAAGGCCGGGAAACGTCACGCGGCGAATACCATTTAACACCCCCGGCCTCGTGAGTACCGCCGCCGCACGCCGCCCCCATGATCATGAAGGGTTAATAGCGCTATAACGCCATTAACCCTTCCCAACGCCACAACCCTTCATGAAAACCCACCCTGCCAGGGCGGATACGGGAATTCGGCCGAATCACAGACCTCGCCGGCCTCACTGCCCGCGGCCATGGCGAAGCGCCGCCGTTATCCCGCCCGAGCCGGCCTTCGTTTTCCGTCGGAACGTCATGAGGCCTGCCCAGTTCCAGTATCAGCCGCCGGCGCCACGTAAGAAAGGGCCTTTGCCCGTCCCAAAGCGATTGATCCGCGCTCTCATTCACCGGTGTTACCCGACTCCGGCCTCCGCGCGGAATCGGCGATATCGGGAGCCGTGCTCCAACACCCCCGTGACCAGGCATGACCGTTGCATGAGCCTGCGTTCGGCGCGTTATGCACTCGGCAATGGCGGCCGGGTCGGTGAGCGGCGTGCGGACAGACCGGGGCGGTCCGTTCGCTCAGGCGAAGCCGGCGTTGGTGGTGCCGTCGGCGTGGCCGGTCAGCGGGCCGCGCCCAGTGACCAGGCCTCGGTGACAAGGTGGCTGGTGCCGGTTCACCCGGCATCCTGCCGCGGGCGCGAGCGGTCAGCTCACTCCGCGCAGGTCGGCGAACCGTTCTCTGCCCAGTACGCGCAACAGTTCGAGCTTGTCGGCGGTGTCCGTTCCCGGCTGCGCGGTGTAGAGAACGAGCGACTGCTCGCCGGTGGAGTCCAGCAGTACCTCGCTGGCCAAGGCGAGCGGGCCGACCTCCGGGTGCAGGATGGTCTTGGTGCAGTTGCGCATGACCGCGACGTCGTGCCGTTCCCACACCTCGCGGAACTCGCCGCTGGCCTTGAGCAGGTCGCGGATGAGCGCGTTTACCTCCTCGTCGTGCGGGCGGCGGGCGTGCGTGGCGCGCAGGTCGGCGACGTGGTTGGCCATGAGGACCGGCTGCAGCTCCTCGGGGATGAGCCGGCGCGAGCCCCGGTCGACGAACATCCGCCAGATCGCGTTCCCGGCGCGGCCCGGCAGCGCGGGAGCGCCGAACAGCGCCTCGGCCATGGCGTTGCGGGCGAGGACCTGGCCGCTGTCGCTGAGCACCTGCGCGGGCGTGTCCGCGAGCCGGTCGAGGACGAGCAGCAGGCCCGGAGAGACGCGCCGGATGGACGTGCCGCGCGCCCGCGTCCGGTATCCGGCCAGGCGGTGCAGGTAGTCGCTCTCGTCTCCGGTCAGCCGCAGCGCACCGGCCAGCGCGCTGATCACCTGTTCGGAGGGGCGGGCACCGCGCTGCTGCTCCAAGCGGGCGTAGTAATCCACCGAGATCCCGGCCATCTGGGCGACGTCCTCCCGCCGCAGCCCCGGTGTCCGCCGACGCCCGCGCGGCGCCAGCCCCACCGAGGCCGGCTCGATCCGCTCCCTGCTGCGCCGCAGGAAGCCGGCCAGTTCCGCGCGATCGATCCCGCTCATGTGTCTATTCTCGCCCCGCCGCGCCGCGCGTAGCCAGGGACAGGGAGTCCGCGGC
>Ga0335073_10010073_pt1 | contig 13268 bp, 11 predicted proteins | sample Lox_Sample_22_FD_207093 | JGI IMG/M metagenome (GOLD analysis project Ga0335073, IMG submission 207093) | Soil microbial communities from Loxahatchee National Wildlife Refuge, Florida, United States - Lox_Sample_2.2 | ecosystem: Environmental > Terrestrial > Soil > Wetlands | place: USA...
TCAACCATCTCACCACGTAGAATGACGTCTAAAGTTCGAGGCATGGAGCCAGTGGGAATCTCGGAACTGTTTTCCTGGATGCGTACTTTCTGCCAATCCACGAACGTAGACTGCCTCACATCTAGTCGCCATCCCTGGCGATTGCCACAGGTGAGATTCGGGCACTGCGTCGGCTCTGTATAGCGGAACGTCTGTTCGATATTTGGCACGATTGTGTGACATATCTCGCAGACAAATGTAGCCACCGACAACTCAGGTCTAACTTCAGATGTTCTAGTGACAGTGCCTGAGATGGAGAGCAGTTGGCCGATTTGTGCGGTCCGAAGTTGACGAACCCGTGTTACAAGTGGGAGGTTGTAAAAAGCCAAGGTGAACAATTTATCAGTCTGCTGATTTGGTGTTTTGTCGGCAATGGAGTCGTTTTGGCTGCTGGCGTTTCCAGCGACGCTCGTACTAGCCACTGATGTCGTAGAAGTAGGCTGCCTATGTTCGCGAAAGTACTGAGGCTCATACTTTGCAATCAGATTATGCAAGGCGCGGACCATGTAAGGTTGGAAACGGTAGTATTGCTCTTGGATAGCTTCCATGAGAGCCGGAACGCGCATTACGTGTCGAAAGTCGACGTAGAGAGTAGAAAGACCGTAGACTTTGAGGCCATGAATCTGCGCAATGTAATACTTGTCGCCATCAGGAACACTGGACGCTGGACCGGCTGAAGACGTGGGATCTTCTGAGAATCTACGACACATTAGCAGAGGTTACAATTGAGGCTTTGGGACACATACGTTTCCAGGAAGGTTTGGAAGCTTTCGCATAGAGTTTCGCCCGGCACGTCGACAAGCTTCGGAATATCGCCAGCTGGCCCTCGAGGTCGCTTTACGGTACCTCGTGCGCCAACAATCTCATCGTCAGGAAATGGTTCGTAATCACTATGTGGGCCGACACTCTCCGAGGGAGCTCGAGGTTGAGATGAGGAGCGAGGAGGACGGCGAGCCTGAGGTGTTGGGCCGCTTGAAGAAGGCACTCCGACAGCCTGAGCGTCTGAAGTAATGATTGCGTCGACGATTGAACTCATGGTTGCGGAGTTCAAGTGAAATTCGTCGGGGTTGTGGGCGTGGTTTGGTAGTGAAAGAGTACGGAGGGGTTGAAGGCTGAACGAGTTCAAGAAAGACGCGTCTCGCGACGTCGCGTTTCGCGTTCCACTTCATTGAGTGCATAGACCACCCTGCTCTCTCGTAACCTAACTGCCTCTCCAAAGTGCTACAACTTCAGTAGGCTAACAATCTATTTGCTTTACGTATGTTACTAACACTTCACCATCAAGTGTATGAACCTTCCCTTGACTTAGATATGGGAATTTCCTACGAGCGAGATATGAAATTGCCGCAATCATCAAGCAACTGCGCTTGCCTTCACGTTAGCGCCGGACCGAATATATTTCCTCTTGCGTTAAAAAGCTCGTGAGCGGATCGAGTCCCACTAGGCCTTAGTTCACTAAACTTCAGGATCCACGCTTGTCTTCTAGCTCACCAATGCGCGAGTAAACTTGTTCCACAGAAACTCCCACCGTGGTGATTCTACTAGCGGCCCTCTACTACCATCCAGCTTGAGGATTAGGATCTACGCTTTACTTCTTGCAGCTCATTGCGCGAGCAACCCTGCCTCCCTCATGTACGCTACAGGCATCAAGGAAGTACTATTTAGTGCGGGCTCTTCAGCTACATAAATCATCGTCTCCCTCGTTTTCTCAAGTCCTCGACACATCGTAGCTTCCTATATCTTGTCACATATGATAGTTGGGCCCGACTCCCTTGTCTTCTAATTCCAAAATTTCATTCATATTCGTCCTTCAACTTATCCGTGCTCCTCTTCATCCCTCCATCCTTAGGACTTGCTCTGTTAGCTACCGACAAGTCATCAGATCCCACATTGTCGTATTCCTTATCATCCAAGTTGAGCTTTCAATTTGGTTCGAAAGAGAGGAGTTCACCTACACCTCAGCTTCATTGTCCTTCGCAAAGCTTCAGCATCAATTATATCTCCGCGCGCAGATTTCACAATGGAGGACGGTTTCGTGAAAAGTTGGCCGAAGATGCTTTTGCGGATGGAAGGTGCCTGCATATTTGGTTCAACAATCTGGGCCTACTCGCGTTTCAATCAATCGTGGTGGACATTTGCTGGCCTCCTACTTATCCCGGATCTGGGTATGGTAGGATACCTATCAAATACCTCAATAGGTGCCGCCGTCTACAATTCAGTTCATACGGAAACACCTCCTATACTTCTTCTATGCACTGCGTTGGCACGCAACAATAAGACTGTCGCCGGATGGGCTCTGTGTTGGCTCGCACACATTGGCATGGATCGCATGTTAGGCTATGGTTTGAAGTACGGAAGTGGTTTCGGTCATACACACCTTGGTATTCTTGATATGTTCAACGGAAAGGGTGAGAAGAAGAGCACATCTACGTAGAGTGTTAACTTCTCAAACATATCGATCGTGAATTGTAGGGGTGCGAGCGTAAGGGCAATTGAGCCGAAGTGGAGCTGGGGGTTGTTTTTGCCAAGTCGACGTGGTGCTATCAACGAACCAGGTTTAAACACGGGTGTGGCTACTTTGTCGCATTTAAGAACGAGATAACTTGTATCTGCTTTCAATCGCGATGTTGATAACTACACAGCAAGAGGGTGATTATTTCGAATCTAGCAGTTACTGTATCTGAATGCTTGGAACTGGATCCAAGCATGCCATGTAGAATATCGACCATGATCTCCTTCTGCTTGACCACGCAAACACCAATCTGCCTCCATCCGGCTCGAAGCTGCTTCAGATATTCGTTCCTATGTCTGATAATTCCTTGCCCTCATCATTCATCGATGGCTTGCAATCACACCCAAATTTCATTCGAAACTCAAATGGCGCCAGCCCTTGCAGTAACTTCAACGCTGTCGAGCTCGCCTTGATCTTAGCGTACCTACCACTCTCTGCCACACCGTCTGCCACAATTTTGTCGTGGATCATTACGCCAGCGATGACCTTAGGCGGCGACCCAGGACTTAGTACAGGAAGCTCCTCGCTCATGACATGGTAGTCAGTGCAACCTAGTTCCACAGAGAGAAGATTATGAAGACGCATGGCCGGGTGATGGTTGGCAAAAGTGTCGTAGACAGTCATATCCATGAAGAAGGGTTTGATATGCTGGTCGAAAAACTTCTGCACTTCTGCATAATTGAAAGAGGAATCCACGAAGATAGCGCCGACATAGGACTCAACGATGTCAGGGAGACACTACGAATGTGTCAAGTTAGCTCACAACACTGCTACTACTCGATGCATGATTAGAAAATGGGGTACGAACCTTCGGAGGTTGTTTGACGCCTACCCAATAGTCCACAGCGCCGTCGGCCTCATTCTCTGCCTCCTCCACCTCCGTCACGTACTCTCTGATCGGAAACTCCAGCTGCTGGTCACTGTACCTTAAATGCCGATGGAAGCCCAGTTTAACGCACAACGCCCCGAGGAATTTATTTGAAACCATTGCCATCTTATGCTCTGTCAGCCATTGAGGGTCCTTGTTAGAGTACCTATAATAGAGGTGCGTGACGCAAGCCATGTCAATCAAAGAGTCTCCTAGGAATTCGAGTCGTTGGTATGAAGGAATCTTTTCCCAGGTAAACGGCTGTGACGGATGGCAAAACGCGCTTCGCAGAAGCCTGGGGTGGCGGAAGACGTAGTCATGCTCCAATGCAACTTTTGCAGCGAGGTCACGTTGCGAAGCCGTGGCCTCAGCCATTTGATATGCAGGCATTTGGTAGGCCTTGACATAATCCTCCCACTTCAGCATCTCATGATCTCCGTGGTGTACAAACACCGTAACTGCTCGGACTGCGGAATCCCATTGCTCAGTGTTCCATTTTCCAGGCTTGTCGTACTCTACGAACGCAGCGCCGATAAGGGCTTCGCAGACGTCGGCCACAGTCTTGTCACCCAGTAGGTGGGTGCTGACATTGCTGTTTTTGTCTGCACCTTTGCCAGCGAGCAGCTTGATCTCTTCCGGATACCATAGACGGCGCGAGAATGCCAGACTGCGGATATATTCGGGGAGCTTTAGCACTTCCGTGGCCGTATTGAACAGATTTCGATTGCACACGAGACACATGCGCAAAACGTGAAATTCGAACTCGTCATCATTAGGGCGTTGACCAAAGAGCGCAATCGATGTTGCCATCTTGAGGAAACAATCTCCCATGAACTCAAGGCGCTCATAATTAGCACCCATCCCAGGACGGAAGTTGATCTGGCCATCTTCAGGTCTTTCATCGCCATTGTTATCAGAGTCTTTGGTGCAAGCTTCCAGAGCAATTCCGGCGCCAACCTTGATTCCAATGAGATCACAGGCTTCAAGCGCAATGAGGTAGTCTTCAATTCTGTGAATTATTGCAGGGAAGACGATACAGCTAGCGGCGAATCGAGTGGAGAGCGCCGAGATGCGCATTGGTTCTGGACACAAGTAAACTTTCGTCCTGAAGTCTGCCTCTTTCTTTGTCGGCTCAGAGAGGAAGTTTCTTCTATGTAAGACTTGTTCGGCATTGACAACTGGTTGGTCATCGATCCAAGAGTGGAATTCTCGAGACTTCTTCCAAAGGGAAACTGAATAGTCAAGGATATTGGCTGCATGCTTCTTCCTTGGTATAGCATCGAGAGGCACGGGATCCGTGGCTTTGAGGTCATTGTTGACTGTAGTGGTGAAAGCACGCCGTCCACCGTCCCATGGATCAACGAAAAATTTATCATGTAAAAATTCGCTTGCCATCTCTGGAGTCCATCGTACGTTTTCACCTTCGCGAACGTAGTTGACCTGAAACCAATCAATCAGCTCGAGGGGATCCGAGACCGTGCTTGATGTTTCGGTCCGGATGGGTACGATCCACCATGACATCTTAGCCGGATCGAATTCAAATTCCTTAGCAAAAACATCTTTGAAAACACATAACGTGATTCTAGTGAGCTTAGCCGCCAGTTGCAAGTCGACAATGAGAGCCTTTTGGCTGTTCTTCAAAACGGCCAAAGTGGTCTTGCCAGATGTTAGAAACAAGGGAAATTTTGGGATTTCCGGTAGTGGAGACCTGGTTAGTAACCCGAGTGGCTGGTGAGAACGATCAAGTCCATCGGAGAAGTGGATTGTCGCGAGATAAAGCTCATTTGGGAGTTTCCCACGATCCTGAGCCCAGATACTTGGTTTGATTAGCACTGGATAGACGTTCTTCTTGTGCATGTCCAGAGCGAGCTTGGCATTTCTCATCAACGGCAAAGCCTTCTTGTAGACTGGCAGGAGATTGCTATCAAGATATTTGGCCTTCAGTAGCTCAATGCACATTTTGAATGCCGCAGAACGTCTGGCTATGGCTTTTCGTCGAGAACCAATGCCGATGACAGACCGAATTGGTGCTTGCTCCGGCATAATGACTTCGCAGACAAAACTGCTTTGGTCCCATGAGATAACGTAAGTCGGCTCTAGCATGGTTCCTTTCTCTTCAGTTGGTATCGAGGCACAGAAATGAGCCAGGACCACTAAGGCAGAATTGTACGTCAATTTTGCCCCAGTCTCCGGATGTGTGAATGAATATTTGTCACTATCCAGACTTCGAAGCAGAGCATCATTGACATCTTCATCATTGCCTTTTAGTAGACGGTCTTCTGGTTGCTGGGCGCAATATTGCTGCATCTTCTGCGCCGCTAGCAGAGCATCACGGACCATCCTTTCATGCATTGCATTGTTCTGTTCTACCATGTTGACAAATTTCGAGTTTGGTTGTCGTGCTCGACCTTTCGACTGGACGAACTGGATCATCGAATTGCATAAATCAAATCGAACCACGAGGTTGCATTCAGGAATGTCCAACCCTTCCTCCGCAACCGATGTTGCAAACAAACAATTCAACTCATCGCCCCGGAACTTAGTCATTGTTAGGACTTGTTGGCGTAGACTCTGTGAGTAATCTCCAATGCCGCCAGAGGAGCCAGTGATAACGCCAACATGTAAATGTGGAGAGCCAATTAGGGAGAAAATGGCGGCGAGCAGCCTTGCAGTTTGTCGCTGATTGACGAACACTAAGCATTTGTTCGGCGTCGGGAGTTCAAAGTGTTTGTTCAGCAAGTTGCAAAGTGTTAGGACCTTCGGGCTGAAGTTCTCGTTGTTGGCTTGAGGATTAGCAAAGGTACGGCAAGATACAAGCTCAGCAGCTTCTCTCAAAATGGCAATATCCGTATCAAGCTGTTTTGTGTCTTCATTCTCTTTCTTTCGGTAATACACTCGTTCCATGGACATCTCGGCTCGGTGAGTTTGTTGTTCGTCGGCAAGAGCAAATTCCCACAACTTGTCCGAAGCCCATGCTCCGAGTTCGGAGCTTGCATCTTTTGACTTGATGAATAGGCGCTGGAACAAAAGAGATCTCATGTTCCCAAACTTTGATTTCATCTGCCCATAAAGCAGAGTCTCGAAAGGTGGTCGAAGAGGAGGATAGATGAGTGTCTGTTGGGAAGCACGGCTTTGAAACTCTTTAAGTGAGCCTGAGGTAGTAGTCGCAATCCTTGCATGCAGTAAAGACTCCAGTTCTCTTGCGGCTTCAACGACGTCTACTTTCGCATCCACCGGAGATGCTGTCATGCCAAATACTCGTGGTCGCTTGCAGAGCTCGATTTCTGCTTCGTAGAATTCGCGCATAATCTTGGCGTACGAGTGATCCTTTTTGGCATGATGAGCTTCATCAAATATCAAGAGATTGATCTGTTCCATGCGTAGGTATGAGTGCCAGAGACATTGATAGAAAACCTCGGCTGTGCAAACAATCACTCGGTTGGAGTCAAAATGATTTTGCCAGACAGCCTTGCTCCAAAGGTCCGTCCCCATAGCTCCACAAAAGTGGGCAACTTTGTGGTCGAGATTGCATTTGAGAACAGTGGCCTGTTGAAAGACTAGGGTGACGGAATTCACCTTCTAGCTGTTAGTATAATGCTTGCACAAGCCACTGGCAGACTTACGAGGAAGAAGGAGATTCGACGTGGACCACCAGCAGCCTGGCGTTCGAGCTCTTCGTCAATAACATGTCGCAAAAGCAGCACGGCAATCAAGGTTTTGCCGGAACCGGTGTCGAGCACAGCAATGGTATTCTCTTTTTTGGCCCGTTCAAATAGCTCGAGTTGATAGTCACGAGGGTTTTTCATCGTATTCGGATGTTCTTGCCGCTGCATCAGATCTCGAATTGAAAGCTCTTCGTCCTTCTTTTCTTGCAGCTCTTCATTTATCCGTGCGGTAGTGAATTTCTCGGCCTGCTTCAAAGCCCAGGTCTTGAAGTTTTGTCTTTGTGCTCTCCGTTTCTCTGTGGCACTGGATGGACCTGAGTCCACCTGTAATTCTTCATCGCTCTCTGCTGCTATTTCCATGCCATTTTCAGCCATCGCCACTGACTCCCCAGCTGTAGCGTCAAGAGGTGTCGGCGGATGCGTATCATAGTCAGGAAACATTTCGCAGTTTGGCTAACATAACCTAGCTGGACACTTAGTGAACAGTCGATGTAATCACAGATTACGTACAGCAGAGCTTCGAAATTGTGGAAATTTCGCTAAGAAATCGGTGCCTTGATTGTCGGTGGCCGTTTGAGACAAAGACTGGTCCACTTCAGGTAGGGATCATTACCCGCACATCCCAAGCGAGAGAGTTTGCAAGACGGGGGAAGAATGAAGAGTGAAGCAGTGAATTGATGTAGAAAATCGAAGTATTGACAGTTTGAAGTCTTATTTGCCTTGCTCGTAGGACTGAGCTAGACTTTGCTGCTTGGAAGGCAAATTTGTTGCAACTTTACCAATCAGGACTTCTTTGAGTTAGCAGGAAACATTGATGTCGGGAGAAACATTACTCAAACGAAGGGATTCTGAAATCTCGGCATGGGATGGTTTCCAAATCAAAGAAAATCTGTCCAGTCAAGCCAGTACCGCTTGTAGCCTTCCACAGGTTACACAAGATGTTTGCATTGCCATTTAGAAGGTCCCATGGTCAAGGGATAACAACCTAAGCATCGTCTCGAAAACATAAGACACTGAGAAAGGCTCGCGCTCGCAACAATACAAGATGTTCGGGCAGCTCTTCTCGCGTATGAAGTCAGAAAGTTTCTAGAACTCCAATTGCCACTCAAAGCGGGCGGGATGTGGTCAAAGCTTCTAATCTGAAGACTTTACAAACCCGCACTCTCCTTCTTTCACCTTTTCCATAACATGGCTTCCGAACCATCAACCTTGAGGAGTACGATCTGGGAAGCTGAAGCTCAGAAGAGGAAACTTGATCAGTTCAGTTCGAGTACAAGCACAGAGTTCCAAGAAACCCTGCTCTCTGCCATAAAAAACTATCAAGAAGGCTTGCGACTTGTGGCGCAACTACATTTGTTCAGCTCGAATGAAACTGTCGACGATATAAGTGATGGCGACTTGAAATATCTCCTTCTCGACTACTATCTAGCAGAGTTGATTCTAAAGAAGATTGGTAACGACCGCAAAGACAACTTGCAGCAAGCGCGGCATCACTATGAGAGCTTCCTCAGGCTACTTGACAACTACCGTATTCTTTCCAAGGAAGACGAAAAGCTCCTTGAGACGTACACGGAAAACCCAAAAACGTTTTCCACCACATCAATAACATCCGGTTCCACTCGAAGGGCAGCTAAGATCGCACGGTACAAGCAAGAGAAGGAGCTGAAGGCTATCTTACAGGTACGATAGAAACGATGGAGACTAGATTCTTTATGGCTCACAATTATCAGGAAAAGCGCCAACGCGCCACTGAAATTGAGTCCGAAGAACACCTCGCCTTTCGGGATGTTGAAATCAAAGAACTCACTCTACACGTTCACAAGACCTTTGACGCTCTGGACTTTATCGCTCAGGAGTTACAAATCCTTGATATGGCTCCTCCTACAACCTCATCTCCACCTGGTTCAGAAGTAGACCCAAGAAGGCGCAATGATCGTACGGACGGTTATTCAGAACGCCTTGATGGTCCCTTGACGCAGTTGTCTGGTCGTGGCCCGATCCTTGATGCAAGCGGCAAACCTCTTCGCCCATTTACGCTTCTCGACAAACGTACACAGCTTCAGCAGGGAGTATTCCGGCCTGACCACAGCCTGCCGACAATGACTATCGATGAATACCTCGAGGAAGAGCGGAAGAGAGGAGGAATCATCGAAGGTGGTGGATCTCAAAGCGGGGTGAGAGAGGAAGTGGACGAAGATGATATGGACAAGGCGGACGAAGCAACTATGAAGGCAAGGGCATGGGATGAATTCAAGGAAGCCAATCCCAGAGGATCTGGTAATACCCTTAACAGAGGATGAATGTGCCAGTTCCCGACGGACGGTCACGCGATCATAGCGTGAGGGCTTGGACGGAAATTTCATGAGCTCCTGAGCATCGTGTATCCAATTGAGCGGTCATATCTCTCCAAAGCAGGCCTATAAATGAAACAAGATATCAATATGATACAGGTATATAACAATTCCATCGGAGTTCTACCTTATAATATTGACAGCCTTATTGCCTCGTTGCCATTCAACACCAGACCTCAATCTACACTGCACGTAACATACCACGGAGAAATCTGCGACTCATCGACACGGCGCACGATGGAGTTTGACTCAGATTCAAAAGCTGCTGCCAGCTCCACAACGACAATTGCATCCAGTTTGAAGCTCAATCATTCGCATTGACACCAAACTCTAGCCCGCGGGGATTCACAACATGGCAAGCAGACTTCGATTACTGCCATGCCCACCAGTCACGACGCCATTGTGGCTGAATGCACAATATGGAGTCTTCAACATTCGCCGACCCTTCTCCACAACGTTGCCTCAAGCCTCTGGCTCAACAGCGTTCAAAGTCTTCCGCGAAGTGCCACCTCTTCGAACATACCGTCGATCCCTCTTGCTCTCCAATCGAACGGTTGGCCTTGTGCCTACAATGGGTGCGCTGCACGATGGCCACCTGAGCCTTGTGCGGATGGCAGCGGCTGAGAACACGGACGTGATCGTGACAATCTACGTGAACCCGACTCAGTTCGGTGTGAACGAAGACTTGTCGTCCTATCCGCGAACATGGGATACGGACGTCGCACAACTCAATGCTCTGTCTCGGGAGCTTGAAAAGGAGGGCAAGGGAAAGCTATCAGCTGTGTTTGCACCTACAACACCGGTCATGTATCCGACGCTTCCACCAACCAGCGAGATCGACGGCAAGGGAAGCTTCGTAACAATCACACCGCTCGCTGAGAAGCTCGAGGGCGCCAGCCGACCTGTATTTTTCAGGGGTGTGGCCACGGTGTGTATGAAACTTTTTAACATTGTGCAGCCAGAGAGGGTATATTTTGGACAGAAGGATGTGCAGCAGACTGTCGTCATCCGACGGATGGTAAAGGACTTTCATCTACCGATGGATGTTCGAATTGGCAGCACGAGAAGGGAAGAGGATGGGCTGGCATTGAGTTCGAGGAATGTATATCTTGGCGCAAGGAGGAGGGCTGTATCGGTGGTTCTGAGCAAAGCCTTACGAGCGGCGGAGAAACAATGGAAGACTGGAAAGGTCAGCCGAGGTGATATTTTATGGCCAGCAAATGATATTGTCAACAAAATGATGCAGGAGCAGGACGAGCTTCCAGCAAGTAAACGGGCACGATTTGAAGTCGATTACATCTCACTCGCTGATCCAGACAGCTTAGAAGAACTAGAAGACGTCGATCCGGAAACAGGTGCAATTCTGAGTGGTGCTATCAAAATGCTTCGAGTAGAAGAACCGCAGGCCGGCGAAGATTGCGGACTCGGAGGAGGCACTGGAACCGTCCGACTTATTGACAACATTATTCTAAGGCCACAAGACTATGCGGTTGACAAGCCGTAGCGCACCAAATCAGCCGGAACGATACTTGACGCAACGGAGAATGGGAGGAAAGCATTGCCGTACACAGCAGTACACTGCGATGCCAAGCAAGCGATTTGTTCGACGTTGTATACAAACTTAGTCCGGAACGCGCCTTTTCGCGAATTAGATTCGTTACGGTGGTACCGACAATGCTGGCTATTCCATCATGGAACGTGACAGTCATAGATCAAGATATATGATAAGCCCAGAATCAGGCCCTAATATCTGATTAAACAGTTGTAGTGGAAGGTAGCAATGCGAACTCAGGATATGTCTGGGTACAAACATCGAAGTTCCACTCCCCAAGCCATGCTCATCCATAACATTCAATCGTTTCATGACCATTGCAAATCAACAACAGCATGATATATGAAATAATTTGAGTACGGGAAGATATCCTTCCAGAAGTGAGTATCGGTCGAATAGCTTGACAAAAATTTAGTCGAATTTTTAGTAGGTAGCCGTTAGTAGTGAAAAATTGCAAAAATGACACCGCCCAAAGGCGGCGAAACTACATGTATTCTAAAGTACTGGTATTTCACTTGATCAAGTGCTTAGACCCAAGGAAGCATTGAATTGGCTGCAGGTGTCCTCATGGCGCATTTTCAACAGACAATGATTTTGGGTTAGCGAGGCAGAATATTGAGGTCAAGTGCACGGTGATTTGGGAAGACTAGAAAGCCGAATAAACGACATATAAGGCAAACTATCAATCCAATTTGAGATAAAGATATCGTAATTCGTTATTACCAAGTTACAAATGAGTGAAATTCGAGCATATTCAGTCTGGAAAAGGAGAAGAGAGACAAGTGAAACATTATGAAAGAATGGCCAGGCGAGAAGCTACATTCACTCCTCAGCGACAAAGATTGTGAGATCAAAGGTCTCGAACAAGTCTGGCGCCGGCCCAAACGTATGGATAGTTCCTCTGGTACCAATTCACGAAGCTCTTGCGGCCCGCAATTCTAGGATGCGTCGCCCAGCTTCCTCCAAGCACAACGTTGTGCTTGCCATCAAAGAAATCCGCCGTATAGCCTGGGTAGAGTTCCATTGGCTCAAACCCAGCATGCTTCTCCAGCTCAGAGCTAGTCCATTCCCAAACACCGCCCAGTTCTCCCTGACCCGAAAGCTTGTCGCCGTTTTGGGTCACAGGAACAGGATGCCAGTGCTTGAAGCCCACGTTAGCACCTTCGAGGTTGACGAAGAGCGTGGATGGTGACGGATTAGCTCCATTGCTGGAGGAGCCATTAAGCCAAGGTATGGATGGCGGAGTTTCTTCTACACCGTCATTAAGAAGATGACTGCAATTGGTTAATGGGTGTTCAAGCAAAGAGACAGCGAAACGTACCTGTTGACTGCTGGAATCGTCCCTTGAAGCGCGTTTTCAAATTCTTTGCTTTTGAGTTCCTCGACATATTCATAGATGCTGCGGACTTCTTCCATGGCCGGAATACGACCGCCCATCCACTTCGCACAGCCTGCGAGCTCGTCATATGAAGCCATGACTGGCCAATCAAGAGCCAGTTTGAGAGGAACTGGTCCGAAGACGGTGCGGACGGCCTTCCTGCCGAGGAGCGAGGCACCACTGTTGCCATTGGTCTGATGGCCATTTACATGACCGTTCGAATTCCCATTCGCGTGGGCGTTGCTAGAGGTGGTCTCCGCCCAGGAGGAAGGTATCTTCGAAATGCCCTGCTTTTCCATGTAATCGACGTATTCGCCGTTTGTGATAGGTCTAGCTTTGGCCTCAAAAGCGGGAACCTCTGCAGTACGCGAAGGCTTTTCATTATCCCAGCCAAAGACACGTTGGGTGACAGCATCAGCGTCGTCGTCATCCATGCCCAGTGTAATCTTGCGGGCTGGAACTTTGAACCACTGGTTGTCAGTGGCTTTCGTGCTGGCCTCATGGGCCATGGCTTCAAAGTCTGGTTTAACTGCTCCAGATGGAGCTAGAGTCTTCTCACTTTGAACGAGCATGTAGAGCAAAGTTTCCAAATGCATCGCTTCATGCTCGAACCCAATCCACAATGCTTTGCGCGTAGCATGGTCGTGGTCTGCAGCACCAGACTTATATAGAGCTTCAGTTCGCTTCCTAACACGCTGCTGGAAGCTTATGATCTCATCAGCTGGTGGCCATTCGTCTGGAATCTCGCTGTGCGAGTGACATTGTGATGGGTCATCTACATCCGGATCAATGCCACGTTCAAAAATCTTCGGATAGTAAGAGGGCTCTGTTGCGGCCTCCTTGGTAGCTCTTGTCAGATGTATATCCAGGAAGGTTGGAATATGACCCAGGTAGAAGATGCAA
>Ga0335073_10010074_pt1 | contig 13268 bp, 8 predicted proteins | sample Lox_Sample_22_FD_207093 | JGI IMG/M metagenome (GOLD analysis project Ga0335073, IMG submission 207093) | Soil microbial communities from Loxahatchee National Wildlife Refuge, Florida, United States - Lox_Sample_2.2 | ecosystem: Environmental > Terrestrial > Soil > Wetlands | place: USA: Florida...
CATCGCCTCTTGGACAGGGCCGGGAACAGTCTTCGCCGGACGCGTCATCGTGTAGCCGGGCCGGGCCTGCAACTCCATCCCCTCGCGATCTACCTTTACTTTGAGGCGATGCCAGGAACCATCCGCCTTCACATCGTTGACCGATAGCTCCAGCACATAAACGTCTCTGGGAGGCTCTGTCAAAAGCCGGAATCCCGCGTTCAGATCGTTATTGTTATGGAAGAACGTGCCGCCGGTGCCGTACGCGAGTTCCATCATCGGGTCGGCTGCCATCCTCAGCTCGTTGCTACGGTATTGCAGATTGGGCCCACCCTCTCCCGGGCTCAGGTCGCGTGCCTCCAGTTGATCCGAGTACAGGCCGCGCGCGTCGATGGTACTGAGGATCACGTTCGACTGGGCCGCAAGCTCGACAATTTGTGATCCCGTGGTTCGCGAATCCTGCTCGATACTAAGAAACCCAGGCGAAACGAGGACCAGTGTCCGCTGGCCGGGAAGCTTCGCCATCCTCCGCACGAACTCGGCAATGAGAGCATAGGTTGCCTGCGTATCGCGATGACCAAGTTCCATCGCGCGCCTGGCCGCCGATTGCACCAGGCTGAGCGCAACGGATCCGCCCGGTCCACCGTCCACCGGCCCGGGCACATTCTGTGCCCCGGGTATCGTCGGCCCCTGCCCCGCTACCATCTGCAGGGCGGGGTTGCATTGAATCTCACGCTGGATGGCGTCCGCCAAAGCTCCCCCGTCGTTTTTGTTTTCGATCAGGTCTGCCTGGTAGTAGTCCAGGTCTCCACAAGTCGAGGCATTGTTCTGATAGATGCGATGCGGCTGAATACTCATGATCGCGGCCGTCAGTTTGGCAGTATCCCGGGTGAGGCCAGTATTGGTTATGCCCGACACGGAAACGACGTCAGCCATGCCGGACTGCGCAAGTGCGGTCGCCAATCCGTCGGAGGCTGCCTTCTTCACGCGCGTGAGTTGTTCGTCGTTCAGGTGCAGATCATCAAAGAGGAAGACCACGAAGTGCGGCGGCGACGATGCCGTCTGGCCAGCGGGCGACCGTGGGTTATTGACTCCGCCGGCTTTCGCATTCTCTGCAGCGCGTCCTTCGACCGTAAAACCAGAAATAGGACGAGGCTTGTCATCGTCAAAGACCTGAAAGTCCTCTTTTGTGAGGTTGCCGACGGTGTGCCCCTGGGCGTCGCGAACCACAACCGGCACCAGAACCCGGTTCACCTCGATGCGCACCTCAGGCGTCGTTTCTTGAGGCTGCTGGGATTGCGGAGCCGCGCTGCAGGGGCAAATGAGCAATCCGAGGCTTATGGCAGAAACAGGAAGGGAGCGCCGCATCCTATTCATGCTGATTTACCTTCGCACCGCATGAGCACCCCCAACTTGCGGATGTAGGCAACCGCCCGCGGAGAATTACCGGCCAACAGATGTAGACGCTTTTACCAGCCATTCCGTCACTTGCCCGCACAGAGGTTGGGCGAGGAATCGGTTCGGACGCTCACCTTTTCGCTCGTTAAGAGTGCCCGACTTGCCCGGGGGAAGTGAAGCGAAGCAAGGAACAAGGAACTTCGTGTTCTTTGTATCAGTGCACGACTTTCGTCGTGCCGCACACGCTTGAAAATAGTTTGGGCCCCTGTTTCCAGGTTGTTCATTAAGAGCACCCGACTTGCCTTGCGGCAAGTTAAGGGAGAAATGAACAGGTGGCAACGGAATTGTCGTCTCGACCGGAGCGTAGCGAAGTGGAGAGATCTGCGGCTTCTTTCTCAGCCACCTGGTTTGTTCAGTAGGAGCTGCGGGGATTGAATGCTTTCATTTATGTGGCCCGGAAGACAATGTAGGAAGGGGCGACCCGCAACCGCAAAAGTTACAAGTTCTAGGGGAAACGCTTTGCGGTCGAGAGAGCAGCTGGCTAGGTACCTTTGGGTTCCATGATCACTAAGCCCTTGATTTGTGAGAAGTGGCGTCGATTGAATGTAGCCAGGGTGCTCCCGAGCTGTAAGGCTGTGGCTGCCACGATCAGATCGTAGGCTCCGATCATCTTGCCTGAGGCCTCCAACTCGGACCATAGCCGCGCATGATGATGAGCCGTCTGTTCCGTGTACGCGATGACCGGCAGCGCCGCCGTCACAGCCTCAAGATATTTTACGCGGCTGGCTCGGCGCCCCCCGGATGCGCGTTCCACCCCATGCCAAAGCTCGGCAATGGTGATCGCCGCAACATGGAATTGATCTTCCGCTCGGGATTCCAGCCAACCCTGAAGATCGAAAATGTTCTTCTCGCCGCTGATGATGACATCAGCATCCAGGATTATTTCCACTTGTCCTGTGGTCCCTTCACTGTCTTTCGTGAGGTTTGAAGATCATGGCGCCATGCTTTGAGTTCGCTGTCGGGTAATCGGTTCTCGCGCAATACCTCGGCGAGATCACGGCCGTAACAGACTTTTTCGTTGTTCGGCGCCAACTGGGCAACTGGAGTGCCATTCTTGAGCAGGACAAAGGTAACATCCTGATAACGAACGCGGTTGACGCAGTCGGCAAAGTTTCGCGCCGCCTCGGTCACGCTGATCGAGATACGTTTCATAGAATCAGATTATCAGATTTCTCAAATAGTTCTTTGGTTGTTGATTTGCATACCCTGTGTAGCATGCGATATATTGGATCGGCTCAGATTTCCCTACGAGCGCAAACGAGCCCGTCATCAGGCAATACGCAGTTTTGCGGCACTCCGGCCGCCGCCCGGAGCAAAATGGGAGGGCGCATGACGAAACGCAGATCGGCGACTCGCCTCGTCATGCTTCTCCTCTCCGGTCCGCTTTGCGTGTTCCTTGTCGAGTGGGTGTTTTGCCGATGGCCCGCTCCTCACCATCTTTCGCCAGCGGCGGCTGCTCTTGCGGCGATAGCATACATTTCGTTGGCTGTGCTCTCAGGATCAGCGGCTACCTTGCTCTTCTGGGCTTCTGCGCGGCGGTCCGCCACTGTTTCCCTGGGCCTGTTCATCGCGGTGAGCGCGATCGGCTGGGTTTGGATACCCTCTGTTGTACTGCTCTCGCGTCAACATTCGCTTGGCGCACTGGCAGTCGCTATCTCCGCAGGCGCCGTGGTGGCGGCTGCCACGCGCAAAATCTTGTCGTCACATGACGCAACGCCCAATGTCCTGAATGCGGGATTGAAACCGGCAGAATTATTCGCCCAGTACCTCGAAACCACTCCCCGGGAAGGGGAGGGCTTCATTGTCGCGATCTCCCTCTATTCCGCCTTCTTCCTGCTGCACAAACAGCGGCTCTGTTCCGCCAGCTTCCTGCTGGCTCTTTGCGCCTTTCTGGTGACCTGGAGACTGAAGACGGACTCTGTATACGGACGAGGAGACAGAAAGGGCGGATCCCAGCCGACGATGCGGCTCGCCAGAGTCACATCCATGGCGGTTTTGGTGATGACGATGCTACTCCTCCTGGGAATCCAGCACGCGTCTTCCGTTGCGACGGATTATTTTGCACTGGACCGTAGAGCCTCTGCGAGAAGCGTTTCCCGGCAGCAAAGAACCGAAATGCCCTACGCAGATGTTTTGGGGTACCGGCGCATCATCCTTTGGCCGATTCCGGAGAAGAAGAAAGTCGTTCTCCCGGTGCTCTCCAGGACGGCCCTTAGCGGATTCAATATACATAAGCCGCTCACAATACATTTCGAGGGATCCTACTGGTATTTCCAGCCGCGGGCTGAGGGCGAAAAAAGTCGAGCGCACGTAGCCCGTGGCAGCCCTTTGACCGTGGAGATCCGTTCCACCAATCACATCCCGCTGATTATGGAAGCGCATCAAGTTTTTGCTGCTGCGATCCCATTGGCATGTTGTCGCGAGATTCAGATTGAAATCGAAAATGGAGACAACGCACGAGGCATAGTTGCGCTCGGAGTCTTGCTGACCGACTCAACCTCTCTTGGAAAACCAACGCTCTATCTGGATCCGCAGACCATCGTTTCCACCGAGCCCGGCAGCTTCACAGTAAAACCCGCACCAGTCCCCGAGGTGCTCCGCTTCCATCTTCCCGCTTCTGCGCAGATCCGGCAATTCGATGAGATCACCCTGATCTTCCTGCCCGACTCGGAACGACCATATACCGCGCCCAAAATTGCTGTAAACGAATTCGAACTGATTCCCCGTTGATCGTCCCACGATCCCCAGCCGGGATTGGATCTACGGTCCCGAATTTGTTCCGTCCCTGCGGGACTTCTCGGATGAGGGACCATCGGTCCAGCTATTCGGAAGTGTAGCCCGCAAAAGCATAGGACATCCTTGTAACATGCCCTTCACCTAATCGCTCGCCCGATCGAGAACAATATCCTTTACGTAATTGACGATGTGCCAAAGCTGGCCATCGTATCCACAGCAAACTCGACATTTCCTTCGAGGAGACAACTACCATGGCCACGAATCCGCTGCTTTCTATCAACCACATTGTTGTTCTGATGCTGGAGAACCGATCGTTCGATCACATGCTGGGTTTTCTCTACGCCGGGAATGGAAATATGTCTCCGGCTGGCGTGCCGTTCGATGGGTTGACAGGGAAGGAGAGCAATCCTGACAGCAATGGCAATGCTGTTCCTGTGAAGCAGATTCAGCCTAGCGACGAAAACGCATACTACACGCCCGGGGCCGATCCCGGAGAGGGGTACTCCGCAACAAACTCGCAGCTATTTGGCGCCACAACTCCTCCTTCTCCGGCCAATGCAATCAACCAGGGATTCGTGACCGACTACTCATACACTCTGGGGTGGGAAGCGAAGGAGAACTGGTCGATATTGCCGGGTACAACGGCCAACGACATTATGAAGATGTTCACGCCGCCGATGCTCCCCGTCCTTTCCGGCCTGGCGACCGGCTTTGCCGTCTGCGATCAGTGGTTCTGCTCGGTCCCCACCGAAACGCTGCCCAATCGTGCGTTTGTCTGCGCGGCGACGTCGCAGGGCCACATGGACGATAAGGCCGTGAAGTACACCTGTCCATCGATCTTTGGCGCGCTTTCCAATGCGAACGTGAGCTGGTCCGTCTACGGCTACAGTGAGCCGCCGCTCACGCGGCAGGATTTTACGGATACGCTCAATGCAGACGATAGCCACTTTGGCTTGTTCACCGATTTCCAGGCTGCGGCGGCAAATGGCGACCTGGCGTCGTACGTCTTTCTTGAGCCAAGCTGGGATGCGGCCGGGAACAGCCAGCACCCGAACTACAACGTCGCGCTAGGCGAGCAGCTCATTCACGATGTGTACTACGCTCTGCGCAATGGCCCGAATTGGAAGCAGACGCTCTTGATCGTCACGTATGACGAGCACGGCGGCTGTTACGATCATGTTCCGCCGCCGCTCGGAGCAACGCCGCCCGACAACTCTGTTGGTGAGTACGGCTTTGACTTCACGCGCTTCGGGCCGCGGGTGCCCACCGTTCTGGTTTCGCCGCTGATTCCGGCGGGAACTGTCTTTCGCGTGACCGCTGGAACGATGCCGCTCGACCACACCTCGATTCTGAAGACGGTTGAGAACCGATGGGGATTGGCTAGCCTGACCGCGCGCGACAGCGCAGCGCAGGATGTGAGCGCGGTGCTGACCCTTGGAACACCCCGTACCGACGATCCGCTGTCCAGCGTAACCGTTCCCGTCGCTGCTACTGCTGCTCAGGTGAAGGTTGACACGACGGCGCCGTCGCACCTGCAGCAGATTCATGCCGAGCTGGTTTCGCAATTGCCGGTTCCCGACGAGAGAGGCGGTACGCACCACACCATGCCGCAGATGAACACCAGCCAGGAGTACAGCGAATACATTCAGTCTCGCACCGCAGCCTGGAAGGCAGCGAAGCAATCCAATGCGGGATCGGCAAGGGTCCACTAACAGGCTGCGGAAAACGGGCTTTTGAAGGGCGGGGCTTCAGTTTCTACGTGAAGACCGGGTTTTGTATCAGGGCACGACTAGTCGTGTGCCGAAAAAGAACAGCAAAGACAAGGGCTTTAACCCCGTGCGGCGACTTTTCTTTCGCTTTGGACTTGCCACGGTTAGACACCCCAATCCTGCTGGGAGGACGCCGACTCGAATAGCAGAGCGGCGTCAGCTCCACGAGCTCATCATCCGGATTTCCAACAGAAGCCTAGCGCGGGCGAGGAATCGGCAGTTTCTCCCTCTGCGACTGGCATTGATTATTGATGCCACCTGCCTAGGGCACGACCGGCAGAATCAATGCGCTCGAATGCGACCCGCCGTATAGAACGGTATTGGTTGCCTTCACGAAGTGCGCATCATCAGCCCCATTCTTGCCCGTATTCAGATTGCGGTCGAATCGCGGAAAATTGCTGGACGACACTTCGAGCCGGATCCGGTGGCCCTTCAAAAACACGTTGCTCGTGGACCACAGATCGATCCTGTATTCGTAGACTTTTCCCGGCGTGATCGGTGTCGGCTCTCCTTTCGTGGAGGCACGCAGGCTTGCGCGCAAAATCCCCTCAGTCAAATTCTGCGCAAACCCGTTGGGCCAAACGTCCACCAGCTTTCCCGTGAAATCGGTATCGACAGCGGAGGACTTCGCGAACAGATCCAAAGTCACAGGACCCGTGACTTCGACATCTCGATCCAGCGGCGGGGTCGTATAAACAAGAACATCGGGACGACTTTCCACCTCTTTCTGATCACGCGGGCCCGGCGCCAGATGTTCGGAATCGCAGCACAATGGACCACCCACAGTGGGTACAGGATTCGCCGGGTCATAAACGAAAGTGTCTGTTCCCTCCCTCTCTGGGGTTGCCGTTGCAAGCGAACCGTCCCCCGAAGCACTGTTGGCCTTACCGTCCGAGTGGAGATAGTAATGGGTCTCGGTGGCGCGGGCGAGGGGCCATTCGGCCTCATTCCGCCACTCGTTCTTGCCCATCACGAAAATTTTCACCGGATTAGCGCCCGAGAACTGATTTTGCTTGCCCTTAAACAGATAATCGAACCAGTCCAGCGTGGTGCCGATCTCATCGAAAGTCGAGTCGGGGCCAAAATCAACATCGCCCACCTTGCGGCTCCAGCCGGAATGCCCTCCGATCGCGATGATCAGATGTTGCCCGTCGCGTGCCGCCTGGTTTGCCGCATGCGCCTTCATTCCCAGGTAGTTGCGGAGCGAGCCACCCTGGAACAGGTCGTACCAGGCCGCAATCGTGAGCCCGGGAACCTGAATATTCGGATAGTTCTCTTCGATCGACCACTGTTTCCAATAGGTGTCGTACGTCGGATGCGCAAGCCAGTCGAGAAAATAAGGTGCGAGCTCATGCGTCAACTGCGATCCGCCGGTAATTGGCTTGATGTTGAAAACCGGAAAATCGTTCAGCGGCAGGATGCGGTCGCCAACCAGCGCATTTGTGTCCTGGTGGATCATGCGATTCGCCGTATCCTGCGCCAGGCCCGCGGCCCACGACTCATCGAACCACTGCTCGAATGCGCCGCCCTGGTACGTCCAGTTTTCGTGGTAGTTCGACGCTGTGACTACTGGACAGATACCCGCCAGGTGCGGCGGATGGCTGATGGCGGCCAGCATTACTGTGGCCCCCACGTACGATCCGCCAAACAAGCCGACCTTGCCGTTCGAGTGCGGCAGCGCTGCCGCCCACTCCACGGTGTCGTAGCCGTCATTGATCTCGTTCTTGAAGGGATACCAATCTCCGCCGGATGTATACCGGCCGCGTACATCCTGGATGACGACCATGTAGCCGCGAGCGACAGCCTTGAGGGCGAAGTCTACACTTGCGTCCTTGTTGTAGGGCGTTCGTTGCAGCAGTACAGGAAAACTGCCATCACCTGCAGGACGATAGATATCCGCCTTAAGAATGACCCCATCACGGGTTTTCATTGCGACATTGTGCTCCACCACGTTATCGGCAGCGGGCTGCGCCAGCGCAGGCGAAAAACAAACCACAACCAGGGCTACAAAAATCCAAACTCGTTTTCCGGACACAAAATCCCCCAGCGGCAGAGGCCGAGCCAATTCTAACCAACGCCGCAAAACCTCGCGCAGTACGACGGCCAAAGATAGGCACACCCACATCTAGCGAAAATTCTTCATGACCATGATGTAGGACTCGTCGAGCTCGTTCTGGCCGTAGAGGAGCGATTTGCCATCCGGAGAAATTGCCAGACCACCAAACTGGGACGGTGGATTCTCCAGGCTCAGGATAGGTGTGGACTGGTTGTGAACAAAATCGAAAAATTCAATTCTGCCATTCGGCGGAACACCCTGGTTCAGAAAGTAAATTCCCCGGCGGCTAAGAGCCCAGTCATACCAGTCACAAGCGTTAATCGGCAGCCGTGTTTCCTCACCGCTCTCCAGTGATCGTCTCCAGACGCCGCACTCGGTAAATTTGGCGTAATAGAGAAATCGTCCGTCCTCCGATTCGATTGCGTAAACACCCCCGTTTGTCGTCACCCGGACAGGAGACCCGCCGGCAGACGGCGTTTTCCATAGTTGATAAGCCCCACCATCATGGCCGGAATAGAAATAGAGCCACTTGCCGTCGCGGGACCAGTTTGCCGCGCCATTATTGGTATCGGGAAAGGTCGTCAGCATGTGGGGCGTGCCATCCGGTAGCTCGAGAACGCCAACCTGCCAATAGTCCTGGGTTACGGATTCGAAGGCGAGGTAGCGGCCGTCGGGGGACCAGCGGGCGGTAGCCGATTGCCCCTGCTGGTCAATGAGCTGGGTGCAATCAGATCCGTCGCTGTTGCACATCCAGATGTTCTGATAGCCCATTCGGTTTGATTCGAAGGCGATCTTTTTGCCATCGGGAGAATAGCTGGGCTTCCAGACGACACCCCGGCCGGATAACAGCCGTACGGGCGGAGCCAGGGGGTGCCGCTCGTCCTTCAGGTTGAGCCGCCAGATTGTGTCCCATTGCTTAAATACCCGGTAAGCTAGCCGATTCCCCGTGCGTGAGATCGATGGTTCATAGGCATCCCCTGAAGCGGCAACCTGCTGCGGCGTTCCGCCTGAAGCGGAAATGCGCCATAGACCTTGAAACCCTCGAGCGTAAGAATCGAATACGATTTCCTTGCCGTCTGGCGTCCAGGCGCAGTCTCCTCCCGAATTCCCCGTGGTGAGACGCAAGGGTTGGCCACCGTCGACTTTCTGCACATGTAAGTCGCTCAGAAAAGCTCCCATGGGGCCGCGGGCGAACGCAATTCTCGCGCCCTCAGGCGAGAACACGGGGTCGCAATCAAACTGCTGGATATGCGGAGAAGTGACCGGGCGAGCCGTCAAGTCAGTCAGCGAGAGCATGCTCAGCCGGGCCGCGGCGCGCTTATCCAGGGCTTCTGGGAAAATCAACGATTTCCCGTCGGGTGACCAGCTCATCGCATTACATTGGTCCCATTGCGGAAACGACGTGGTGTAGATACGCCGTTCTGAACCGCCAAGAGCGGGAATTACATAAATGGTCTTTTGATCGCCCGCTTCGCTGAAGCGAGCAAACGCGATTTGCCGCCCATCGGGCGACCATGCTGGATAGCCGTCGTTTTCATTCTGGGTAAGCTGCAAAGGCTTTTCGCCTCCGACTAGGGCGACATAAATGCCGGGGTGTGGTCCGCCCGAATAGGCAAACGCAACCTGGCGGCCGTCGGGAGAAATAGCAGGTGTATCCTGCTGGCCCGGCATCGAGACTAGGGGCAGAATCTCACCCCCGGTTGAGGACTGCTGCTGGAAGGTAGGAAACACCCGTAAGAGGGCCACAGCGGCCACGCTGACGACCGCCAGAGTTCCGACGATTCCAACTGTCAGCCTGCGCTTTTTGCCTGCAGCCTTAGCAGGACTCTCGTTCAGGGGAGAGGGAACAGTTTGTTCGGGCAACGGCGGGATGGTGTCCGATGGGCGGGGGTCGTCCGGCTCCTTGAGGGGTGCGATAAACCGGTAGCCACGGCGGGGAAGAGTTTCAATCAGATGCGGCACATCCGCTGAATCGCCCAGTGTGGCCCGTAGTTTCGTCAGGGCCAGGTTAATGGCATGGTCAAAATCCCCGAAGCTCTTGTCCGGCCAGATCAACTGGCGCAACTCTTCCCGGGTAACGATCTGTCCCCGCCGTTCCAGCAATGCTGCCAGAATCTTGAACGGCTGGTCCTGCACCTTGAGCGGTCTGCCTGCCTTCCACACCTCGCCCGTTTCCAGGTTCACTTCGAAATCTTCGAAGCGCGCGACCGGCCGTTGTATCGACTTACCCATAGCGACACCGAACAGGGTCTGAGATAGGGTCTAAGTCCCGGAGATACCCAGGAGATGGTGATGCTAAGTCTAGCGCCATCCTGGCATTACACGCAGACAAAGTTGATAGGGCTAAGAGATTGCCGGCGAATTGAGGCTGCTCCTGGCATGCCCCAAGTTCGTCCTCACCGCTACCGCGGCCGAGGCGAACTCCATGAATCGCTGGCTTCTTTCTCTAGCCTGCCTGAGCGTTTTGCTCCCCTCTCCTTTGCAAGCAAACGACCAACCGATGCCTACGGAGGACGCGTCCCGCAGCGTACTGCCGTTCCGTCTTTCTTCCGGATACCTGATACAGGTGGAAGGCCGCATCGGAAGCCAGACCCATCTGAAGTTCCTCCTGGACACTGGCGCAAGCATCAGTATCGTCGGCCAAAAATTTGCTCAAAAACTGAAGCTGCCTTTGCGCCCGGCGCAGAGCTTTAACTTCGACAGAAATCTCCGGTGGGAGACCACCACCATACCTGACGTTCAGTTCGGTCCTGTTCGAGCAGCCAACGTCGCTGTATTGGTGGGCGATCTTACCCGCTATTCGGAATTTGCCGGCAAGGCAGACGCCATCATCGGCATGGATCTTCTCCGACTGAGTGACTTCACCGTCGAGTACGGCTCCAGCCGGTTGATCTTCGACCCTGGGCCGCCAAGAACTTATTTGCCTGGGGGCGATCCCATGGACAAGTGCCTGATTGTCGAACTCCAGGTGCAGGGTCGTCGGGTTCGCCTGATTGTCGATACCGGCATGCAAGGCATTCTCCTCTACGAGGAGCGCCTGCGCAGGAACGTGCCGGAATTGCGCACGGTGGGTACCATCAAGAATGCGAGCCTGGGCGGGAGGCTATCGGTCAAACAAGCCACTCTGCCCGATGTCCTGCTGGGCAACAGAAATCGCAACCTGCCGGTCGTCTTGGTGTCCGCACCCGCCGGAGACATTCTGCCGGGCATTGACGGGGTCGTCGGCATCACCGCGCTCCAGGCCCGCCGCATTCATTTCGATTTTGCCGGGAAGACCGTGTCCTGGGAGTGAAGAAAGCTTCCTCGTGATCATCCGGCAGCGATCGGGTTGGAGGGGAACCCCCCTAGCAGGCTGTTTTCTCCGGATCGAGTGGGGTGGTGAGCGGCGGCTTCCAGGAACGCTCCGCGACTCGCGCCCAACGAGCAGCATGTGGAAACCGCCTCGTTTTCAGGACCCCCGCGGGCACTAACCGCCAGGATTACGGGGCCTATCCTGCGCGGGCCAATCTGAGCCGAGTTTATAGGTGGGGTCGGTGACGCGCTGAATAGCTGCGAAGGTTGTGCAGGTTTGGTTATAAGAGCTGCCACTATAATCCCGCAGACGGACGGACCCTGCAGGATTCTGCCTGCAGTAAGTCTTCGCATTATTGATTGAGGCCTGAACACCGGTTTTCGGCTTAGGTGGAGTGTCGATGGAGCTCACCTCACTCTTTGCGCAGCAGCGCACTTCGGAACGCTGATGAATTGGTGCCGGCTAAGGAGAGTCGCTGGCTGGCTGAGACCCGGCAGGCAAAGAACCACAAGGAAACTCTCGCTGCATGAAACAACCCGACCACGGTGTTTTCGTGGGACCGGGTTTGTATCAGGGCACGACTTTAGTCGCGTCCCCATGAGCTTGAAGATAGTTTAGGCATTAGCCCTTAAGGCATTGCCGCTTTCACAATCCATGAGTTCTCACGCAGACTCTACAGCCCGCTAGGATTGAACCTTGATCTGATCGACCACATTCTGAACATTCGGCACGGACTTGGCCAGCTTCACGGCCTCACTGCGCTCGGAGTCTCTACGGACCCGGCCGGAAAGAAGAATCGTCCCATGGTCGACTTTGTAGTCAATCCCCTGGTGATCGAGGTTCTTGTGGGCCTTGAGCATGGCTTCGTATTTGTCTTTTATTGCGTCGTCGGAAGTAGACGCTGTTTGGGCTGCCGGCGCAGTCACGTTGAGTGCGTTGGTGATGGTGTAGTCGCTTGCGTTGATAGACGCAATCTTCGACGCCTGCGTTTTTAGATCCGGCGATGCGACTGTTCCGGTGAGCGTCATCACACCTGTGGTCCGATTCTGGGCTACCTGGACGTTGTTGAAACCATTGACGACAAGTGCGTGGTTGACGGAATCGACCTCGTCAGGCCACTGTTTTAGGGCGTGATTGTTGTTACAGCCGCCCAGCAGGCCGAGACCAAGGATCGAAGTCGAACAAATCGCACCGACTGCAGAAAAGTGAATGCGCTTCAAGGCACCCTCCCGTATGTTGGGACCGCAAAATCTGGAAAAAAGATGCCTGGAAATGCGCCGCACGGATTTGTATCTTCTTGCTACCTGCAGGAGCAGAATTGTTACAAACTCACCCGCTAGTCGGTTTCCGGCCGCGGCGGATTTGCCCAGTGGCCGGATTCGTCTTTCCCGCTCACCACGACACCCTTTGCATTCCATCCCAGGCCCGCTCGAACCACGGCAGGACAATAGCGCAGCGTCAGCCCGCAGCGTCGTTTATTCGATTGATTTGCTTCCGATCCATGCAACAGTAGATCGCTGTGAATGGAAATCTCTCCGGCCTTCAATTGAACATCCACAGGCTTTCCGAGGCTCTCAGCATTTGGGACCGTTTGGTTGAGAACATTCGCTTCGTCGTTCTCGCTCAGTGTGTAGGTCAGATGCCCCAACTGGTGCGAGCCAGGAATGTATCGCATGCAGGCATTTTCGACGGTGGCATCATCAATCGCCAGCCATGCGGTGACAGCCATTGACGGCGTGAGCGGCCAATAGCTTGAGTCTTGATGCCAGGAGACCCGTTTCCCATCGCCAGGCATCTTGCAAAAGAAATGCGAGCCCCACGCAATCACATCCTCGCCGATCAGGTCTTGGATGCGGCCAACAATGCGAGGCTCGGTCAGGATATCGTAGACCCGTCCGTAGCGGAGATGTGCCGTGCTGATGGAGTAGCTGTCGCCCCCCGCGGCCAGCGTTTTGGCCAGTAGGTCATCGAAGTAGCG
>Ga0335073_10010075_pt1 | contig 13267 bp, 10 predicted proteins | sample Lox_Sample_22_FD_207093 | JGI IMG/M metagenome (GOLD analysis project Ga0335073, IMG submission 207093) | Soil microbial communities from Loxahatchee National Wildlife Refuge, Florida, United States - Lox_Sample_2.2 | ecosystem: Environmental > Terrestrial > Soil > Wetlands | place: USA...
AGCCGCGGAAGGCTTTATGCTAGACGAAATGGGCGAGAATGCAGAACGACTCTTTCAGGAATACCGTGAACGTCTAATCGGCCGCCCCGTAACCTTCACCCGGCTCGCGGCTAATTCATTGCTGGTCTACATCGATGGTGAACCTGGATCGGGCACGGGATTAACCTTTTGGTTCGAGCCAACGTGGCACCTGCTTGATCCAGCTGGTGTCCTGCTCGGCTCGCGGCAAGCGCAAACAGAGGACGCAGAGAACCACTCAAGGCTAAGCGATCTGCCGCTGAAGCTCTTTCAAAAGAAAGTTGAAGAGGTGTCGGTCTCGCCGATCACACATGACATTCATGTGCTTTTCGAAGGCGCATACGCCATCGCGACGTTTGTGTCCGATCCGACCGATGTTGAATCGTGGCATATCCGTGACAATCAGACGAAGCAGCGGGTTGTGGGCTGCGCCAAGGGTCTGCGCGTTACAGAAGTTGAGTAGCCCGGCTCATCCCCATACGAACTTGGCTGCCGGCTAACGCATCAATTTTCAATCACTCAGCTGTTCCGGCGCATCGGTGGGGCAAACAATGAACGCGCGAACCCCAGAGGGGTGGACATGCCGTTAGCCCAGGACGGAGCGCAGCGGAGTCCTGGGTAGGCGTCTTATTCTCCTCCGCGTCCCGTCAGGGACGGCATATGCCGCCGGCTGAAGCCGGCTCCGACAACTTAACTGAATTCCACCCAGGACTCCGGCCGCCAGGGCGGCCTGCGTCCTGGGCTGAATGTGCAGCCACCCCTGCGGGGTTCGCTCAATACCAGTCCTGCACCGATGCGCGGAAGAGCCGATACTTACTGTATGAATTGAATACCTAGTGGCTACGCCAGCTCCCCGCCGTCGCCGTGCAGCTCGCGCAACTCTTTCGGCGGATGGGCAGGGGTGTCCTGGTTTGCGGGATCGGATTCGGATTGCGATTGCAGGGGCGGCGGCGCGACCTGCGCCAGCAAATCGTCCAGCGACTCCAGCCACAGCATCTGCGACTCAAACATGCGGCCGAAGTTGCGCGAGGCGGACGTCGCCACTTCCTCCATCGATACCGGTTTCTGCAACTCTCTCTGCAGCGAAGTTACCTGCCTTCCGGTGATGCCGCAGGGCACAATCAGCGTAAAGTACTCCAGATCGGTCGAGACGTTCAGGGCGAATCCGTGCGTGGTCACGCCGCGCGAGATATGCACGCCGATGGCCGCGATCTTCGCCTCCGGGCGGTTGCGCAGCGCGTACGTCCACACGCCGGTCAGCCCCTTGATGCGCTGGCTGCCGACGCCGAAGTCGCCGCAGGTGCGGATCAGCACCTCCTCCAGGCGGCGGACGAATTCCACCGCCCCGACCTTCGGCTCGAAGCTACGCAGATCGAAGATGGGATAGGCGACCAGTTGTCCGGGGCCGTGAAACGTTACGTCGCCGCCGCGATCAATCTCGAACAGCTCGACCCCGCGCTGCGCCAGAAACTCAGGCGAGGCGAGCACGTTCTCCAACCTGGCATTGCGCCCCAGCGTGATGACGGGTGGGTGCTCCAGCAACAGCAGCGTGTTCTCGATGCGGCCGGCCTTGCGAAGCTGCAGCAAGGTCCGCTGCAACTCGAGAGCGGTTGCGTACGGCACCTGGCCGATATGGAGGACGTGAATCATAAAGCAGCGCTTAGCATTTGGCACTTGGCAATTAGCTTACAACCCATTAGATACGTCAATGCAGTCTTCGAAGCAGTTTTGTCCCGGACATCCCGCCCCAAGCTTTTATTGCGCAAGGCCAAGTGCCAAAAGCTAAGTGCCAAATGCCAATCGCCAAGTGCCGCTCTTGAGTCTTTTTCTCCCCCTGCCTCGTATATCCCGTTAGTATGATCGCCACCGCCTTCATTGCCAGTTCGCTCGTTCCGATGGAGACCGAAGAGGCCCAAATCGCTCGCGGGCTGCGGCGTCGCGATCCTGATCTGCTCGACGGGCTTATCGAGCAGTATCAGCACCGGCTGCTGCGTTACCTGCTGCATCTGACGGGCAATCGCGCGGTCGCCGAAGACCTCTTTCAGGAGGTCTGGCTGCGCGTCCTCGAAAAGGGCCATCTCTACGACGGCCGCAATCGCTTCGTCACCTGGCTGATGTCGATCGGGCACAACGTGGCCATTGACTATCTGCGTAAACGCAGTCCCGCCTCGCTCGACGAAATGCAGGACCCGGAAGATGGTGCGCCCTTCGAGCCGCCGGCCGCGGGGCCATCGCCCTTCGAGCAGGCGGCGGCGCATCAGCAACAGGAAATGTTTGACGAAGCGCTCGAGCGCGTGCCGCCACTGTTTCGCGAGGTTTTGGTGCTGCGCTTTCAGGAGCAGATGAAGCTGGAGGAGATCGCAAAATTGATTCGCATTCCGGTATCGACGGTGAAGACCAGAATCTATCGCGGCGTGATGGCGTTGCGTCCTCTGCTCCACTCCATGGCGCGCAGGAACGGCGCGGAATCGGGACCCCGGGAAGGAGACGCGCAATGACCAGCCATGATCACGAGCGCGCAATCGAGCTCATTACCCGGCGCGGCGCCGAAGAGCTGGCCGCAGCCGATGTGCGCTGGCTGGAATCGCACCTGGCCGTTTGTGTCGCGTGCGAAGACTACGCCGCCAGCTTCGAAGACACCGGACGGTGGCTGCGGGCTACTGCCGTCACCGCCAGTCCGGCGCTGGTGGCCAATACGCAGGCACGGCTGCGCGCGCGCGCCATGTATCTGCGCGAGCAGCAAAGCCGCATGGTGCTGATCGCGATTTCCTTCTGCCTGGGCGCGATGTCGTCCGCCATCTCGGCGTGGCTGTGGTGGCGCTTCGGCAGTTGGGTTGCCGAGCGCTTCGGACTCTCGCCGGCACTCGTACAGCCGGGAATCCTGCTATTCCTCCTGTTGCCCGCAGTCGTGATCGCGGGGCTGATGCTCGCGTTTCCCCATCCTGTGCTGGACGAGCGGTTCACGGCGACATGGGCGAGGGAGCGCGAAGGAGATAACCGATGAACTACTACAAAGCTACCTTTCGAAGCGAAGTGGCAATTATTCCCACCATCGCGCGAGTGATTGCCGCGATCGCCTTCTTACTGATGCAAATTGCCCTGCTCGGTCTGGCGGCGCACTACATCCCGCACGACCTGCCGTCCCGGCCGGCGTTGATCGCGATCAGCCTCTTTGGCGGTATCTTTCTGGCCATCATCATCCTGCTCATCGGTTACGTCAACGCCGATTCCAAGCGTCGCGGGATGAACTCGCTGCTCTGGACGCTGCTGGTGATCTTCATCCCCAAGGCACTGGGATTTCTGGCGTACTTCCTGCTGCGCAAGCCGCTGATGATGGCTTGTTCCAACTGCGGCAGCTCGATCGGCACCGATTTCCGCTTCTGCCCCAAGTGCGGTTATTCCATCACCCCGACCTGTGTGCATTGCGGCCGCCCGATCAGCCGCGATTACATCTGCTGCCCGTATTGCGGCAAGCCGGTCGCATCCCCGGTCGCGCCGCAAGCTGGCTAGCCGTCCAGCTTCTTCGCCAGCAGCTCATTGACCAGCGCCGGATTTGCCTGGCCCTTCGAGGCCTTCATCACCTGTCCCACAAAGTAGGAGATGACGGTTTTCTTGCCGCCGCGATACTGCTCCAACTGTTTGGGATTGGCGGCGATCACCTCGTCGATGATTCTCTCGATCGCCGAGGTGTCGGTGATCTGCTGCGGCTTCTCGCGCTCGTAGATGGCGGGGAAATCCTCGCCGTGCTCGAAGGCGAGATCGTAGAGGTCTTTCAGAATTTTGCCGCTGATCGCACCGCTCTCCACCAGATCGGCGGACATGGCGACGCCCTTCATCGAAATCGGCGACTGCTCGATCTCCAGCCCTTTGGCTTTCAGCCGCCCCATCAACTCGCTCTGCACCAGGTTGGCGACGCGTTTGGGATTCTTCGCCGCGCCCGCCGCCGCTTCAAACTGATCGGCCAGCGCACGCGTGCTGGTCAAGGTCGTCGCATCGTATTCTGTGATCCCATACTGCGCCACCATGCGCGCCCGCCGCGCCTCGGGCAGCTCGGGAAGCTCGGCAACAATCTCCGCCCGCCACTTCTCGTCGATCAACAGCGGCAGCAGATCGGGCTCCGGGAAGTAGCGATAATCGTGCGCCTGCTCTTTCGAGCGCATGCCGTACGTCTTGCCCTCGGCCGCGTTGTACAACCGCGTCTCTTGCTCGATGCGCCCGCCCGCCTCGATCACCTGCTCGTGCCGCTCGATCTCGTACTCCAGCGCCTGGCGAATGAAGCGGAACGAGTTCACGTTCTTGACTTCGGTCTTGGTGCCGAACTCGCGCTGCCCGCGTGGCCGGATGCTCACGTTGGCGTCGGCGCGCAGCGAACCTTCTTCCATGTTGCAGTCGCTGACGCCGGTGTAGAGGATGATCTCCTTCAGCCGCGTCAGGTATTCCCACGCTTCTTCGGGCGAGGAGATATCCGGCTCGCTCACGATCTCGATCAGCGGCACGCCGGAGCGGTTCAGGTCGATCGAGGTCCACTCGCCGCTGTCCGGCAGCCCGTCGTGCAGGCTCTTGCCCGCGTCTTCTTCCAGATGCACGCGCGTGACGCCGATCTTCTTGCGACCGCTCGGCGTCTCGATCTCGATGTAGCCGTGCTCGGCCAGCGGCTTATCGTACTGCGAAATCTGGTAGCCCTTGGGCAGGTCAGGATAGAAATAGTTCTTGCGCGCGAAGATCGAAGTTTCGCGGATCTGGCAGTTCAGCGCCGTCGCCGCCAGCACCGCAAACTCAACCGCGCGTTTATTGAGCACCGGCAGCGCGCCGGGAAGTCCGAGACACACCGGGCAGACGTTGGTATTGGGAGGATCGCCAAAGCGAGTCGAGCAGCCGCAGAAGATTTTCGTCCGGGTCAGCAACTGGACGTGTACTTCCAGGCCGATGACCGGCTCGTACTTCGATCGGGTTGCGACCGGAGTTTCGGGTGAGGCCGCCATAGCTCTTGATTATAGCGGTGACGGAACGAGAGGAATTTCCCAAACCCGCGGGTAACCCCTGACGAGTACAGGCTGCTGAAAATCTCGCGAGAGCCCGCTTTGAAGGGGTGCAGCTTTAGCTGCGCCGTTGCAAGGCGTTTATTATTGTCATCCCGAAGAGGCCTTCAGGCCGATGAGGGATCTGTTTTTTTTATCTTTCAGCAGCCGCAGCAGCCGTGCGGATGCACCGTCGCTACAGACCCGTGGCCGCGCCTTCGTCGTCTTCGCCGCGGATCAGCCCGAACTTCTTCAGCTTGTAGCGCAGGGCATCGCGGCTGATATCGAGCAGCCGGGCGGCGTGCGTCTGGTTGCCGTTGGCCTGCGCCATGGCAATCTCCACCAGCTCGCGCTCTACCTCTTCCAGCGAGGTGCCACCTTCGGGAATATCAAGCTTCGGCAGGCTGCGGCCATCGGGCAGCTGCTTGCCGACGCTGTCGCCGTTATGTCCGGACGAGCTCTCGAAGGCGGTGAGCGCCGAGTGCTGCTTGGCCACGGCAAACGGCAGGTAATCGGGCTTAAGCTCGTTGTTCTCTTCCAGGATCATTGCCCGTTCAACCGCGTTCTTCAGCTCGCGCACATTGCCCGGCCAGTCGTATTTCAGCATCAGCTTGCGGGTCTCATCAGTGATGCCGGCGACATTCTTGCGGAACTTGCGGTTGTAGCGCGAGATGAAAAACTCCACCAGCGGCAAAATGTCTTCTTTGCGCTCGCGCAGCGGCGGCAGAAAAATGGAGATAATCGCCAGCCGGTAGTAGAGGTCCTGGCGAAACTGGTTTTCCCGCACCGCCCGCTCCAGGTCGCGATTGGAGGCGGCGATGACGCGCACATCCACCTGCATGTCGCGCACTCCGCCCACGCGGCGGATGACCTGGTCCTCCAGCACGCGCAGCAGCTTGGCCTGCAACAGCGGCGACAGCTCGCCGATCTCATCGAGGAAAAGCGTGCCGCCGTCGGCCATCTCGAACAAACCCTTCTTCATGGCCTTGGCGTCGGTGAAGGCGCCGCGCTCGTGACCGAAGAGCTCGGCCTCCATCAGGGTCTCGGGAATGGCGGAGCAGTTGATGGCGACGAAAGCTTTGTCCTGCCGCCGGCTCTGGTAGTGGATGGCCTTGGCGATCAGGTCCTTGCCGGTGCCGCTTTCGCCTTGCACCAGAATGGTTGTCGCCTCGCTGACCGCGATTTTGTTGACGAACCCCAGCAGCTCCGACATCTTCTGCGAGACGCCTACCACATTGTGGTAGCCGGTGCGGCGGCGCATCTCGCCGCGCAGCGACTCGACCTCCGAGCGCAGGCGCGTGGTCTCCAGCGCGTTCTTCACCGCGACCGCCAGCTCGTCGAAGTCCAGCGGCTTGCCGACGAAATCGTAGGCGCCCAGCTTGAGCGCGGTCTTTACGTCTTCCAGTTGCGGGTCGGCGGTGATCATGATGACGGCGCGCGCGTCGCCGGACTTCTTCAGTTGTTCCAGCAGCTCGATGCCGCTGGCGTCGGGCAGGCGCACGTCGAGCAGCACCAGGTCGGGAGCCTCGTTGTGGGCCACGCGCAAACCAGCCGAACCGTTGTCGGCCTCCAGCACGTGATAACCCCACTCTTCACATTTCTGGCGCAGCGACCAACGGACGAGCTTCTCGTCGTCGACAATGAGGACTTTTTCTGCGGGCATTCAGCTTGTGAATAGGTTACTACAGGAGGCGTCGTGGAAGGGCGCAGCTTTAGCTGCGCCATCGCGAGGTCTCTACCTTATACCTGTGTCATCCCGAGCGCAGTGCGCTCGAAGCTCGGACTCGAAACTCGAAACTGGACTCGGAACTCGAAACTCGCCTGAAGCTGATTCAAGTTGCCCCTGCCCGCCGCCGATATCTGGGGTGTGCGCAGATCGGTCCTCATCACAGGTTTGTCGCTCGCCTTGTGCGGGCTGACGCTGGTGGGCATCGGCGAGTGGGCTAGCGGCCGCTTCGAGAGTGCAGCGCCCGATGGCGGGGCCGGAGTCCCGCTCGCCGCCTCCAGCTATGAAGCCAATCGTCTGGCCCCGGTCAGGCCCACGCTGCCCGTCCTGCCGGAGACCGGCGACCATCTTCCGGCGGGATCGCCGGGCTACACCTTTCGCCGCGATGTTCCCGAAGTGCGCCTGCAGTTCACCGTAGCCGACGAGCAGGGCCGCGCGGTCACCAATCTCTCCTCCGCCGATGTGCGCGTCTTCGACAACCAGACGCAGGTGTCCCGCCTCAGCGAATTTGAACGCGACGAGAATCTTCCCCTGCAGATTGGTCTGGTCATCGATACTAGCGATTCCGTGAAACGCGTGTTGCCGGAAGAGAAGGCGGCCGCCATGAAGTTCCTGGATCGCATCATACGGCCGCGCACTGACAGCGCCTTTGTCATGGCGTTTGGCGGCGAGGTGAAGCTGTGGCAAGCTCCGACCGCCGAGCGGCAGCAACTCGTCGATGCGATTGAACGGCTCAAAGAGCCGGGATGGGGGACGCGGTTTTACGATGCGCTGTATTCCGCCTGCGACGGGCAACTGGCTTCCGGCAGCGATGGCAAGCTGGTGCATCGCGCCATCGTAGTCTTGAGCGATGGCGACGACACGCACAGCTTGCGCCGCTTGCGCGACGTGATTGGCGCCGCCCAGCGCAACGATGTCCAGATCTACTCGCTGACCATTCGCGCCGGCCAAGCCGGCGACCCGGGCGACCAGGTGCTCCAGCGCCTTGCCGATGCCACCGGAGGACGGGTGTATGTGGCGCGCTCGGCCCAGGAGCTGGACGGCGCGTTTGCCCAGATCGAGCAGGACCTGCGCAGCCAGTACTATCTTTCCTTCCCCGCGCAGCAGGCCGCGCCGGGCTATCACACGCTGCGGGTAGAAGTGCGAGCCGCGCAGAAGCTCGAAGTCCGCGCCCGCCAGGGGTACTACGCTGTAGGACAGTAACTATATCATAAACATATCAGGTAGAGCAGACCTGAAGGCCTGCTCGACCCGCGCGGCCCTGGCTTCGATGAGCGAAGAACAATCGGGTATACTCGTCGAGCGAAGGGAGCCCCGGTGAGTTCGGTCGGCTGGCAAACGGATCCGCAAGTGCAATCGCGTCCGGCCGGACACTCGCACTCAAGCGCGCTGCGCGCCTGCGCTTACGCTTTCCTGCTCGTCATTCTCAGTCTCGCGCTGTACTATCCGGTGCGGTCGCACGGCTACGTCGATTACGACGACAACCTCTACGTCACCGACAACGATCATGTGAAGAACGGTCTCACCTGGGACACGGTGAGTTGGGCTTTCACCGCCTATGAAGCGGGCAATTGGCATCCGCTGACCTGGCTGTCGCACGCGCTGGATTTCGAGTTGTATGGGATGAATCCGGCGGGCCATCACGAAACCAACCTGCTGCTGCACGCTCTGAATGCGGTGCTGGTTTTCTGGGTGCTGTTGCGCGCGACCGGCTGCGCGGGACGCAGCTTCATGGTGGCCGCGCTGTTCGCGGTGCATCCCATCAACGTCGAGCCGGTAGTTTGGATTGCCGAGCGCAAGACGCTTTTGAGCATGACATTTTTCCTGCTCGCGCTGGGCGCGTATGGCTGGTACGCGTCGGCGCCGGTGAGCGCAAAAGCGCCGCTGGCGTGGAGCCGCCGCGCCGGACGATATCTGCTCGTCGCTGTGTTGTTCGCGCTCGGCCTGCTGGCCAAGCCGCAGATCATCACGCTTCCTTTTGTGCTTCTGCTTTGGGATTTCTGGCCGCTCCAGCGAATGTCGTTCGCCGCCGCGGGGCGCGGCGATGCGGCAGGCGCGCGCTATTCGCAAAGGAACTGGCCCGCGCTGGTGGCGGAGAAGCTGCCGCTATTTGCGATCGTCGCCGCCGATGCGGCGATGACCATGCGGGCGCAGCGCGAGGCGGGCGCGGTGCTCTCGCTGGGCGCGATTCCGCTGTCGCTGCGCTTGTCGAATGCGATCGTGTCGTACGTGAAGTATGTGGCGAAGGCGTTCTGGCCGGCGAAGCTCGCGCCGATGTATCCGCATCCGGCAAACTTGCTGCGCGCGTGGCAAGTGTATCTTGCGCTGCTCATCCTGCTGGCGATCACCATGTTCGTCTTCGAGAAGCGGCGCCGGCGGTATCTACTCGTCGGGTGGTTGTGGTTTCTGGGAACACTGGTGCCAATGATCGGACTGGTGCAGGTCGGGCGCCAGGCGATGGCAGACCGTTACGCGTATCTGCCGCTGCTGGGAATCTTCATCATGGTGTGTTGGAGCGCGGCGGATTGGCTCGAAGCCAAGCGCGCTCCGGCAGCGCTGTTGCCGATCGCGAGCGCCGTAATCATCGTGGCGCTGGCGCTGGTGGCGCGGCGGCAGATCGGATACTGGGCGGACAACGAGTTGCTTTGGCGGCACACCATCGCCGTGACCTTGCCGAACTACGTTGCGGAAGACAATCTGGGTGGAACGCTGCTGATGCGCAAGCGCTCGGAGGAGGCGATCGTTCATTTCCGCCGAGCGGCGGCGATTCATCCCACCGATCCGATCAGCACCTTTAACATCGGCCTCTATGAGCAGGAACACGGCGATCTGCAGCAGGCGATCGAGCACTACCAGCGGGCCATGATTCTGACCACAAGCGCGTCGCTGAAGGTCCTGGCGCTGAATAATATGGCCCGCGCCTATAGCGATCTGGGCGAGCCCGACCAGGCGCGCGAGTGCTTCGATGAGGCGCTGAAGCTGCAGGCACCGTAGCCGGGGGATGGAGTTACCCGGCGAGCCGGCAAAAAATTGTTCCACGTGGAACAAATAACGAACGTTTGTTCTGCCATGAAATCAACAGCTTACGCTGCGAAGGATCGCAAGCCGCCGTTCCATTTTGGGAAACAGCCCCTGGGGTGCGCCAGTCTCAGTCCGTTGTCCCATTTTGGGCGACGACGGCTCAAATTCGCCAGCGTAAAACCCGCTGCGCTGTTTTGGGAATGATGCGTTGAGTTCGCTCGGTTTCAAGCCGCATGAAGTTGCCGCGCCGCCCGCGTCTGCCGGCCCCGCTTCTGCAAGCTGGAAGCAGGCATTCGTGCTGGGAACTGTGCTGGTGGCGATCACGGCGGCGCTCTATCTGCGCGTCGGCCGCTACGACTTCGTCAACTACGACGATACGCTTTACGTCACGCAGAACGCGCAGGTGCAGGACGGTCTCACGTTAGCTACCGTGCGCTGGGCCTTCACCACGTATCACGTCGGCACCTGGCATCCGCTCACCTGGCTTTCGCACGCGCTGGACTGTCAACTGTTCGGTCTCGATCCCGCCGGTCCGCACTCGGTCAATCTGCTGCTGCATCTGGCGAACGTGGTGCTGCTGTTCTATATTCTGCAGCGCGCCACCGATTATCTGGGACGCAGTTTCATGGTGGCGGCGCTGTTCGCGCTGCATCCCATCAACGTTGAATCGGTGGTGTGGATCGCCGAGCGAAAGAATTCGCTCAGCTTGCTCTTCTTCTTATTGGCGCTGGGTGCGTATCGCTGGTATGTGGAGAAGCCGCGAGCGGGCCGCTACACGGTCGTTGCCGTTTTGTTTGCGTTGGGGCTGATGGCGAAGCCGCAGGTGATTACCTTTCCCTTTGTGTTGCTGCTTTGGGATTACTGGCCGTTGCGCCGCATGTCCCCCGCGGGCGACGAGGACGCGGCAACACTTGGGCGAAATTTCCTGCGCCTGGTGTGGGAGAAGCTGCCGTTGTTCGCGCTGGCGGGTGTGAGCGGTACGATCACCATGGCCGCGCAGCGCGCCGACGGCAACAAAATCTGGTACCCGCTCACGCTGCGGCTGGAGTACGCCATCGTCTCCTACGCGCAGTACATCGGCAAAGCGCTTTGGCCGGTGCGCCTGTCGCCGTTTTATCCCCATCCCGATCACGTCAATCTCGGGCAATTCGCCGCAGCCGCAATTCTTCTCGCCACCATCACCCTGGTGGCAATCGCGTTGCGCCGCAGCCGTCCTTATCTCTTGGTTGGCTGGCTTTTCTTTGTCGGGACCCTGGTGCCCATGCTGGGTTTGGAAGGCGTGGGCTATCAAGGCAAGCAAGGCATCGCCGACCGGTACGCCTATCTGCCGTTCATCGGCTTGTTCATCATGTTCTGCTGGACGGTTGCGGAATGGGCCCAGCGGAGGCGATTGTCTCCGGTAGTGCTGCGCGGCGTCAGCATTGCCGTACTGCTCGCCCTCGGTGCCGTTACCTATGGCCAGATCGGATATTGGAGAGACAACGTCACGCTGTGGTCGCACGCGCTCGCCGTGACCCAGGGCAACTTCCTGGCAGAGAACAATCTGGGGAAAGCGCTGCTGCAGCAGGGGCAAGTCGAGGCAGGCATCGCGCATTTCTATAAGGCGGCGGCGATTTATCCCGACGATCCGGTCAGCAATTTCAACATCGGGCTGTATGAGCAGAAGCGCGGCAACTACGCCCAAGCGGTCGAACGCTATAAGAAGACGCTGGCCATCACGCGCGATCCGGAGCTGCGCGCAGCGGCGATGAAACAGTTGGCAGCAGCGCTCGCGATGACAAACAGATAAGGTGAAAACGTTGCCGCGGCGCAGCTAAAGCTGTGCCCGTTCAGCTCTCATTAAGGTGTCATCCTGAACGAAGCGCGCGGGATGACGCAATGAAAAACATGCGAAGGCCGGCACGAAATTCGTGAGAAACTCAACGTCATGAGAGCCGCATGGTACGAAAAGCAGGGCCCTGCACGCGACGTCCTGACGGTCGGCGAGATGCCCGACCCGCAGCCCGTTGCAGGCGAAGTTCGGATTCGCGTTGCCGCCTCCGGGGTGAATCCGGGAGATGTGAAAAAGCGTGAAGACGCCTTCGGGCTTGGCATGCCCTATCCCCGCGTCATCCCGCATAGCGACGGCGCAGGAGTCATCGATGCCGTGGGCGCGGGCGTAGCCAAGGAGTGGATCGGCCGGCGGGTGTGGTGTTATGGGGCGCAGTCGTACCGCCCGTTCGGCACCGCCGCCGAGTACACCACGGTCCCATTGCAGCAGGCGGTGCCGCTTCCCGAATCCGTTTCCATGGAGCAGGGCGCCTGTCTCGGTATTCCCGGCATAACCGCTCATCGCACGGTTTTCGTCGCAGGCCCGGTGGAAGGACGCACCGTGCTGGTGCAGGGCGGTGCAGGTGCAGTCGGCGCTTGCGCAGTCCAACTCGCACATCGAGGGGGCGCGCGCGTCATTGCCAGTTGCCAATCAGAAGGCGACCGGAAGACAGCGTTGCATGCGGGTGCGGATGCAGTCGTGCTCACCGGCGACGCGTTTGTGGAGCGGGTGCACGCGGAGGCGCCGAAGGGCATCGATCACATCGTCGAAGTAGCATTCGGCGCGAACATCAAGGCTGACGTCGAACTGCTGAGGCAAGGCGGCTCGATTGCGACCTACGCCACCAATGCCGCGATGGTGGAGATTCCCGTCTGGCAACTGGTCTTCATCAACGCGAGGCTCTTTTTCATCGGCAGTGACGACATTCCGGCTGAAGGGAAGGTCGAAGCCGGCCGCGCGATCGACCACGCGCTGCAGGCGGGATGGCCGGGCCTTCCCATTGCCGAACGGTTCCGGCTGGACGACGTCGCAAAGGCGCACGAATTCGTCGAGCATCCGAAAGCGTCCGGACGAGTGGTCGTGGTGATCTAAAGAACGATGCTTGTGACGGCGCAGCTAAAGCTGCGCCCCTTCAGGATTCGTCAATGGCGGATGCATGACTCCCGTTGATCTCCAGCCTGTTCAGCAGAGTCATGCCCCGGCGCCGATGCGCTTAATGTCGCCTGCCATTCAGAAAATCCTTCTTGGATTGGTCCTCGCGATCGCGGTGGTCGCGGTGTACTACCCGGTGCACCGGCAGCCATTCGCCAACTACGACGATCCCGACTACGTCAGCGACAACTTTCACGTCCGGTCCGGCCTGAACTGGACGACGATCAAGTGGGCGATGACGGCGCGCGATGCCGCCAACTGGCATCCCGTCACCTGGCTCTCGCACGCGCTCGATGTGCAACTGTTCGGCATCACTCCCTCCGGGCCGCATGACGTGAATGTTCTGCTGCACATCGTGAATGCGCTGCTGCTGTTCTGGGTGCTGCAGCGCGCCACCGGCTTCGTGGGCCGGAGCTGGATGGTGGCCGCGCTCTTCGCGCTGCATCCCATGAACGTCGAATCGGTAGCGTGGATTGCCGAGCGCAAGAACCTGCTCAGCATGTTCTTTTTTCTGCTGGCGCT
>Ga0335073_10010076_pt1 | contig 13266 bp, 9 predicted proteins | sample Lox_Sample_22_FD_207093 | JGI IMG/M metagenome (GOLD analysis project Ga0335073, IMG submission 207093) | Soil microbial communities from Loxahatchee National Wildlife Refuge, Florida, United States - Lox_Sample_2.2 | ecosystem: Environmental > Terrestrial > Soil > Wetlands | place: USA: Florida...
ATTTCGACACGATCTCCGTCACGCCAGGTCCGCTTCACCGTGAGATAACTCGACGGTCGCGCGAAGACCGGCAGGGCTTCCCCGTTGATCTTCACCGTCCCGCCTTGCGTAGCCCAGTAGGGAATCCGCAGCTGCAATGCAAACTCACTTGGCTGGCTGGTGTGGACTGTGACTCGGGTTCCCTGCTCTTCGGGGAACGATGTTTCCTGGCGAAGCGTCACTCCCTTCTTCTTCCAATTAACCTCGGAGGCGATGAAGAGGTTGACGTAAATACTGCTTGCATCATGGAAGTAAATCGTGTCGGCGAGCTTGGCGAATTCCTCCGCCCCGGTTCCCGTGCAGCACCAGAACGACTGCGTCGGCGAATTGAAGTACTTCCAATAGCCCGCTGCCAGCGGCAGGTAATACATCTTCAGCCCTTGAGAATCCTGTGTGCCGAGCCGGGTATTGAAGAGCACGCGCTCGTAATAATCCATCACGCGCGGATCGCTGGTCCAGCCGAAGACGTGGCGTGACAGTTTCATCATGTTGTAGCCCACACAGCACTCCTCGCTGTCCAGTGAGAGCTCGCCGCCCAGTTCCCCAGGATCTGTCCGCCATCCTTCGTAATTGCTTGTCCCGCCGGTCGCATAGGCGCGCTCGTTGACGATCTGCCCCCAGAAGAACTCGGAGATTTGCCGGTATCGGTCATCTCCGGTAAGTTCATACCGCCGGGCCGCCCCGATCACCTTCGGTACATGGGTATTCGCGTGCAGACCCTTCAGTTCATCACGGTGCGCTGCCAGCGGCCCGAAGAACTGCTCCTGTTCAAAGCGGTGCGACAGCCGGAGATACTCCTTCTTGCCCGTCAGCGCATAAAGATTCAGCAGGCCTTCCATCGTGCCGCCATATTCGGTCTTCAGAATGCGGGCCATCTGTGCATCGCTGATCCCCTCGGCCCAGTGATCGATCCAGTTTGCAAGACCCTCCGCGTTCGCCAGCGCTTGCTGGTTCCCGCAGTAAACGTACATGTCGAGCTGTCCCGCGAGGATCTTGTGCAGCGTATAGAACGGAGCCCAGACCGGCTGCTCCTTGCGCAGGCGATCGAAGAAGTCCTCCGGATAGGCGCTCAAATATCCGTTCGCGTTGGCCGTCTGGCACTTGGCAAGTTCGGCGACCAGAGTATTCCCCTTATCCCGCAAGGCTTGATCGCCTGTGCTGGCATAGGTGAGCGCTATTGAAGAAAGATAGTGGCCGCCATTGAAGTGTCCGCGCAGCTCGCAATCGGGTGCTTCCCATCCGCCATAAGGAGTGCCGGAAGTCGCCAGGCCGGCGGTCTTGCGAAAGCTCCAGAGCAGGCTGTCGTTGTCCAGCGTGTGCAGATAAGCCCGGTTGATCTCCTGCTGGTCGTAGAAAATGCCGGGCAACAAGCGTACGTCCGTCAACGGAAACGGCTCCGCCATCCACGCCACTCGCTCATGCACTCCGTTAGCCGATTCCGCAGCAGCGTCTGCGACCGGGTCCTGTGCAAAGGAGATGTGGGAGGCGAGTAACGAAGCTGCGGCAGCGGTTGATCCGGCGAGGAAATGGCGGCGTGTGAATAGGGTCATGGGATCAGTAACGCGGAGGGAGAAAACGTTCTCTCATTTATGCAGTCCATCTTAACTCCCTCACCTTCGTCCTGTCAGGGCTGAGTCTCTGTGTCCCGCAAAACAAGCACCAGAAAGACAATGCCGATAACCGTAAACATGCGAAAGGCCGCGTCCTGACCGTTCCATATCTTCGATTGCCACATCAGAAACCACTCGCCGCCGACGCTGATGAAGGCCACAAACCACAACAGCATGCCGAGCGTAAGCGCCGCGATCGAAAATCGCTTTGCAGAATTGAACTCAGCCGCCGGCGAACGCATAGCGCGCAACAACTGCGCGACGCCCACCCACGTAAGCACCATGGTGACAGCTTCCCAGCAGATTATTCCGTCATAGAAGACCACCTGAACCACCGGTGGGTGAATCGCGCGCCACATGCCGTGGTTGCCGGGAAAAGTCGTATCCATCAGCAGCACATGGTGAACGAACTGATAGTTCGAACCGTAATCCGTCGTGTTATTGAAAACGATCAGCGTATAGAAGAACGCGACCGCCGCAACTAGAACAATTTTGGCAACGCGTAGTGTCATTTCTGTCCTGCTGGAATCGCCTGAAAATAGGCGGTAATCGCGCCGAGCGTGGCATCATCATACTCGGGCGAGCCGGGCATCTCCGCGTATGCGCTTTCTGATTCGGGATCCTTGATATATCCCTTGAAGAAATCGGGTTTGATCATTGCGATCTTGCCTAGCACGCTCCACGAAATACCCGCCTTACGACCGCCGTAGGCACCGGCGTTATGACAGCGGAAGCAGTTCTGCCGCGCGATCAGATACCCCTGCATCTGCGGCGAGCCGGCGGCGAAATCTCCGCGCGGCTCAATCGAGTGGAAGACTTCATCTTGCTTCAAGAAACGCACCTCCAGCACCCCGTTCGGAATCTGCGCTTCCTCCGCATGTGCCAGGATGCGATACCGCGTGGTGAACAATGGATGGGAGATAAGATACGGACCATAAATCCCATCGCTGGACGACCGTTTGGCTATTTGCAGCTTCTTGCCATTCACTTCCAGTACGAGAATCGGATGGTGAGCTGCGCGATACTCCACCGTGTAGTGTCCCTCATACCCGTCGTCGCTATTAGCCGCAATGAGCGTGTTTTCATTGGGAATACCGAGCGTGCGCAGCAGTTCATCGAGATAAATGCCCTTGATCTCTGCCTTTCCAGGAAAGTTCGGGTCATCTGTAACTGTGAAAGTAACCTGTGGAAGCCCGAGCAACTCGCTGTACGTCACGTACCGTCCGGCATAGTCCGACGTTCCGGGCACATCACCGGAAAGTTCAAGGTCGGTTGGAGACGTCCGGCTGTCATGCAACACGAGTTTTTGCGGTGCCGACTCATTCCCCTGCGTGGCAGGCTTGTTTGTGTCGGTGAAAACAAGAATCAAGGTCGTGCTGAATGCGAGTAGACCGGCCGTCCACGAGACTTTCATTTCGGCTATCGTACCCCGGGAATGTCAAATCGAAAGCAAATTCGCTTCCGCGTTTCACAGATCCAACCTGACACATGCTAGAGTACGGGCACATGAATGCCGATCAGAAGCTGAGTGCACTTGGTTACACACTGCCTGAACTGCCTGCCCCGGGCGGCAATTATCTGCCTGCCAGGATTGTTGGCAATCTTGTATTCCTTGCTGGCGTAATCTCGACCGACGAGCATGGCGTCATGACCGGCACGATCGGTCAGGACCGGTCCATAGAGGAGGGTTATGCGGCCGCCAACCGCTGCGCTCTGACGCAACTGGCTGTTCTCAGGCAAACTCTGGGCACGCTGGACCGCATCAGGCAGATCGTCTCCCTAAATGGATACGTAAACACGGTCTCCGGATTTCCCGATTCTCCCAAGGTGATCAACGGTGCGTCGGATCTCCTGGTTGAGGTCTTTGGCGAAAACGGCTGTCATGTGCGCGCTGCGCTCGGCGTGGCCGCACTGCCCCGCAACGCCATGGTGGAAATCCAGATGACGGTGGAGATCTGAAAACGTCATGGCAGACCACGTCCTGTCCGCAGAGCCCACACACTCCCGGTGGAACCGCAGCCTCGAGCCGCGCATTGAGATTGCGTCAGGCGACACCGTGCACATGGAGTGCGTCGACTCGAGCGGCGCTCAGGTGCGACCTGGATCGACCGTCGAGCAGTTTCTTGCCATTGACCGCGGAAAGATTCACGCTCTAACGGGTCCGATAACGATCAAAGCCGCGGCTCCGGGCGACACGCTCGAACTCGAAATACTGCATGTCTCCCACAAAGGCTGGGGCTGGTCCAGTGTGATACCCGGGCTCGGGTTCCTGAAGGAGCGCTTCGCCGAGCCGTTCCTCTTTCACTGGACGCTCGAAGGAAGTCTCAGCCGCTCGCTCTTCCCTGCCGTCGTGCCTCTCCGCCCATTCTGTGGAGTAATGGGCGTGGCGCCTGCTGAAACCGGCGAATTCCGCACCCGCCCTCCCGGCGTCTTCGGCGGCAACATGGATGTGCGCGAGCTGTGCGCAGGCGCGAAGCTTTATCTGCCCGTGTTCAACAGCGGCGCGCTCTTCTCCGCCGGAGACGCCCACGCGGCGCAGGGTGACGGCGAGGTCTGCATCAACGGCATCGAATGTCCGGCCGATGTAACGCTACGATTCAGGCTGCATAGGCATCGCGCAATCTCTGCGCCGTTGATTGAATCGGCCGAGTCCAGAAGTCCCGACGCGGCAGCCGACTCGTGGATTGTCGTCGAATCCGACCAGGACGCAGTCGCTGCTGCCCGCGCTGCCACCTCCCGTATGATCGACCTGCTTGCCGACTACTGGGGATTTTCGCCGGTGCATGCTTACTTGCTGTGCAGCGTTGCCATGAAGCTACGCCTCAGCCAGGTGGTGAACGAACCAATGTTCACCGTCAGTGCTGCGATGCCAAAACAGGTCCTGCCGGAAAGGAACCTCTTCTAGCGATGGTCATCAACGATCCCGAAGTTGTTGCCGAGCTGGCAGCCCTTTACCCGAAGTACGAGGCCGCGCTCGTTTCTAACGACGCAGAAACTCTGACCGCCATGTCTTGGAAATCCGGCCACGCACTGCGCTTTGGAGCTGCGGAAAACCTGCACGGCTTTGAGGAAATCTCCGCGTTCCGCAGGGGCCGCCCCGGAGTGAACCTCGCACGCACCGTAAACAGACTCGACATAGTTACATTTGGTCGCGACTTCGGCAGCATCACACTGGAGTTCACCCGAGAGGTCGAGGGCCGCACCATCCACGGCAGGCAAAGTCAAGTCTGGGTGCGACTTATCGAGGGTTGGCACATCGTCTCCGCACATGTCTCCAGTCTTCCTTGACACACGCCCGCAGCCCCGTCGCCACCCGCGAATATGTCTTGGAAATCACGCGCATAAGAGATTTTTATTAGCCGTCGCTGTGAGCCAAAATGTGACGAATTTTCCTTGGGAGCAGACGCAATCTGCGCTATGCTCGCAACAAGTTTTTCACAAAAGCTGGTAGTTCAACTCAGCAGCTACCGTGCCTTCTATTTCCGGTTTTCTCGTGACATTCCTTCCGGAGTGCAGGGCGGTATATGGCCGCACGGCCGCAGTGTGTCCCTTTTTCACTTAATGAGGCCAAGAGATTATGTTTAAGAGACTAGGTGTTTCTGCTTTCCTTTTACTCCTCAGCATCTCCGCATTGACAGGCCACAGTTGGGCGCAACAGACTCTGGGCGGTATCACGGGTGAGGTGACCGACGCGACGGGTAGTGCGCTTTCCGACACCGTCGTCACTGCTGTCGCCGATCAAACCGGCCTCACACGAAACGCAAAGACCAGCGCCACCGGCTCCTACCTGTTCAACAACCTTCCCATCGGGACCTATGCCATCACATTTGTCCACGACGGTTTTGACACGCAGAAGGTTCCATCGATCCTGGTTCAAGCCGACCGAACTGCGACCCTGAACGCCCAGTTGAAGATCGGGCAGGTCAGCACCTCGGTCACCGTCGAAGAGTCACCGCTGATGAACGCGGTCGACACCACGAACGGCTACGTGCTCGATAAGCAGCAGATCGAATCGATTCCTCTTCCCACGGGCAGCTTCACTGGTGTGGCGATCCTGTCTCCCAGCGTAAACGCCGAGTTACCTGGCGGCACGGGAGCCAACAGCGGCCTCGGCAACGCTCCAATCTGGGCTAACGGCCAGCGCGACACCTCGAACAGCTTCCTGCTAAACGGCGTGGACGCCAGCAATCTTTTCAATGGCAAAAGCACCAGCCAGGTAGGGTCGGCCCGCGTGGTCAACAGCACGGGCGTCGGCCAGGCAGGCGCCGGAGGCGTCATTCAGTCAAGCGCTTCGGTTTATCTTTCCATCGGCAACGCCATCCCTACTCCTGCTCCGGAAACGCTTGAAGAGGTGCGCGTGAATGCGTCGATGTATGACGCAGAGCAGGGTTCCACCAGTGGTGCGCACATCGATATGAGCACCGCCTCCGGCACCAACCAGTATCATGGCACCGCATACGTGCATCGCGGCACCAACTGGATCAATGCCGCGCCCTTCTTCTTCAAGAACGACGGCGCAATTCCCGCCGATCAAAAGAATCCCGACTTGCATCGCTATATCGCCGGCGGTACTTTCGGCGGCCCCATCATTAAGAACAAGCTCTTCGGCTTTGTTTCCTACCAGCACCTGCACGTCTCCGATCAGGAAATCGGCGACTCATTCCTCAACGTGCCGGTTGGACTCAGCGACAACAACCGTGATGCCAACGGGTTTTCCAGCATCGTCAACGCTCAGTTCGGCACCAATCTCAACGCCAGCAACATTGATAGAACTGCCTTGGCTCTCTTCAACTCGCCGGCGCTTCCCGGCGAGCCCGGCAAATGGCTGATCCCTAACGACACTGGCTCGGCCAACCTGTCCCCTTCCCATGCCTACGACGCATTTATTCCCGGAACCGGCCGTTTCACTGCCGACCAGGCGGTCGCCAATCTCGACTTCAACTGGACCGCCAAGGATACCGTCGCTGCCAAGTACTACTATCAGCACGATCCGACCATTGCGCCTTACGCTTACTCAAACGTGCCGGGTTTCGACCAGCATCTTGACTCCGGCGCCCAGGTCTTCTCTCTCAACAACAGCTATCTGGTCAAGCCCAACCTCAGCACCAGCCAGACTATTGGTTTTATTCGCGAAAAGATCTACGCCAATAATCAGCAGCCCTTCACTCCGCAATCCATCCCCGGAGGTTCTCAGGGAACGGTCTCCATCAATACCTTCGGATCCACATATTTCCCCGGGGTTTCGATTGTCAACGTGCTGGGCAACACAGCGTATGACCTCGGGCTGCCCTCTACCGGCATTCTGAACATCGGGCCCAACGCCGAAGCCCAGGGCTCCAACACTGGGGTTTTTCAGAATCGTATCCAGCCCTCGGGCAACGCAATCTGGACGCTCGGCCGGCATTCCCTTAGCTTCGGCGGCAGCTACAGCTACACCCAGCTCAATACCATAGATAAGCGCACCAACGCCGGAACCGTCGCAACCGACGACCTGAGCGCCTACTCACAGGGCTACGTCACCCCAGGCGGCTCATCGACCGCCTTCTATGTAAGTTCCTTCCTTCAGGGCGACGCCAGCCGTTACTACCGCGCGAATCAGCTGGGCTTGTACCTGCAGGACAAATTCCAGGTCACTCCGAACCTGAGCGTTACCGCCGGAGTCCGCTACGACTGGAACGGCGGCCTGACGGAAAAATACGGGCGCATATTTAATTTTGATCCGACGCTCTATAACTACAACGAGCCCGAAGACACCATCACCAACCCCGGCTTCATCATTGCCGGTAATAACACGAACGGAACACCCGGAGTAAGCAACACCACCCTCACCGGACGCCAGTGGGGCATCGCGCCGCGCCTCGGGTTAGCCTGGCAGCCATCAAAATTCGATGGAAAGGTCGTCGTCCGAACCGGCTTCGGCATGTACTACGATCGTGGCCAGCTCTTCACATACTTCTCGCCGGGATATGCAATCGGCACAGTGACCGGCGGACCCTTCGGTGTGAACCAGCAGCTTCCCTTTGTAACCGCACAGAGTTGCCCAACCGCAACGCTTTACAGCTACTACATACCAACCTGCGGTGGACTGGCACCCGACGGCGATCCTTTCGCACCCCCAACGACTCCACCGACAGCGGAAACGGGTAATCTCGCCAATCCTTACACCAACGTCAAGTCTCCTGCGCCCACAAATCCCAAATCTTCCGACCTGATCAACTATCTTCCCAACATCGCCAGGATCGAAAACGGTGGTCAGCCAATCTCACTCGGCGTTTACGATCGTGGAAATAAGCTGCCTTACACCTATAACTACACTTTGGATATCCAGTGGCAGCCGCGCAATGATCTGGCTATCGACATCGGATATGTGGGCAATATCGGTCTTCACCAGGTCATTCCGGTCCCCTTCAATCAGCCTAATATCGCCAATCCTGGCCATACCATTCACGGCGAGAAGTACACCTACGGTTACACCGTCCAGGGCGCCAACCTTCCCGATGGCAGCTCATACCGGGCCGACTTTGAGGGTGGCAATGTAGATCATCGCGTACCGTACATTGGATACGCGGCGGAATCCATCGACTATATCGCTGCCGGAGTCAACTCCTACAATGCTCTCCAGGCCCACATCGAAAAGCGCATGAGCCATGGAATCGAGTTTGGCGCGTCCTATACCTACTCTCACGTTCTGGACGAACAGAGCGGCCTGGGCCTCTTCTACAACGGCAACAATCCGCTCAACCTGCATGACGGATACGCGTCAGCCGACTTCGATCGCACTCACGTGATCAATTTCAACTACATATTTACGCTGCCGGAGTTCGCCCGTAAGCACTCGCTGGGGAGCTACTTCATCAACGGTTGGTCGCTTGTCGGCCTTACCGTTCTGCAGAGCGGCCAGCCGTACAGCATCATCGACTTCACCGGCGCAGTAGGCAGCATCTACTACAGCACGAATAACGGCATTACCAATCCCATCGTTCCGCTCGCTCCCGGCTGCACGCCCAAGAACGCGTTGACCGGCAAATCCGGAGCATTCGGCCCCAACGATCCGGCCCTCAAGCCCGATTGCTTCACCGTCCCCCTGCTTGCCCCCGGTTCGTTTGGCGGCGGCATCCCCTCTACCGACGCGTTCGAAACCGACTTCACTCATGGCCAGCGAAATATCTTCCGGCAGGCATTCCAGAAGCGCGCCGATGCCTCACTTGTAAAAAACACCAACCTGACCGAGCGCTACAACCTCAAGTACACCTTCGATGTCTATAACCTGACCAACACAACGAGTCTCGACATCCCCGGAAACGAGGTCTCACAGAATGAAAACTACAACTCGTTCCCGACCTATGGTGAGCCGTTGTATAACGCACCTTTTGGCATAGGCCTCGTCACCCACGCAATCGGCAGCGCTCGCCAGATTCAAATGTCTCTCAGTTTGACCTTCTGACGATTCCTCGCAACCTTAAAGGCAGCCGTCATCGGCTGCCTTCCTTTTTTGCTCCGGACCCATCCTCGATTTACCCGCCCCGATCATGCAACGAGAGTCACATCGAGTTGTACGGGTTGAGCCGCCGCGAAGCGCTCACGAAGTTCCTCCACATGGGAAAAGATCTTCCCCTCCACGTGGCGCGCAGGAAAAGCAAACGTCAGCGACGCTTCAGCAAACGGGTACGGATCGAGCCTGAATCGGCGCTCGCCCACCGAATGTACAGAAATAGCTCGATGCCCTCCGTCACGCAGCGGCAGGGGATGCAGCAGTGTCGCCGGCTGTCGATAGTCCACACATGCAAGCAGCGACAGATTGTCGGCCGCCTGCAGCAGCCGGAAGTGATCGCGGATGGCCACTTCTGCCGCCTGCTCGGGCGTGAAACGCGGGTCCACCTTGATCTGCTCTCGCAAGCTGCCCTGCAGCTCATTCTGACGCGCAAGAAAATCATCCAGCAGCGGAAGTGACTCCGGAGCGATCGTCGCTCGATCGGCGCGTTCGCTGAGCAGGTTATAGGTATGCATTGAGATCAGAATCGCCGCATAAGCGTCCTCTTCCGCTATCATCCGCACAGCCCGGTCGCGTACTGCCAGATAATCAGCAAGATCGATTTCCTCAAACGCAGAATATTTGCCAACTAGCTCAACAGAAAACGCGCTCGGCCTTCCCTGCCTCGTGATCTGCGGCTGCGCATCGCGCTCCCGCCAGCCATCATCGTGGCGTGAGATTCCTTTGAGCACTTGCGAGCGCGGCTCCGGACCCCTGAACAGTTCGTTCCCCCATCGGGCAGCAAACGCGCCGGCAAGATGCGCGTGGTCGACATGCGTAACCAGCCAGTATCCGGATTCGGTTTCGAGTCGAAGCATGCTTTAAGTTAGCGCATTCACGCTATTCCACCTCGGGCACTCGCGCAGATTCATGCCAATTGTGCAGGAAATACCACTCGAGGAAGTAAACGATGAAATAGAAAGCAAAGCCGAGCACTGCCGATGCCACGATTAGCGCGAACAAATAATCCGTCTGTAGCTGCTGTGAGGCATAAATGATGGAGTACCCGAGACCGCCCTGCCCGACGCTGCTCGACCCGGCAAAGAGCTCACCGGTAATCGCCCCGATAACAGCTATCCCGGCCGAGATCCGGATTCCCACAAAAAGCGACGGTACGGCATTCGGAAGACGAAGCTTGAACAGAATCTGCCCGCGCGAGGCGTTGTGCATCAGGAAAAGATGAACAAAATTCTCGTCAACGCTGATGAGCCCTTGGGTAGTATTGGCGATAATCGGCGCCAGGCAAATGATGAATGTAATCAGCGTGACTGCCGGGGTTCCCGGCCCGACCCACAGAATAATCAGCGGCGTTACAGCAACGATCGGCACAGTCTGTAGTAGCAGCGTATACGGATAAAGCAGACGCCGGATCCAGCGCGACTGGGCAAACAGCAGAGCCACAGCAACTCCCGCAACGATGCTGCAGACTAGGCCGATGGTCGCGGTGAAGGCGGTAATTCCAAACGATTGCACCAGCGTGGGAAAACGCTCGAAAATGATCTGTCCCACACGCCGCGGCGACGGCAGCACGAAGGCAGGAACCCGTTCAATCCAGATGACCGCCTGCCACAGGACCAAAAACACCGCGAAAACGCCAATCGAGTTCAGGAGGACGAGCAGGCGGCGCTTCATGCCGAACGCGCCTCCCGCAGAATGCGCGATATCTCGACAACCGTATGCTCATATTCGAGAGTGGGGCGCAAATCTGCTGTCCGCTGGCTCGGCAGATTCACCGGCAGATCCGCGTGGATGCGCCCCGGATTCGGTGCAAGAACCACGATGCGCGTCGACAGAAACACCGCTTCTGCAACAGAATGAGTTACAAAAACGACCGTCCACTTCTGCTCGTCGCGCAGCCGCAGAAGTTCCTCATTCATTCGATCGCGAGTCATCTCGTCGAGCGCAGCAAAGGGCTCGTCCATCAGCAGCAACCGTGGTCCTGTGGCGAGCGCCCGCGCAATCGAGAGACGCATTTTCATTCCGCCGGAAAGCTGGCGCGGATACGCACGGCTCACGTGCGAAAGGCCAACAAGTTCGAGCAGCGCGGCCACCTTGGTCTCGCGCTTGTCTCTGGGCACGCGCTCGAGTTCCAGACCAAGGCCCGCATTGGCGTGAACTGTTCGCCACGGCAGAAGCGTCGGGTCCTGAAAGATGAACGCCATCGTCTCGCGCGCATTCTGTGGCGTCATCCCGTCGACGAGTATTTGCCCCGAGCTTGGCGGCGTCAGCCCCGAAACGAGCTTCAGAACCGTGGATTTGCCGCACCCCGATGGCCCAATAATGCTGACAAATTCCCCCTTCGCTACCGAGAGATTGAGATTGTCCACGATGACCCGGTCGTACTTCTTCGATACTCCCCGCAACTCGATCTGCGGAACGGCTCCGGCCGGCGCAGCCAGCACTGGTTGCACGATTTTGGTTTCCGCTTTCATGAGTTATTACTCCACAGCGGAAGATAGAGGGCTGATGGCCGCGCCGCATCGTGATAGACAAACTGCGTTGATCTGACCCAGTCCCACGAAGTTGCTAGTGGCGAAGCAGTGCCGCTGCCCGGGTTGCGGTCATAGAGCGGAAAGGCGCTGCTGGCAATCTCCAGGCGAATGCAATCACCAGCATCGAAACGGCAGGAAGTCGGTTCTAGCTCGAACTGCCAGCAATGCACCGCATCCGGCGTGAATGCTGCGCCAAACAAAAACTCCGAACGAGCGATCCCGATGCACACAAAGTCGGCACGTCCATCAGGCCGCACGCGCACAAGCTTTGCCGTGAAGTCAGTCGTCTTTGCAGACGCAGCACAGTAGAGACTGACGCGTGGCGATCCAAATACCGCAACCGGCTTAGACAGGGGCTGCGTGGTATAAATCAGCACGTTGTTGCCAAGCTCGAGTTGAGCCTGATTGTACGAGCCACTCAACGCGCCTGGACCGCCTGGCGCGATCACCGGAACCTCAGGATCGTACACCAAGACATCGCATGGCTCGTCGCCATCCGCCGGGTTTGCACGCAGAGCTCCATCGCCCTTGCGCGAGTTGGCGCGCCCGCCGCTACGCAGGTAGAGCGCCGCCTCAGCCTCCACCGCCCGCGTCTCCGCAGAGTGCCAGCGATTCTCAAACAGCGAGAAGTGCCGGATTCGCGGCTCGTCTGCGAATTCTCCGGAGTCCTTCAGCCAGTGATTAAACCAACCCAGCAGGATCGCGTCCGTATCAATTAAAGCTCCCTGCCCGAAGTTAACTTCGCCGACCTGGTCTCCCCACGGAATGTGCACCCACGGTCCCGCGATCAGATATTGATGTTTGCGCGCGTGATCATCCGCCGCCCTTTCGCACAGTGCCCTGAATCCATCAATGGTCCCCTTAAGAAAGGAGTCGAACCACCCGGCGAGATGCAACGCGGGCACATTGATGCGTTCCAGGCATCCGCTCACATCCAGTGATTCCCAGTACTCGCCGGGCTTCTCGTGATCGAACCAGTCATGCACATACGTGGGCAGGTCGGCTGATTGCAGTGCAGGATGATCCCGAAACGGGAGCATCCCGAACTGATTACGCAGGTCCGCCCAGGCTTGCTCCAGCTTGTCACTCGCCTCACGCAAACCCAGGCGGCGCGCGTCCATTTTGAGCATCTGCAGACCCCAGCCCAGGCTCGACGCTAGTCGCAGGGCTCCATTGTGATAGAACCAGCCGCGGTACAGATCGGTCGCGGCCATGCCCGGTGCTATCGCGACGAGCCCTTCAGGTTGCGCTGCCGCGGCCAGGAACTGCGTCATGCCCTGGTAGGAAAATCCATACATCCCGATCCGGCCATTCGATTCAGGACGCTTGCGCAGCCACTCGATCGTCGCTGCACCGTCATCGCGCTCATGACGAAATGGATAGAACCTGCCCTCCGAATCGCCACGCCCGCGCACATCCTGAATCACAACGTTGTAGCCGTGGCGCGCAAACCACACGGGATGGGCATAAACCACCGTTGACGCAATGTCGCGGCCGTAGGGCTGACGCATCAGCAGCGTCGGGTGCGGCCCAGCCTCGGCGGGATAGTAATGATCTGAGATAAGCCTCGTTCCATCGGGCATGCCGCAGACCA
>Ga0335073_10010077_pt1 | contig 13264 bp, 22 predicted proteins | sample Lox_Sample_22_FD_207093 | JGI IMG/M metagenome (GOLD analysis project Ga0335073, IMG submission 207093) | Soil microbial communities from Loxahatchee National Wildlife Refuge, Florida, United States - Lox_Sample_2.2 | ecosystem: Environmental > Terrestrial > Soil > Wetlands | place: USA...
GAGCACCCGGTCCCCGACCGGGTCGAAGGAGACGATCGCCACGCGGACCCGGCGGTCGGAGAGCCGGACGACGGCGCGGGCGGTGCCCGACTTCAAGAGGCGCAGCCGCACCCGGTAGTCGGTGCGACCCTCGCGCCGCCGGCGGAAGTGCACGCGGTAGCGGGGTCCCTTACTCATCGCTTCTCCTCCCCGAGGTGGCCGGCGAGCCGAAGGTTGACCAGAAGGTGCGCCCGGCTACGGAACATGCCGCCCTTCGCCCGGCGGTAGAACTCGCGATAGACGGCCGGAGTGATCTTCTTCGCCGCCCGCAGCTCGCGCAGCAGCGCCCGCTGGGGTCGGATGCGCCGCATCCAGCGCTCCTTGCGGGGGATCCGCGCGCTCGGCGTGCCGCGTCGCGACCCGGGTCCGGCGTGCCGGCCGCGGGCGACCTCGCGCGCGTGACGACGGGCCCGGCCCCGGGACGTGCCCTGGACCGGCAGGCGTCGAACGACCCCGGCCTTGATCGCGCTGCGGACGTCCGCGCGGGTCACGGCGTCCGCGAGCTCTTCCTGGCTCGCGGGGTCGATCCAGACGCGGCCCTCCCCGCACTTGAGGATCGCCGCGGCGAGACGGCGCTGGTTCGCGAGGTCGGGCATCGCGTCTACCCCTCCTGCTCGCCCTTGACGATCGGGTTGAGGACGTGAATGCCGAGCTTGCGCGCGGCCTCCTCGAGGACGATCCGTCGGCGCGTGCCGACCGTGCGCGCGATGATCGCGGCCTGGGTCCGGGCGTCGATCGCGTCGAGGTCGTCGGTCGTCCGCACGAGGACCGGCCGGAACCCGCTCGGCACGAGCCCGCGCACGGCGGCCGGGGAGCGGTAGCCGACCCGGACGATCTTCGCACGGTACCCGTAGTGACGGCGCTGCTTCGACTGGAGTCCGCGGGGACGCCGCCAGGTGCCGTCCCGGCCGATCCGGTAGTAGCGGTTCGCGGCCTGGCGCCCGAAGATCGGGCGACGGCCGTCCAGCGTCCGACGCGTCGACAGGAGCACGCGGTTCGCGGCGGTGAGCTCCGCCCGCTTCGGCGCGCGGGGCTCTTCGGCGGCCTTCTTCTTCGGCTCCGGGGCGGCCTTCGCCGGCTCCGGGGCGGACGCGCGACGGCGGGCCGGACGCTTCTTCTCGGGGGCCGGCGCCTCGACCGGCTCGGGGGCGGCGCTCGGTTCGTCGGGCACTAGCTCGCCTCCTTCAGGTGGGCGCGCTCGATGAGATAGATGCCGTCCTGGAAGACGCGCGGGTCGTAGTCGCGGATCCGCGTCGCGCGCTCGATGTTCGCCGCGCTCTGGCCGACCTGCTCGAAGTCGTGCCCCGAGAGGGTGACGATGTCGCCCTCGACCTGGGCCTTCGTGCCGGGGACGAGATGCGTCGAGCGGGGGTGCTTCTCCCCGAGGAAGTTCTCGATGACGAGCTCCTCGCCCTTCACCTGCACCTTCATCGGGAAGTGCGCGGCAACGACCTTCAAGCGCGCCTCGACGCCGAGGGTGAGGCCGCCCGAGAGGTTCCGCACGTGCGCGGCCCAGGTCTTGAGCAGCGCCTGGGAGCGCTTGCGGTGGGCGGGGACCTTGAGCTCGAGGGTCGCGGTGGTGCCGGCGACCGAGAAGGCGATCGCGTCGGACGGGAACGGCCGGACGATGGCGCCGAGCGGTCCCTCGGCCTTGAGGGTGCGGCCCGTGAGGGTGAACCGCACGCCCTTCGCGAGGTCGACGACCTCGCGGCCCTTCTCGTCGTCAGTAGACATAGGCGAGGAGCCGACCTCCGATCTTCATCTCGCGGGCCGTCTGGTGGGAGACGACGCCGCGGTTCGTGGAGAGGACGAGGATGCCGAAGTCCTGCGCCGGGAGGAAGCGCGATTCGTAGCGCTCGAGGCGGTCGTACGAGACCGCGATGCGGGGCTTGATCACGCCGCAGGAGTTGATCCGGCGCGAGAGCTTGACGTCGTACTTCCCTCCCTTGCCGGTCGGAACGAACGTGAACTCGTCGATGTAGTGGTGCTCCCGGAAGATCCGCAGCACCTCCGCGATCAACTTCGACGTCGGGGCGATCTCGACCCCGGGCTTGCCGTCCCGGTCCGCGTGGCGGAGGGAGACGAGCGCGTCGTTCAGTAGGTCCATCTGCATGCGTACTCCCTCCTCTACTGGTACTTCCGGAAGCCGAGGTCCATCGCGACCTCCCTAAAGCACTGGCGGCACAGGTGGAGGCCGTAGCGGCGCACGATGCCGCGCTTGCGGTCGCAGCGCAGGCAGCCGTCCTTGCGACCAAAGTGCTTCTTCGGCTTCATCGTGGTGTCCCTCACTCCAACAGCGTGACGCCGAACGTCTGCACGAGCAGCGCGCGCGTCTCGTCTCGCGTCGACCGCAGCGACCTCGGGATCGGGCGGTACTGGATGCGTCGCTGGCGGACCCGGTAGCCGGCCCGTCCGACCTCGACCGCGACGTCCATCCCGTGGATGCCGATCTGCGGGTCGTACTTCATGCCCGTGAAGTCCGTGTAGTCGGCGATCCCGAACGAGAAGTTCCCGTTCCGGTCGATCGAGTCGACATCGAGCTGCTTGTCGCGCGCCTCGAAGGCCCGGGTGAGGAAATCCAGCGCGGTCGCGCCGCGCAGCGTGACCTTCGCGCCGATCTCCTGGCCCTTGCGGATGCCGAAGTCCCGGTTCGTCGAGTGCGAGCGGGTCGAGATCGGCTTCTGGTGCGTCACCATCTCGAGGACCTTCGCGGCCTTCGTGCGGGGGTCGCCCGACTCCCCGACCCCGGCGTTCACCACGACCTTGATCACCCGGACCACCCGCAGCGGGTTCCCGGAAGCGGCCGCGGGGGCCGCCGTGGGCACGGTCGACGGCGGGGCGCTCATCGGTCCATCCCCTCCCCGAGCGTGACCTCGGGGGCGTTCTGTCCGACGACGAAGACGTACTCCTTAACGGTCGAGAAGCCTTCCTTGAAGTGCACGAGGTTCGGCTGCGACGAGTTGCGGACCTCGACGCGTTCGACCCGGGCGAGCTGCCCGACATGGGTGCCGCCCGAGACGTAGGCGAGGGCGCCGGGGGCGAGCGGCAGGTGCTCGACGACCTTCTGGCCCGGCACCGAGATCTTCACCGAGTCGCCCACGCGGTAGGGAGTGGTCGCCGGCAGGAGGAGATTCCGTCCGTCGTGCAGGGTCACCTGGAGGCGTCCGCCCTTCGCCGCGTGCTTGAATCGGACGCGTCCGAGCTTCAGGCCCGCCTCGGTCGAGGGGATCGGCACGAGCGCGAGCTTGCCCCGGCGGTCCTTGACCATCCGGTAGTGGGCGTCGAGCGGGGCGGCGAACGAGAGGGTGTCCATGAGGCCGACCCCACGGTCGAGGTCCTTCGCGACCGAACCGTCGACGCGGACGGCGCCCGAACGCAGGAGGATCCGCGCCTCCCGGGCCGTCGCGACGATGCGGCGGACGTCGCGGAGCACGAGGAGCAATGGCATCGATTGGTCCTGGGCGTGCGGGCCGGGGCCCGGCCGCTTCAGCCACTTCGTCCCCTTGCGCGGAACGGTCCAGGTGCGGGGCGCGGCGCCGCGCTTCAGGCGGAACGTCATGCGTCGGTCTCCTCCGCCTTCTCGGCGGGAGTGCTGCGCTTGCGGCGGGCGGGCTTCGGGGCTTCCTCGGCCGCGGGGGGCTCGGGCGCGGGCTCGGCGGGCAGGGCCGGCGGCGCGGACGGGGGCGCCTCGCCTTCCTCGGTCTCTGCCGGCTCGCCGCGTTCCTCGGGCGTGACGTCCTCTTCGCGGACCTTGAGCGCCCGTCGGCGCCAGGGGTCGGCGAGGTTGAGCCGGGTGATGACGAGGTGGCCGGGGCGGATCTCGAGCGGCTTCAGCTTCTCGTCCGCCATCTTGAGCGTGACGTTGTCGAGCGTGACCGCGTAATCGCGGCGGTTGATCTTGGCGACCCGCTCCTCCCGGCCGACGAAGCTGCCGGCGAGGACCCGGACGGTGTCGCCCTTGCGGACCGGCATCGCGCGGCGGCCGAAGCGCTTGCGCAGCTCGCGCGAGAGCGGCACGGTCATCCGGCGGCGCCGCTCGAAGCTGTCGGCGGTGTAGAGGTACTTTCGTTGCCGTCGGGGAGAGTGGGGAGAGACGCGCATTCGACTGCCTCCTACAGGATGATCGACGATGCCGCGGCGATGCGCGGCCAGCGTTCGGCGGCCTCCTTTGCCACCGGACCCTTGATCTGGGAGCCCTTGATCTCGCCGGTCTCGGTCGTGATGACCGCGGCGTTGTCCTCGAACTGAAGGCGCGTTCCGTCGGGACGGCGGATCGGGGCCCGCGCGCGCACGATGACGGCGTGCAGGACCTGGCGACGCATCTCGGGCGTCCCTTTCTTCACCGAGACGATGATGAGGTCGGCGATCCCCGCCCGCGGGTAGCGACGGTGCGTCCCGTGCCAGTTGCGGACCGCGATGATCTCGACGATCTTCGCCCCGGTGTTGTCGACGCACTCGAGCCGGGCGCCCTTCGGCAGACCCCGGCCGCGGCGTCCGGCGAGGCCCTTCACGGGGTCTCCTCCGCCGGTGCCTTCCCCGGGACCGGGACCGGTTCCTCGCCGCTGACGCGGTGGGCCGCCTCTCCGAGGTCCTCGACGATGCAGAACGAGACGAGCTTCGACAGCGGCCGCGTCTCGGCGATGCGGACGCGGTGGCCGATCGGGACGTTGAGGCACGGAGGCGCGTGGGCGAGGTAGCGTCGCCGCCGCTTCTCGTAGCGCTCGAACTTCGAAACGTAGTGGAGCAGGGTCCGCTCGACGACCGCGGTCCGCTGCATGCCGGTCGACACGAGCGTGCCCTCGATGACCTGGCCGCGCAGCGAGAGGCGGCCGTGGAACGGGCAGTGCCGGTCGTCGCACGGCGTCTTCGGGGCCCGGACGTCGAGACCGATGTCCCGGGCCCGGCGAGCACGGGTCGTACGGGACGGCGTCATCGGAACCTCCGGGGACCACCGGCGAGCAAACGCTTGGTGCGGTCCTCGGGACGCACGCGAAGGGCGTCGCCTCTTAACGGTAACTCTCCCGAGGCGAGGAGGATCGTCCCCTCGAGGCCGGCCTTCGGCACGCGCAGCGGGCGGGCGCGGCCCGGGGCGCGGACGAGGAAGGTGGAGAGGGTCTCGTCGACGAGGGTGCCGCGGACCGGCGCCGCGAGGGCCCGCGAGGCCGGAAAGGCGACCGATGCACCCAGGATCTCCCCGGCGAAGGCCTCGCGCTCGACGCGCGAGAGCGGTCCCAAGGCACCGGTTCCTGTCGGCATCGGCTCACCTCGTCGCCCCCTACGGACGGCGGTCCCCCCGGGCGGCGACCGACCGTTCGCTGAGTACCGTGAGCGCCCGCGCCACGTTCGTGCGCAGCGCGCGCATGCGGCCCGGACTGGGCGGCGCGCCGCCCATGGCGGCGACCCCGCGCTCGCGCAGGAGGTCGTTCTCGACCTCCGCGATCCGGCGTCGGAGCTCGTCGTCGGGCAGGGCCCGAAGTTCCTTCATCCTTAGCAGCGTCACGGGACCTCCGGGCTCGGCGCATCGACCTCGGGGACCACGGGCTCGTCGATCGCGGGGACCTCGGCGGCCGGGATCTTGGGCCGCTCCTCGACGCCCTTCACGACGATCTCGTCGGGCAGCTTCGCCGACGGGCGCATGATCCAGACGTTGACCCCGATGACGCCGGGCTTGAGGCGGGCCTGGTAGAACCCCTTGTCGATCCAGAGATGGACCGCTTCGCCGCAGTACTTGATCGTCCCGGCCTTGAATCGTTCCGTGCGGTGCCGCTCCCCGGTGAGCTTCCCGGAGAGGATGACCTGGCAGCCGCGCGCGCCCGCCTCCATGATCCGGCGCACGGTCGAGTGGCCGGCGCGGCGGAAGTGCCAGCCCCGCTCGAGCGTCGAGGCGAGCTTCTCGCTCATCAGCTGGGCGTTCAGGCTCGGCTGACGCTCCTCCTGGACCTCGATCTGCGGATTGTCGAGCTGGAAGCGCTGGTGGATGTCCTCGGTCAGCCGCTTGATGAGCTCGCCGCGGTGCCCGATGAGGATCCCCGGGCGCTCGCAGATGAGCGTGACCCGCGTGCCCATCGGCGTCCGCGTGATCTCGAGGCCCCCGAAGCCGGCGCGGGCGCTCTCCTGGACCAGGTAGTCCTTGAGGAGCACCCGGCGCATCTGCTCCTGGATCACCTTGCGCTCGGCGGTCACGAGGCCTCCTTGCGCTCGGCGAGGACGATCTCGATGTTCGTCGTCTGCTCGTTCCAGGCGGTCGCGCGGCCGTGCGCCCGCGGCATCGAGGTCTTGCGGATCCGACCCCGGGCGCTCGCCGCGACCTTCACGTAGAGCCGGTCGGCGTCGAGACCGTCGTACTCGGCATTCTCCGCCGCGTTCTCGAGCACCTTGAGCACGTTCTTCACGACCTTGACCGCGAAGCGGCCCGGCCCGGTGCCGCGGTGGTGCGCGGTCTCCTGGTTGAAGCGCCGGAACGGGATCGCGTGCTTGAGCGCCGCGGCGTCCTCGAGGATCGTACGGGCCCGCTCCACCGGCAATCCCCGGATCGCGTTCAGGACCTCGTACGTCTTCTTCGGGGAGATCGGGATCTCGACCCCGCGGGCCCGCGCGACGTTGGTGCCGGGTTCCGGGTGATAGGTGTAGCCTCGCACGGTCGACCTTCCTCCCTACTTCAGCGGCATGAACTTCGACGACCGCGTCGCCCCGACGCCCGGGCCGGAGTGCTTTTCGAATCGTCGGGTCAGCGCGAACTCCCCGTAGTAGTGGCCGATCATCTCGGGCCGGATCTCGACCTCGGTGAACGCCTTGCCGTTGTGGATCGCCACCCGTCGTCCGACGTGCTCCGGCAGGACGAGCGCGTCGCGGCAGTGGGTGCGCACGACCTTCTCCTTCGGCGTCGCCTTCAGGCGGTCGAAGAACTGGGTCGTCTCGATGTTGAAGCCGCGCCGGATCGACCGGCGTGCGCGGGCGGTGAGGACCCCGGCGAGCTCCTCGAGGCTCATCGCCTGGAGCTCGGGGAGCGTGCGACCCCGGAACGTGAACTCGCGCTTGCGGCGCGCCTCGACCTTCTTCGTGCGGCGACCCTTCGGCACGGACTACGTCCCCCCCCGCTGGCGCAGGCGCCGCTTCTTGCGGGCCGAGCGGGAGAACCGCCCGACCTTGGCCCCCGGCCAGGTCCCGCTCGAGACCGTGCTCGGTCGGCCGACGTGCTGGTGGGCGCCGCCGCCGAACGGATGGTTCACCGGGTTCATCGCGACCCCGCGGACCTTGAAGTAGGCGCGCGCGAGGGTCCGCGTGCTCCAGTACTTCTTTCCCGCCTTGATGATCGGGCGTTCCCGACGGCCGCTGCCGCCGACCGCGCCGACCTGGGCGCGGCAGGTGGCCAGGAAGACCTTGAAGTCGCCCGACGGGAGCTGGACCGTGACCTTGGCGCCGTCGTGCGCCGTGACGAGGGCTCCGGAGCCGGCCGAGCGGACCAGTCGCCCGCCGTCGAACGGTTTGACCTCGAGGTTGGAGACGAGCGTTCCGTCGGGGATGACGCCGAGCGGGAGGATCGACCCCCGGTCGACCTTTCCCTCCTGGAACGAGACCGCGTCCCCGGTCGCGAGACCGGCCGACGCAAGCACCCGGACGACCGCGCCGCCGGGAGCCGCCACCTCGGCGATGGGCGCCGAGCGTCCGGGCGCGGGCACGATGCGCAGCACGCGCCCCTCCCCCACGATCTCGGGGGCGGGGTGGTAGACCGCTCCGTGATGGCGATGGCTCGGCGACCGGTAGCGGGCCGACCCGCTGCCGCGGCGCCGGGAGATGACGCGTTTTCCCATCAGAACACCCCGGCCCGGCTTCCGATATCCTCCGCCGAGTACTCCTTCTTGAGGCGCACGGTCGCGATCTTTCCCGTGCGCACGATCTTCGTGGTGATCTTAGCGACCTTGCACTGATAGAGCCGCTCGATCGCGGCCTTGACCTCGGCCCGGGTCGCCCGGTGGTCGACCACGAACTCGAGCTTGTTCTGCCGCTCCATCTCGTCCATCGACTTCTCCGTGACGTAGGCGTGCAGGATGATGCGGTGGCGCAGTTCGCTCACGGGGCCGCCTCCCCGAGCCGGGCCCGCAGCGATTCGACGGCGCTTTGCGAGAACAGGGTGAGGCGTCCCGCGGCCCCGCCGGGCGCGAGGTCCTCGGTGTTGAGCCGCTGGGCGGACACGACCTCGACCCCCGCGAGGTTGCGGAACCCGAGCGCCTTTCCCGGTGCGCTCGTGACGACGAGGAGGCTGCGCGGCGTATGACGCACCCGGCCCCGACGTCGGGCCCGTCCCGAGGAGGTGAGGTGCGTCCCGGCGCGCGCGCGCTCGACGTCCTCCCAGAGCTTGAGGCGCTCGAGAAGGTCGCGCGCGTCCGAGGCGGACCGGATCTCCTCGACCGGGTCGGTGAGGACGAGCGGAAGATGCATCCCGTGCGGCACTTCGTGGCCGCGGGCGGCCGCGAGCTTCGCCTCTCGGGTCGCGGCGAGGGCCGACGCGAAGGCGAGCCTTCGCTCCTTGTCGTTGATCTTCTTGGCCCAGATCCGCTCGACCTTCGGTGGGTGGGCCGGACGGCCCCCCACGGTGTTCGGGGCCTGGGCGCCGCGCATCGAGCCCATCAGTCGGGGGGTCCGCGCGACGCCCTTTCCCTTGCCCGACCACTGAACGGAGTGGCGGGCGCCCGCGGTCAGCTTCGTGCCATGGGGCTGGATTCGGTGGGACTGGGCCGCAACCACCGCGCGCGCGATGAGGTCGACGCGTACCGGGTGCGAGAAGGCGAGCGGCAGGGCGACCTGGGGACCTTCCTTCCCCTCGAGGTCCAGGAGGTGCACGTGGTGGTGCGGAAGATGGGAGGTCGCGGGGAGCGGGGGGCTCCCCGGTTCGGACGACGGCGTCATGCTCCCTGCTTCGAGCGGGTGCTGAAGTAGCGAAGGTCGACTTTCTCGACCGTCGCGACATGGCTGCGCATCGGGGCCCGGAAGCGCAGGAGGCGCTTCGCCGGTCCCGGCAGCGAACCGTGGAGGACGATGCACGCGCTGCGGACCTCCCCGTAATGGGGAAAGCCGCCCGCCGGCGTGATCGGGTCGATGCGGGGGTCCTTGACGACCTTGAGGACCCGCATGTTGAACTGGGTACGTCGGTGGTACCCCTGCTGACCGGCCTGAGGGATGCGGTAGGACACGAAGCTCGGGTTGTGCGGGCCGAGGGTCCCGATCATGCGCCGGTGCTTCGAGTTCTTGCGCGGCTGCAGCTTCACGCCCCAGCGCTGGGTGTGGCCCTGGAACCCGAACCCCTTCGTGACGCCGAGGACGTCCACGAACTCCCCCTCCTTGGTGAGCTGGTCTGCGGGGATCTCGTGGCCGAGCTGCTCGAGCGCGAAGGCGCGGCGCTCTTCGAACTTCTCCCCCGAGACGCGCAGCTCGAACATCGCGGGGGTCTTCGAGCTCGTGCCAGTGATGAGATGGGGTTGGGTGTGCGCGACCAGACGTACCTCGTCGGCCGCGGTCTTCGAGAACGCCTCGGTCGCGGCGCCGTCGCTGGTCGGGTGGGTCGGGATCTTGCGTCCGAGCTCCTCGGCGAGCGGTGACCCCCAGACCTCGGCAACGACCCGCAGGCCGTAGGGGTGACGGGCGTAGAGCCGGGCCGCGACGATGCGCAAGGGGGGGACCTCGACGACCGTCACCGGGATGGCGATCTCTTGTCCGGCGGTGGTCGAACGCTTGCGGTAGTCGACGATGAACGCATGGGTCATCCCGACCTTGAAGCCGGCGAACCCCTCGATCGTCGGTTGCTTCGGCCCGTCGGGCCACGAACGGATGCGCGGAACCGGCCGGGCCGACCGGACCCGGGGTGAGAAGGCGAGGGAACCTCGCCGGGGACGATGCCGTCGTGCCATGGGTCGATGGGGGGTCCTGCCTCCGGTGGGGACGGGGGAGAAGGGTGCTCTATATAAGCGCTCGCGCGCGGCGAGGCGCGCGCGCAAGTTCCGGCGATTTCACCTCGAAGAATCGCATCGCGCGAGGGCGCGCTTCGGACGCGCGCGTAGAGTGGGACCGTGTCCGGGAAGGTGGGCAAACCCCCGAATCGTCCCGAACCGTTAAGCGCGTCCTTCCCTGCTAGGAGCCCGAGGCGTCCATGCAGGCTTACGTCAAAGTACATCGCGGTCCCGGTGGCGAGATCCGAACGGTGCCGGAGCCGAAGCCCGCCGAAGACGAGGTCCTGGTCCGGGTCCGTGCCTCCTCCGTGTGCGGGACCGACGTGCACATCTGGGTCTGGAACGAGTGGGCCCAGGCCCGCGTCAAGCGCGTCCCGATGATCTTCGGTCACGAGGTCAGCGGGGAGGTCATCGAGGTCGGCCGGGCAGTGAAGAGCCTCGAGGTCGGGGACCACGTTTCCGCCGAGACCCACATCGCGGACGGAACGTGCTATCAGTGTCGGACCGGCAAGATGCACATCTGCGCGAACGTCCAGGTGCTCGGCGTCGACCGGGACGGGATCTTCGCGGAGTACGCGGTCCTTCCCGAGGTCAACGCGTGGAAGAACGACCCGAAGCTCGACCCGGCCCTCGCCTCGATCCAGGAGCCGCTCGGCAACGCGGTCCATTCCCTCCTCCCCGAGGACAATCTCGAGGACATCGCGGGTCGGGACGTTCTCGTCACGGGGTGCGGCCCTATCGGCCTGCTCGCGATCGCGGTCGCCCGGGACCTCGGCGCCCGCAAGGTCTTCGCGACCGAGGTCAACCGCGTCCGGTTCGACCTCGCGAAGCAGATGGGCGTCGACCGGGTCTACAACCCGGTCGAGGAAGGGCCCGACCTCGCGAAGAAGATCCTCGCGGAGACGGACGGGCGGGGGGTCGACGTCGCGGTGGAGATGTCCGGGCATCCCGCGGGCCTCCGGCTCGCGTTCGATGCGCTCACGCCCGGCGGGCGGGTCTCGCTCCTCGGGCTGCTCGACAAGGACGCCTCGCTCAACTTCGACGACGCGATCATCTTCAAGGCGGCGAAGGTCCACGGGATCTTCGGGCGACGGATGTTCGAGACGTGGTATCAGGTGAAGGGACTGCTCTCGAAGCCTGAGTTCCGCGAGAAGATGGCCCGCATCATCACCCACCGGGTCCCGATCTCCGAGCTGCCCCGCGCGATGGACCTGATCCAGTCGATGCAGGCGGCGAAGGTCTCCCTCGAGGCGAAGTGGTAACATGCGCGACCCCACCTCCTTCCTTCGCGAGGAGTACGCCCAGCTCGTCGCCGGCGCGACCGACTGGAAGCTGCGCGTGCTCGGCGGGCCGAGCACGCCGTGGTGCGAGATCGACGGCAAGAAGGTCCTCATGTTCTGCTCGAACAACTACCTCGGCCTCTCGAACCATCCGAAGCTCAAGGAGGCCGCGATCGAGGCGACCCGGACCCACGGCGTCGGCTCCGGCTCGGTCCGTCCGATCGCCGGCAACATGGACCTCCACGTCGAGCTCGAACGCCGCCTCGCGCGCTTCAAGCGGGCGGAGGCGTCGCTCGTCTACCAGAGCGGCTTTGCGACCAACGCCGGCCTGATCCCCCAGCTGGTCGGCGACGGCGACGTCGTCGTCAGCGACGAGCTGAACCACGGCAGCATCATCGACGGGGTCCGGCTCTCGCGGGCCGAGCGGGCCGTTTACAAGCACGCCGACCCGGCCGACCTCGACCGTGTGCTCGCGACCGCGGAGGAGCACCGACCGTCGTACCGGAGGATCCTGATCATCACGGACGGGGTCTTCTCGATGGACGGGGACATCGCTCCGCTCGACCAGATCGCGGCGCTGGGGGCCCGCCACGGCGCGATGGTCTACGTGGACGACGCGCACGGGGAGGGGGTGCTCGGGGAAGGCGGTCGCGGGATCGTCTCCCACTTCGGGCTCTCGCGTGCGCAGGTGCAGGTCGAGATGGGCACCTTCTCGAAGGCGTTCGGGGTCGTCGGAGGCCATATCTCGGGCTCGAAGGACCTCGTCGACTTCGCCTACAACAAGTCGCGGACCTGGCTCCTGAGCGGGTCCCATCCCCCGCCGGTCGCCGCCGCGTGCCTCGCGGCGATCGACGTCCTCGAGAACGAAGGCGAGCACGTCCGACGGCTGTGGGAGCTCACCCACCGGTTCCAGAAGGCGATGCAGGCGGACGGGTTCGACATCGGCCGCAGCGCGACCCCGATCACGCCGATCATGGTCGGCGACAGCCACAAGGCGAAGGAACTGAGCGCGCGGCTCTACGACCTCGGGGTGTTCGCGCTGCCGATCGTCTACCCGATGGTGGCCAAGGACCGGGCCCGTCTGCGCACGATCATGAACGCGGCGCTCACCGACGACGACCTCCAGTTCGCGATCGCGGCGTTCGGGAAGGCGGGCCGCGAGCTGCACCTCGTCTAGCGCCCGGGGCACCGGCGAGCGCCGGCCGTCAGGTTACCTTGCGCCCATCGCGGGCGTAAATAGGCCGCCGGTATCCTTTTGGACGGAGCGCTGCCCGAAACGTGCCGACCTCGAGCCCTGACCCGCACCGTCCGCCGCGCCTGTGGAGTGCCGCCGACGCGAACCGCCGGCTCGTCGACCTGAACGAGCTCCTGCCGCGACTGCGCGGCTGGGTCGTCCGGCTCGCCGAGGTCCATTCGGAACAGAAGCGGCTCGCGGAATTCTGGGGCGCCGACGTCGACGCGGAGGACCACGTCGACCACGAGCTCAAGGCCCGCCTGGATGCCGAGTGGGGCAACCTCACGCGACGGCTCGAGGAGGCCGTGGACGGTCTTCGGGAGGAGGGGATCGAGGTGAAGGAGCTCGAGCAAGGCACTGTCGACTTCTACGGGATCGTCGGCGGTGAGGTCGTCTTCCTCTGCTGGCAGCGCGGCGAGAGCGAGGTCGGCCACTACCACCCCGTCGCGGGAAGCTTCCGCGACCGGCGCCCCCTGCCGGAGGAGACCCGGGCGCCCTCGGCGGCGCGGCCGCGCGGGTCGGTCTAGTCCGGTCCGGCGGCGGGCCCGGTCTGGGCCATCTCGACCGCGCGCTGGGCGAGGACGAACGCGCCGAACGCCGCGAGCGTCGCGGTCGCGGCGAGCAGGAACGGGAAGACCGGCCCGAGGGCGAGCAGGTAGAGACCGAGCGGCGCCAGGAGCCCGGCGCCGCCGCCGACGGCCCCGAGCGCGGGACGGCCCTGCCGCAGGGTCGCGACCGCGGCGACCCCCGCCACCGCGGCCACGAGG
>Ga0335073_10010078_pt1 | contig 13263 bp, 10 predicted proteins | sample Lox_Sample_22_FD_207093 | JGI IMG/M metagenome (GOLD analysis project Ga0335073, IMG submission 207093) | Soil microbial communities from Loxahatchee National Wildlife Refuge, Florida, United States - Lox_Sample_2.2 | ecosystem: Environmental > Terrestrial > Soil > Wetlands | place: USA...
GACTCGCGAAGCATGTCGAAAAGCAGGGTACCAAGCTCAGCTACCTCCCGTTCATCATCAAGGCCGTCGTCGCCGGTCTTCGCGCCCACCCGCACCTGAACGCGACCATGGACGACTCCCGCGAGGAGCTCGTGGTCCGTTCCGCCTACCACATCGGGATCGCGACATCGGCCCCGGACGGATTGATCGTCCCGGTCGTCCGGAACGCGGAGTCGAAAAGCGTGACCCAGCTAGCCAAGGAGGTTCAGGACCTCGCCGAGCGGGGCCGGGCCGGGAAGCTGAGCCGGGCTGAGCTGACCGGCAGCACCTTCACGATCACGAGCCTCGGAGCGCTGGGGGGAGTGCTCGCCACGCCGATCCTCAACTATCCCGAGGTCGGGATCCTGGGCGTTCACCGGATCTCGCGTCGTCCGATCTACCGGGCCGACGGCACGCTGGGACCGGCGGACCTGATGAACCTCTCCATCTCCCTGGACCACCGGGTCATCGACGGATACGAGGGCGCGATGTTCCTCGCGACGGTGAAGTCGTACCTGGAGGATCCGCACCAGCTGTTCGCCGAGATGGCATGAACGGTCCCCCCGCGGTCGAGCCTCTCCCGTACACCCCTGAGACGGTTGAGGCCGCGCTCGGACGAGCATGGGCGGCGACCCTGATCTCCGCGTACGATTGGATGACGCTCGCGCGTACGCTGGATGCGAGGATGCAGGCGCTCCAGCGCCAGGGGCGGGTCGGTTTCTACGGAGCCGCCACCGGCCAGGAGGCGGTGAACGTTGCGGCGGGCCTCGTCAGCACCAAGGACGACTGGGTCTTTCCGGGGCTCCGTGAGCAGCTGGTCGCCTTGGTCCGGGGCCACCCCCTCGGAGTGTACGTGCACCACGTGTTCGCCGACGACCTCGACCCCGCCCGGGGCCGCAACATGCCCTGTCATCCGACCGCCCGGGATGTCCAGTACGTCTCGATGTCGTCCGTGATCGGTACGCAGATCAGCCAGGCTGCGGGCCTCGCCTACGCGCTCCGCCGGAAGCGGGCGGACGGCGTGGCGTTCGGGTTCTTCGGAGACGGCGCGACCAGCGCGAACGACTTTCACGCGGGGTTGAACTTCGCCGGGGTGTTCCGCGTGCCTGCGGTGTTCGTCTGCACGAACAATCAGTGGGCGATCTCGATCCCGGTGGCCCGTCAGACGCGCGTCGCCACCCTGGCGGAAAAGGCGCGCGCCTACGGATTCCGGGGCGAGCGGGTCGACGGCACGGACTTCATCGCCGCCTACGCGACCTTGCGCGACGCCCGAAACCGGGTCCGCGCCGGCGAGGCCCCGGAGCTCGTCGAGTTCCTCCTCTACCGGATGACCCCCCACTCGAGCTCGGACGACCCGCGCCGCTACCAGCCCGAGACGTGGGCGGCCGACGCCGCGCGACACGACCCCGTTCTCCGTCTTGAAAGCTGGATGGCGGAGAACGGCCTCCTCACGCCCGCGATCCGGGAAGAGGCGGTCCGTCGGGCGGACGCGCTCGTCCGCGCCGCAGTCGAGGCGGCCGAAGCAACGGCCGCCCCGAGCGTCGCGAGCCTGACCGAAGACGTCTATGCCTCGCCGGTCTCCCCACCCCCGACCTGAGGTACGCATGGCGGGCACCTACGCGCGCACGACCGAGGTCGCGGTGCTGGGCGGTGGTCCGGGCGGCTACGTCGCGGCGATCCGCGCCGGGCAGCTCGGGAAGAAGGTCCTGCTGATCGAAAAGGGTGAGCTCGGCGGCGAGTGCCTGAACCGCGGGTGCATCCCGTCGAAGGCGCTGATCCATGCGTCGCGCCTGTACCACTCGCTCCGTACCGAGGGAGCCGAGGTCGGCGTCACCGCGTCCGGCGTCCAGTTCGACGTCGCCCAGACCCAGAAGTGGAAGACCGAGGTGATCGCGAAGGAGCGGCAGGGGGTCGCCGGCCTCCTGAAGTCGGCCGGGGTGACGGTGATGCCCGGCGAGGCACGGTTCACCGGACCGAAGTCGCTCGACATCACCGCCCCGGACGGCGGACACGAGCGGGTCGACTTCGCGTCCGCGATCATCGCGACCGGGGCGGTCCATGCGACGCTCCGCGGCTTCGAGACCGACGGCGTCCAGGTGCTCAACGCCTGGGAGATCCTCTCGATGCCGACCCTCCCGAAATCGATGCTGATCCTCGGCGGCGGGGTCTCGGGCTGCGAGCTCGGGGAGTTCCTCGCCCGGGTCGGGGTCGAGGTGACGATCGTCGAGATGATGCCCCAGTTGCTCCCCGGGCTGGAGGCCGACCTCGCCCGGGAGCTGACGGGGGCCCTCGAGCGGATGGGCGTCAAGGTCCGGGTCGGTGCGAAGGCGACCGGGATCGCCCGGACGGCCACGAGCTTGACGCTGACCGTCGAGAGCAGCGCGGGGAAGGAGGAGCTGACCGGCGAACGGCTGTTCGTCACGATTGGGAAGCGGCCGCTCAGCCGCGACCTCGGGCTCGAGGACGCGGGCGTGGGGTTCGACCCGAAGACCGGGTTCATCGCCGTGGACGACCAGCTCCGGACGAGCGTGCCGCACATCTTCGCGGTGGGCGACGTGGCCCGACCCCCGATGCTCGCCCACAAGGCGTACCGGGAAGGGGTCGTGGCTGCCGAGGCCGCCGCCGGCCGCTCGACCCGATTCCAGTTCCAGGCGATGCCGAGCGTCGTCTTCACCGTCCCCGAGCTTGCGACCGTCGGCTGGAGCCGCGCCGACGCGGAGGCGAAAGGGTTCCAGGCGCGTGAGGTGCGGTTCCCGTACGCCGCGCTCGGCCGCGCGCACGCCAGCCATGCGACCGGGGGCTGGCTGAAGCTCGTCGGGGACGACCGGTCCGGTCTTCTCCTCGGGGTCCACGCCGCTGGAGAAGGCGCGGGCGACTACATCTCGGAGGCGACGCACGCGATCGAGATGGGGTCGACCGTGCGCGACGTCGCGCTCACGATCCATCCGCACCCCACGTTCGCGGAGGCGGTCCAGGAGGCCGCGCTCCTGTGGCTCGGCGAACCGCTCCACGTCGCGCGGAGGCGGAGCGATGCCCGATCGGGTTGATTGGGGGCTTCGCGATTACCCGGACGCGCTCGCCGCGATGCGCCTCCTGGTCGCCGAACGTCGGGCGGGTCGGGTCCCGGATACCCTGATCCTGGTCGAACACCCGTCCGTCGTCACGGTCGGGGTCGAAGGGGACGACGGATCCGCGGCCGCGAGCGGGCTCCCGGTCGTCTCCGTCGAGCGGGGCGGAAAGGCGACGTATCACGGGCCCGGCCAACTCGTCGGGTACCCGATCGTCGACCTCAGCCCGCGCGCTCGTGACGTCCGACGGTTCGTCCACGACGTCGAGGAGCTGGTCGTCCGGACGGTCGCGGAGTTCGGCATCCGGGCCGGTCACGTCTCCGGCCGCCGGGGGGTGTGGGTCGACGGGGCCCGCAAGATCGCCTCGGTCGGGATCGCGGTCGACCACTGGGTCACCCTCCACGGGTTCGCCCTGAACGTCGACCCGGACCTCGCCGCATTCGAGCGGTTCCACCCCTGCGGGTTCGACGGGTCCGTCATGACCTCGCTGGCCCGGGAGCTCGGCCGCCCCGTGACCGTCCCGGAAGTGAAGCCGGCGGTGCTCCGCGCATGGGAGGCGGGGTTCGGACCCGCGCCCGCCTCGTCGACCGAGCCCGCGGTCTCGCCCCCCGTGTCGGCATGAGCTCTTCCGACCGCCGCCCGCGCGCCCTTCTGGTCGGCGGCGGCGGGGGGCTCGTCGGGCGCGCGGCGCTCCCGGAGCTCGCCCGGGAGTTCCAGGTCCGCTCGGTGCATCGGCATCCGGTCCCCGCGGAATCGGAGCTGGGCGTCGACTGGGTGAAGGCCGACGCGGTCCGCGTCCAGAACTGGGGCCCGCTCGTCGAGGACGTCGACGTCGTCGTCGTCCTCGCCTGGTACCGGGCGCCCTACGACCGCCGGTTCGTTCGCCTTGCGGACAGCCTCACCCGGCTGGTCGACGCCGCCGGGAACTCCGCGGTCCGTCGCATCGTGCACGTGAGCGTTCCGGACGCCCCGGCCTCGCTCGAGAATCGGCTCCCGTACCTGACCGAGAAACGGCGGGTCGACCGGGCGGTCGCCGCGGGCCGCACGCCGTACTCCATCGTCCGCCCCACCATGCTGTTCGGACCCCGGGACCGGCTCCTGACCGTCATGCTGCGGTTGATGCGGCGGTATCATCGATTCCCGATGTTCGGCGACGGGCAGTACCACGTGAGCCCCATCTCCACCCTCGACCTGGCCGAGATCCTGCGGCGCGAGGCGCATCAGACCGGCGGGCGGACCGTCCTCGCGGGAGGTCCCACGCGGTACGTCTATCGCGACCTCACCGACCGCATGTTCGCGGCGCTGGACCGGTCCCCGAAGTACGTCCACTTCTCCGCCCGAGCGGCGCTCTGGTTGGCCCAACTGGTCGAAGGGGTCGGGTCGACCCTCCTTTACGCGTACGAGGTGGAGTGGCTGCTCTCCGACCGTCTCGGGCTCCCGCCGTACGACGGCCTCTCGCACCCGCTCCGCCCGGTCGAGCCGTTCCTCGCCGCCGAGGCGGGCCGGCTCGCCGGTCGGGTGGCCTCCGACCGAGGGTAGGTTTAAGCCCGCACCGTTCCATCGAGGGGCCGATGGAAGCAGTCGACCTGAGCCGCCGCCTCACCGACTTCCAGCAGGTGGCCGGCGAAGTTCTCCGCGACGTTCAGGACGTTACCGAACAGCAGATCCGGCACTGGATCGTGAATCCGTTCCTGGTCGCGCTCGGGTGGGACCCGCACGACAAGAAGCAGGTCTACCTCGACTTCCCGGTCCCGGGCAAGGAGGGGGTCGTCGACTACGCGCTCTTCAATGCGGAGGGCCACCCGCGCCTCTTCCTGGACGTCCGCGACCGGAACGGCAACGTCGCCGAGGCCGGCGCCGCCGCCGACCAGGCGAAGGAGACGAAGGTCCCGCTCGTCCTGATCACGAACGGCCACGAGTTCTCGCTCTGGTTCGTCTCCGCCCAGGAGGGAGCGGCCCCGCTGTTCGTCCTCCCTCTCAAGGACCTCGCCGACAACTCGGAGAGCCTCCTCGGTCTCACCGCCGAGTTCCGGCTCAGCGAGACCGGCGTGCAGCAGCTCCGTCGCAGCGCGATCCGTCTCGCGGTCCTCCAGATGCTCGAGGAGAACGCCGAGAAGACGTTCGACGCGCTGGTCGACTGGGTCCAGGCCCAGGTCGCGCCCGGAGCGCTCGACGACACGACCCAGCAGGCGATCCGCGACGCGACGATGCTCTGGCTCACCGAGGAGCATCTCATGCTCCCGGCGTTCGCGCCGAGCGACGGGAAGCGTCTCCACGAACTCCGCCCGACCACCGTCAAGGACTGGGAGCCGTTCCCCCGCGGTCCGCCGGGGACGTTCCAGTACAAGTACGACACCTCGAAGATCCTCGACCTGCGCCAGGGCTCGAAGGAGGTCCGCGAGCAGCTTCGCGTCCAGGGGCTCCGGACCCCGAACGCGACCAGCTTCGGCGGCTTCTACCACGCGCTCCGGCAGCACGCCGGGCTGCCTACGCGCTGAGCGAGGCGCCCCGCGGGGACGACGCGGCCCAGAGGAGCTGCGCGTCCCCGAACTCGTGCCACAGGTAGCCCGACCCTACCGCGTGTCGGTACGACCGTCGCACCACGGCGGACCCGGCGACCGCCGCCAGCAGCTCGAGATGGGTCGACCGCCCGTCGTGGAAGCCGGTCAGGATGCCGTCCACGGTACGGGTCGGCTGGGTCGAGTGAAGGTAGAGACGGGTGAAGCCGCGAGTGGGGCGCAGGAGCCCGGACTCGGTCGACGACTCGAGGGCCCGGACGACGGTCGTTCCGACGGCGACCACCCGTCCGCCCGACCGGCGGGTCTCGGCGATCGCCGAAACGGTGGCGGCCGGCACCTCGAACGGCTCGGGGTACACCGGCACGGCCCCGGGGGCGGCATCTCCCACCTCCAGGCTGGAGACACCGGTGTGCAGGACGATGCTGACGACCCGAACGCCCCGCTCCTGGAGTCGACGGACGAGGCGGTCTGTGAACGGCCCACCCGCGCTAGGCATCTCGGCCGAGCCCGGGACCCGGGCGAAGAGCGTCTGGTAGCGGTCGAGCGGGTACGACCGCGCCAGGTAGCCGTACCGGATTGGCTGCCCGAACGTGGCGATCGTCGTGGAGAGGTCGCCGTCGGTGCGCAGGAACCACAGGCGCGGAACGCCGGGGAACGGAGCGACCAGCTCGGCCCCCGTGCCCGCGAGGTCGAGCCGGTCCCCCACCGCGAGCGGCAGCGGCCCCGGGGCGCCCGGACCCCATCTCGGCTCGACGAGCCAAAGGTCCCGGCCGTAGCGGGTCGAGAGATTCACCACGATCCTCCCGAACGACGCCTCGGCTGCGAGGGAGGCGGGGATCGTCGCGCTCTCGTTGACCACGAGCAGATCCCCCGGTTCGAGGATCTCGGGGAGGTCGTGGAACGACCGGTCTTTGTCGTGGGGGCCGTCGCTGACCAAAAGGCGGACCGCGTCTCGCGCGATCCCCCGGTCCTCAGGGGACCGGTCGGCTCCGAGCCCGGGCGGGATCGGGAACTCCAACTCGACCGCGGTCATGCCGGCAGCTCCCAGCGGTCCGCCTGAGCGCGGAACCGGCCGCCGTTCACCGCGGATGGGTCCTGGCCGAGGAGCCACGCCCAGAACGGCAGTGTCACCTCGGGGAGCGGCCGATCGCTGATGTCCTCGCCCGGGAACGCCGCCTGGTGCATCGCAGTGCGCAGGTCTCCCGGGTCGACGACGACCGCGGAAACCCCCCACTCTCGAAGCTCCACCGCGAGGGTGCGGGTAGCGAGCTCGAGGGCGGCCTTACTCGCCCCGTACGGTCCCCACCGAGCGTAGGCACCCACCGCCGCGTCGCTCGTGATGTTCACGATGAGGCCGTGCCCGCGCCGGAGCGCGGGACCAAGCTCGGCGACGAGGGCGATCGGGGCGGCGACGTTCGTGGCGTACACTCGCGCGAGGTCCCCCACCTCTACCTCGACGAGCGGCCGCAGGGGGGACGGACCCAGCTCGCTCGCGTTGTTCACGAGAAGGTCCACCCGACCTCCGAGACGGTCGACGGCCTGACGGATCTCCCGCCGGTGGGCCGGGTCCGACACGTCGCCCACCACGCCCTCGACCGGCCGGCCAGGGGCCCGGAGGGAGAGGAGCCGCTCGGAGAGGGCGGCCCCACCGCGGGCGGTGAGGACCAGTGCGAACCCTTCCGACGAGAGGAACCCCGCGATCATCGCCCCGAGGCCGCGGCTGGCTCCCGTGACCACCGCGACCCGGGCCGGGGGCGTCACGGGCGGCCTCCCCGGCTCCGGATACGGAATCGGCAGACGGGATCACCGGCGACGACGCGATGGCTTGTCTGAACGGACGCGCCGAGCAACGACTCGAACATGCGACGTTCGATCTCGCAGGCCTCCGGAAATTCGCCCGCGATCGCGAGAACGGGGCAGTTGTGCTCAAGGAGCTCGACCGACCCTCTCGAACGCGGACCCAGCTCCGCCATGTAGCCGCCTTCGGTCCGGATCCGCGCGAGCTCCTCCACCTTCCGAGGGAGGGTACCGTCGCGCAGACGAGAGCGCTGGCGGTCCGCCACTTCGTGCGCGCGTTCGGTCAGGAGCTCGGAGACCGCCGGCCGGCCGAGGCGTCGCTCGACGTATCGGAGCGCCGAGAGCGACATCTCGGAGTACGCCTGCGGGAACAGCGAGCGGCCGCTGTCGGTGAGCTCGAATGCGACCTGAGGGCGGCCCACCTTGCCGGTGAGGTACCGACGCGCGAGCAGGCCGTCGGACTCGAGACGGGTCAGGTGGCCGTGGGCCGCGGCCTTGGAGAGACCGAGACCCTCGGCGATCTCCGTCAAGGAGGCGCCCGGGCGGCGCTTGACATACAGTAGGATCCCCTGCTTCGGGGTGGAGTAGCCGGGGGCGGTGGGGGCCGTCATCGACCCGGGAACGGGCCGCGGATTTATACGGAATATCATTAACAAATTGAACCAATTCGACCCGCCCCACGCCGCGGTAGCTTCCTATAACCCGACACCTTCCAGAACTCATGGCCGAATCCGCCATGCCGCACGCCGCGTCCAACCCCCTAGCCGAGTTGATCGAAGCGCTGGCCGACCGCCACGGAGAGGTCGAGCTTTCGCTCGAGCACGTGACGTTGAAGCTCCCGATGGTGCCCGAGCCGGTCGAGGTAAACGGGCGGCTGACGGTGTCGATGCACCTGCGCGACCTTTCGGAGAAGGAGAAGAGCGCCCAAGCGGCGAAACGCGTTCGGGTGCTCGCCCGCTGACGGCGAGAATTCGTCACCTTTAATACACATTAATACGCATAAGAACCGGCGCGATGGCGCCGAGTGGGACCGAGCGCGGCCCCCACCCCTGCCTCGAGCGGGGTTGCGGACACGCCGACATCGAACACACCCCGACCCCCGAGCTGGCTGGACCCGACGAGCAGGTCGTCTGGTGCGCCGCCTGCCGCCGCCACGAAAGTCGCCGACCGCGACGGTGGATGGCCTGGCGCGAGCGTCCGACCCGACGCCCGCGCCGCCACCGTCTCGGTGGCGCCGCCTGACGTCCGTTCAGAGGATGTGGGCGAGGTAGCCCACCAGGAAGCCGGCAAACCCGGCCCCGAGTCCGATCACGATCATCCGGAGCGCGTTCTGGTACGTCGACCCTTTGGTGATCCGGGCTTCGTACCAACCGACGGCGAACAGAACGAGCGCACTCAAGACGATCGAGATAAGGGCGGCGAGTCGCAGGTCGCCGGTATAGAGGAAGAACGGAAGGATCGGGATCACGGAGCCCACGATCGTGGCGCTAAGGACCACCATCGCGCTGTTCCGAGGCTGCTCCGGCGCGACCTCGGCGAGGTTCAGCTCGAACGCCATCATGATGTCGAGCATGGCCTTCGGCTTCGCTTCGATGCGGGCGAGCATCTCCTCGACCTCCGCGCCTTCGTAGCCCCACTTGCGGAGGATGACCCGAACCTCCTCGCGTTCCATTTCGGGAACGACGCGCATCTCAAGCAGCTCCCGCTGGACCTCGCTGAGGTAGAGGTTCCGCCGGGAGAGGGTGGACGTGTACGCCACCGCGCCCATCGAGATCGACTCTGCGGCCATCGCGGCGAGCGTGGCGATCAGGATCACCCGCGCGTCGGTGTTGGCGGCGACCAGCCCGAGCAGGATGCCGAGCACGTTGACGAGACCGTCCTGGCTCCCGAGGATGAAGTCCGAGAGCAAGGTCGGTCGCGGGTGGTCCTCCACGGGCGACGGCATCGGGCGTCGCATTCTGCCCTAGCGATAAGAGGCTGACGCCGCAAACCCTCGACTGAGCGCTGGGAGGGGCCGGCCGCCCACCGGAGTCCCGGACGAGGCGGGTCGTACCAACAACACTTATCTCAAGTGGCGGACGTGGACGCCCCCGAGTTGCGCCCGCATCGCGGGACGGCTCAGACAGCGATGGGGCGTTCGGGCGACTATCGGTCGGCGTTGGGCATCGGAACGGTCGTAACACTACTCATCTTGGTGACGCTCGCGTCGCCCGGTTCGCTGGCTCGCAGCGCGGCTCCGGTCGCCTCGGCGCCGTCCGCGCCGGCCCTGGGGCTCGCCCAGGTCCTGGACGCCCCCCTCCTCTCGGTCCCGGATCATGAACCCGGGGTCGGACTCGCCGGCGCAAGCTACCTCGGCGCCGCGTCCGTCCACTCGGTCTCCATCCTGGTCTCCCTGGGGTTCGCAAATCAGACGGGCCTCCAGATTCTGCTCGCCGCGATCGCCAACCCTCAATCTCCCGACTACCATCACTACCTGACCGCCGCCCAATTCGACCGGGACTTCGCTCTCCCCGACTCCCAGTATGCCACGGTCGTGGAGTACTTCGACTCGTTCGGGGTCACGCACCTCACCACCTACGCTGACCACGAGAGCGTCTCGTTCACCGCCACCTCGGCCCAGGTCGAAGCGGCGTTCCACACGCCGCTCGGCTCGTTCGAGTACGCCGGCCACGAGTACTACGCGCCGACCTCGACGCTCGCCCTCCCCGCCCCGGTCGCGCACCTGGTCGGGTCCGTCGAGGGCCTCAGCTCCTACTCGATGTTCCTCAACCGCCCCCTCTCCATCCCGCACACGCAGCGCGCGCCGCCGCCCGTCCCGGCGGCCCCGGCCCCCGCCGCTCGTGCGTCGTATCTGACGCCGCCCGTCGTGGCGGGCGTCCAGTACGAGTACGCCCCCGATTTCCAGGTCGCGTACGACCAGCTCTCGCTGTTCAGTGAGTATGGGTACCCGACGAACGCGGTGGTCGCGACGATCCTCTGGTCCGGCCAGTACACGGGCGCGAACCTCTCCACGCCGAACGGCACCCTCTACACGGACGAGTACGTCGGCGCGTTCGACCCGACGGACGTCAGTCAGTTCTTCAACGAGACGCTCCCCGTCGGCGAGCCGCATCCGGTGGCCTACGGGGTTCCGGTGCTCGGCGCTCCCGCCCCGGGGTACTTCGCCTCGTACGACTCGAGCTCGGCGCACATCGAGAACACGCTCGACCTGGAAATGGCCGGGTCGACCGCCCCCGGAGCCTCGCTGTTCAACGTTTATGGCGGGAACGCGACCAACGCGGACCTGGACGCCTCGTTCGCGTTCGTGCTGAACCCCAACTCGAGCTACCCCGGGCTCGCGGGGGTCTCCGTCATCTCGAACTCGTGGGGCGGGACCGACGCGAACGACACCAACTGGTACAACGATACGGAAGAGGCGGCCGCCCGCGGCATCACCGTCCTGGCGGCCTCGGGCGACTCCGGCTCCGACCCGGCCAGTGCCTGGGGCCCCGGAGTCTTCTTCCCGGCGTCGATGGCGTACGATGATTTCGGCGACGTCGCGGTCGGCGGCACGACCGTGACGCTCGACACCTACACGCTCGCGATGACGAGCGACGTGGCGTGGTACGTCAACCCGAACGACACCCAACTGAACGGCCCCGCCGGGTCGACCGGCGGGATCAGCTCCGTCTTCGCCGAGCCGTCCTGGCAGGTGAACTCGGAAGCGAACACCGTGATCAGCGGCGCCGGTCGCGGGGTGCCTGACATTGCGGCGCTCGCGAACAACACGCTGATGACGATCACCCTCGGCGGCTACGACTACCGGGCCACCAACGCCTCGGGCACGGGGACCTTCTTCGACGTCGGCGGCACGAGCGTCGCCTCGCCGCTCGAGGCGGGGCTGCTCGCGGATATCGACTACGTCCTGAAGTACAACCTGAATTCGGACCTGGGGTTCGTTGACCCCACCGTCTACAGCCTGGGGACGGCGATGATCGCCCCGCTCGGCTCGACCCTGACCACGGGGTACATTCCCACCGGAGGATACACCTCGGCCCTCCCGACGCTGCCGTTGTTCGACGTCGTCCTCGGCGCGAACTACCTGTACAGCGCGCTGCCGGGGTACGACCTCGTCACGGGCTGGGGGTCAGTGGACGCGTACAACTTCACGATGTACGTCTTCAATTACCAGCCCGAGAATGTGGCCGGCCAGCTGTCGGCGGTGCGGGCAGCGTTCAACCTGACGGGTCTCGCCGTGACGTCGACCCTGCCCGGGGGCGGCGTGAACACCCTCTTCAACGCCTCGCTCCAGCAAAACCTGTTCTTCGCGAACTCGATGGGCGCGCCGATCTACTGGATCCAGAACGTCGTCTACGTGAACGCGACGCCGACCGGTTGGGCGATGAACTTCACCGGATGGGTAGTCTATCCGTTCTACGGCCTGTATCCCTACCAGACCGTCTACGAGTACAACTTCCCCGTCTCGGGCCTCGTCCTGAACCCGACCGTGGATTTCACCCTCACGACCACTCTCGTCAACACCTCGGGGTTCGACCAGCAGGCGGTCGTCTTCTCCTTCGGGGTACCCGGAACCACGTCCCTGACGCTCCCCGTGCCGGGGGCCTCATACATCATCGGCTCCCAGTCGTACAACTACTCCTGGCAGGGCCAGAACTACTCGAACGGTCCGTATCCGGCCCCGTACGGCGGCCCGGGCGGTCTCGACCCGCAGTTCGGCCTGGTCGGCGGACCCAGCGGCGGGATCGGCAACTTCGGCCCCGAGACGAGCGGGAACCTCCGGCTCTACCTCGAGCGCTCGGGCACCAGCGGATTCATTCCGGGAATCACCGCGAGCTACGGGTCGAACGTCGACCAGACCGGCGAGACGGCGAGCAACCTCACGTGGACCGAGGTCTCCGCCTCCAACCGCCCCTCGGATGTCCCCGCGGTGTGGAACGCCTCGTACCAGGCCGGCGCGACCACTCAAGGGGTCTATGAGTACGACCTCTACGGCTCGGCGAGCTCCTACGTGGCGAACTTCACAGAGACCGGCCTCCCTGCCGGGACGCCTTGGACCCTCGGTCTCACCTGGAACTCGGGTGGACTCACCGGCACCTGCTTCTCCTCCTACTGCTGGATCTACCTGACGAACGGCTCGTACACCTGGACCGCGTTCGGGCTGTACGGGTTCGCCGCCGAGCCGGGGAGCGGTACGTTCAACGTCTCGGGCGCCAACGTCCAGGTGAACGTCGTCTACGTGCCGACGGTCAACGTGGTGACGTTCTCGGAAGCCGGCCTCCCGAGCGGTCAGCGCTGGTGGGTCAACATCACCGGCGGCACCGACCTCACTTCCACCTCGACGTCGGTGGCCGTGGGATTGTCGAATGGGACCTATGCGTACACGATCGCGACCACCCTGTGGTCGCCGCACCCGATCCGCGGACAGTTCACCCTGGACGGGGCGAACCTGACCGTCCCGGTCTCGTTCACGCCGCCGCAGAAGTTCGCGCTGACGTTCCAGGAGTCCGGCCTCCCGTCCGGAACGCTCTGGACCGTCTCGATCGCCGGGTCGATGAACCTCTCGTCGAACGGCTCCTCGATCGCCTTCAACCTGCTCAATGGGAGCTATTCGTTCGCCATCGCCTCCCCCCTGCCCGGCTGGGAGGTGCAGCCCGCGAACGGCTCGGTGACGGTCAACGGGAGCGCGACCGCGTTCCCGGTCGCCTTCCTCCAACCGACCTACGCCGTCCTGTTCAACGAGACCGGCCTGCCGGCCGGCTCCTTGTGGTCGGTCATTGTCTCGGGGGGCCCCAATCTCACGTCGTCCAGCCCCTCCGAGCCGGTGTGGAATGCGATCAACGGGAGTTACTCATACGTCGTCT
>Ga0335073_10010079_pt1 | contig 13263 bp, 7 predicted proteins | sample Lox_Sample_22_FD_207093 | JGI IMG/M metagenome (GOLD analysis project Ga0335073, IMG submission 207093) | Soil microbial communities from Loxahatchee National Wildlife Refuge, Florida, United States - Lox_Sample_2.2 | ecosystem: Environmental > Terrestrial > Soil > Wetlands | place: USA: Florida...
CGCAACCCTTCGGTGGACGCTACCGCCAGATCATGGTCTACGTCGACCCGGTCAAGCTGCAGGCCTACAACATGAGCCTGATGGACGTCGTTCACGCAGTGAATCAATCGAACCTGATTCTCCCCGCGGGCGATGTCCGCATTGGCGCAAAAGACTACAACATCTACGCCAACAGCCAGGTGCCGAATATCAGCAAATTAAACGATCTGCCGTTGAAGTCGGTCGGCAACGCGTCTGTCCTGGTTCGCGACATCGGCAAAGCCGAAGATTCCGGCACTATCCAGACCAACATCGTGCGCATCGACGGCCAGCGGTCGGTATACATCCCGATTCTGAAGCAGGGTGGCGACAGCAACACCATCACGATCGTGGATGGAATGAAGCGGGCCATAAAGAACCTGGTCGACATCCCCGCCTCGCTCAAGACCGCGGTTGTCTTCGACCAGTCGGTCTTCGTCAAGTCCGCTATCCGCAACCTGATGAACGAAGGCGGCATCGGCCTGGTTCTGACCGCGTTGATGATCCTGCTTTTTCTGGGCAGCATCCGCGCCACCTTCGCCGTGCTGCTGTCCATCCCGCTTTCCGCGTTAGCGGCCTTCATATGCATCAGGCTAGGCGGAGGCTCCATCAACACCATGGTGCTGGCGGGACTGGCGCTGGCATTCTCGCGCCTGATCGATAACTCCGTCGTCGTGCTTGAAAACATCTTCCGCCACATGGAGATGGGCGAAGCTCCTGAACTGGCTGCTGAAGTCGGCGGAAAAGAAGTGCAGCTCGCAGTCCTGGCCGCGACCTTTACCACGGCAATCGTGTTTTTTCCCGTCGCGCTTCTCTACGGAGTGAGCCGGTATCTCTTCACCGCGCTTGCCCTCACCGTCGTCTTCGCGCTCTTCGCGTCCTATGTCGTGGCCATGGCGGTCGTTCCGCTCTACTGCGCGCGCTTCATCCGGACTTCTGATGTACAGCATGATAGTTCGAAGAAGACGAAGCGATCGCTCTTTCGGCGGGTCGTTTACGGCTTCAATGTCTGGTTTCAGAAAATGCTGGACCAGTACGTCATTACAGTTAACCGCTCGATCCTTCGCCCGGTCGCAACCACGCTTCTTATCCTCGGCGGAGTACTGCTCAGCTTCGCGCTGTTTCCATTCCTCGGCCGCGCTTACTTTCCCCGTACCGACCCCGGCCAGTTCGTCATCGACGTCAAATGTCCCAGCGGAACGCGCATTGAATTGAGCAATAAATATGTTGCCCGCATCGAGCAGGACATTCGCCAGGTTGTCTCGCCAAAAGATCTCGGCATGATCGTGTCGAACATCGGCATCACGCCCGATCTTTCCTCGATCTACACCAGCAACTCCTCCATGGACACCGCCTTCGTGCAGGTCAGCCTCAAGGAAGACCACAAGGTCGGCAGTTACGAATACATGGCGCGCCTGCGCCGCAAACTTTCTACAGACCTGCCCGAGCTGACAACCTATTTTCAAACCGGCGGCCTGGTGGACTCAGTCATCAATCAGGGCCTGCCCGCGCCTATCGACGTTCAGATCAGCGGAAACGACCTCGAGCAGTCATTCGATATTGCTCAGCGAATTGCCGCGGAGGCAAGAAGGCTCAAGGGCGTCAGCGACGTCCTGATTCCACAGGACCTCAGATATCCCGGCCTCGAATTGAACATTGACCGGGAACGCGCCAGCCTCATCGGCCTGTCGCCCAAGGATGTAGTCGACAATGTCATCACTGCGCTCACCTCCAATGGCATGATCGCGCCCAGTTACTGGATCGATCCAAAAACCGGCAACAACTACATGCTCACGGTGCAGTACTTCGACCAGAAGATTGCCAACATGAGCATGGATGACTTCAAGCAGATCCCGCTGCGCGCCAGCGATCAAGCCAGTTACACACCACTGCAATCGGTCGCAAGCATCAAGGAAATCAATACGCCGACAGAAGTCGATCACTATCAGATCCGCCGCGTCATCGATGTCTACGTTATGCCTTCGACCGAAGCATTGCAGGGCGTAAGTGGCCGGATCAACAGGCTGATTGCCGGAGTAAAAGTGCCGCAGAACGTCCGCATTGTCGTGCGCGGCACAGTGGTGAGCATGAGCGAATCCTTTAAGCGGTTCGCCATCGGCCTGGTGCTCTCAATCCTGCTGGTCTATCTGATCCTGATGGCCCAGCTCACTTCGTTCATCGACCCGTTCATCATTCTCATGGCGATACCGCCGGGACTGTCCGGCGTATTGCTCATCCTCCTGCTGACGAACAGCACACTGAACATCATGTCGCTCATGGGCGTCATCATGATGACCGGCATCGTCGTTTCTAACAGCATCCTGATCGTCGAGTTCGCCGGCCACCTGCATGAAGGCGGCCTTCCCCTGGCCGCGGCGGTCGTCGAGTCCTGCAGGATTCGCCTGCGCCCCATCCTGATGACTTCGCTGGCCACGCTGCTGGGCATGATCCCGATGGCCATTGGCGCCGAAGCAGGCAGCGAGCAGTATGCGCCGCTGGCGCGGGCGATCATCGGCGGCCTTGCCGTGTCTGTCGTGGCCACAGTGTTTCTGGTCCCGGCCGTCTATCTGATCATTCACGGCCGCAAAAAGAAGATGGCCTCGCCGCCAGCAGCGTCGGAGAATCCGCTGCTCCTGCCAGCGCAGACGAGAGAGAGCTAGGATATGGAACTTTCACATCAATGGAGAACCAACCGGATGCATCGCCTGGATGTGGCCTGTGTCATGCGCTTGAACCTGGAGAGCGGCTTCGATGCCTAAGTTCGCGCTCAGATATCCGTACTTCATCATCATGGTCTGCATGGTGATCGTCGTCGTCGGCATCACCAATATCTTTGGGATGCCAGTCGATCTCTTCCCCAAAATCGACATACCCGTGGTCGTCGTCGCGACCTTCTACTCCGGCATGCCTCCACAGCAGATCGAAGCCGACATTACTGACACCTTCGAGCGCTTCTTCACCCTCGGCAGCAATATCGACCATATCGAATCGCGCTCGCTCACCGGCGTAAGCCTCATCAAGATCTACTTCAAACCCGGCACAAATAGAAATGCAGCATTAAGCAACATCGCGAATCTGGCGATGGCCGATTTGCGGCGACTACCACCTGGCACATTGCCTCCGGTTGTTCTCGGCATGGACGCATCGAGCCAGCCCGTATGCCTGGTCACACTCAAGGGCAAAGGGCTCAACGAAACAGACCTGAAGGACCTGGCCCAGTTCCAGGTTCGCAACCAGATCGCCAACGTCCCCGGAGCCTCGGTCCCGCAACCCTTCGGTGGACGCTACCGCCAGATCATGGTCTACGTCGACCCGGTCAAGCTGCAGGCCTACAACATGAGCCTGATGGACGTCGTTCACGCAGTGAATCAATCGAACCTGATTCTCCCCGCTGGCGACGTCCGCATCGGCGCAAAAGACTACAACATCTACGCCAACAGCCAGGTGCCAACGCCAGAGGAGATCAACGATTTACCCCTGAAGTCGGTCGGCAATGCATCGGTGCTCGTTGCCGACATCGGCAAAGCCGAAGACTCCGGCACCATCCAGACCAACATCGTGCGCATCGACGGCCAGCGGTCGGTATACATCCCGATTCTGAAGCAGGGCGGCGGCAGCAACACCATCACGATCGTGGATGGAATGAAGCGGGCCATAAAGAACCTGGTCGACATCCCCGCCTCGCTTAAGACCGCGGTTGTCTTCGACCAGTCGATCTTCGTCAAGTCCGCCATCCGCAACCTGATTAAAGAAGCCACCATCGGCCTTGTGCTTACAGGCGTCATGATTCTGGTATTTCTGGGAAGCCCGCGCGCGACCTTCGCCGTGCTTCTTTCCATTCCTTTGTCTGCGCTCGTATGCCTGCTCATCATGAACGCGATGGGAGGATCGATCAACACCATGCTGCTGGGCGGTTTGGCGCTGGCATTCTCGCGCCTGATCGATGACTCCGTCGTCGTGCTCGAAAACATCTTCCGCTACATGGAGATGGGTAAAACCCCGCTCGTGGCTGCGGAAAAAGGCGGCATGGAAGTTTCGCTCGCAGTGCTGGCCGCGACTTCAACAACTTCAATTGTCTTTTTTCCGGTTACATTCTTCGCCGGAGTAAGCAAATACATCTTTACCGACCTTGCGCTCGGTGTGGTGCTCTCTATTTTCGCCTCCTACATCTTTGCCATGACGGTCGTGCCACTCTATTGCTCGAAATTTATCCACCTCTCACATGAAAACGTTCGTGAAGGAGCTAGGCCGCCATCGCTCTTCCGCCGGTTTGAAGCGAAATTCAACGAGTACTTCCATCGCATGCTCGATTACTACGAGGTCCAGGTAACACGGGCCATGAAGCGGCCGGGAAGAACAGCGGCTATCATCCTCGGCGGCGTGGCAGCTGTTCTGCTGGGCCTGTTCCCCATCCTCGGCCGGGCATATTTCCCCCGCACAGATCCCGGGCAGTTCGTCATCAACATCAAATGCCCAAGTGGAACCCGGATTGAGCTGAGCAATCAATACATCGCCCAGGTCGAAAACGAAATTCGCCAGATCATCCCTTCCCACGATCTCGGCATGATCGTGTCGAACATCGGCATCACACCCGACTTGTCCTCGATCTACACCAGCAACTCCGCCATGGACACCGCCTTCGTGCAGGTCAGCCTCAAAGAAGATCACAAGGTCGGCAGTTACGCATATATGGAACGTGTCCGCCGCAGGCTCGCTGCGGATATGCCCGAGCTCACGACATACTTTCAGGCAGGCGGCCTGGTGGACTCAGTCATCAACCAGGGCCTGCCCGCGCCCATCGACATCCAGGTGAGCGGCAACGATCTCGACCAATCGTTCGCCATCGCGCTCGATATCGCAAAGCAGATGAAAGCGCTTCGCAACGTAAGCGATGTTCTCATCCCGCAAGACCTGCGATACCCCGGCCTCGAACTTAACATAGATCGCGAACGCGCGAACCTGATCAACATCAGCCCTAAGGAAGTCGTCGACAACGTCATCACGGCCATGACCTCAAATGGCATGATCGCGCCCAGCTATTGGATCGATCCAAAAACCGGCAACAACTACATGCTCACGGTGCAGTACTTCGACCAGAAGATCGCCAACATGAGCCTCGACGACTTCAAGCAGATCCCGCTGCGCTCAACCGATGTGACGGATTACACGCCATTGCAATCGGTCGCCGATATCAGGGAAATCAATACGCCCACCGAAGTCGATCACTATCAGATTCGCCGCGTCATCGATGTCTACGTCATGCCTTCAACCGAAACATTGGTTGGCGTCAGTCACGACGTAAACAGGATCATCAAAGGCATCAACAAACCCAAGAACGTCCGCATTACGGTCCGCGGCGCAGTGGTCAGCATGAATCAGTCCTTCACGCGCTTCGCGATTGGACTGCTCCTCTCGATTGCGCTGGTCTATCTCATTCTCATGGCCCAGTTCACTTCGTTCATCGATCCTTTCATCATTCTTATGGCCATCCCTCCCGGACTTGCCGGTGTCGTGCTCATTCTGCTCATGACGCACAGCACTCTGAACATCATGTCGCTCATGGGCGTCATCATGATGACCGGCATCGTGGTCTCGAACAGCATCCTGATCGTCGAGTTCGCAACCATCCTGCACGAACAAGGCAAGCCGCTTCTTGAGTCCGTAGTCCAGTCATGCAAGATTCGCCTGCGCCCCATCCTGATGACTTCGCTGGCCACGCTGCTGGGCATGATTCCTATGGCCATCGGCGCTGAAGCAGGCAGCGAGCAATATGCGCCGCTGGCGCGCGCCATCATTGGTGGCCTGGGTGTTTCCGTCGTCGTCACTGTATTCCTTGTCCCTGCCGTGTATCTGGTCGTCCATGGCAGGCACGAAAGCAAGATCGCCGTTGCAGAAGAGGTATAGAAAAATGATCCAGGGAAGAAAAGCAGGGATCTACAGGGCAGCGTGCGCAGCGTTGTGCTTTCCCATCGGGGCCGGAGCCCTGATCGCGCAAACAACAAAGCCGCTGCTGCCTGACGCTCCACCATCCCGGCTCATCGCCGCGGCCAACAAACAGCAAAGCACACCCGCCCCGCAACCGGATGCGCACCCGGCTCCCACGTCACAGCATCCGCGGCTCACGCGCGTCGAGGCTGAGCAGATGGCGATCAGGAACAATCCTCAGGTCAGCGTCGGGCGACTGCTCGCCCTGGCGCAGCATCAGGTGGTTCGTGAAACGCGCGCAGCCGAGCTGCCGACGTTTAGCGCCAGCATCACCGCCATGGATGCGGAGGATGCGACCCGCATTTCCGCCGGGTCGCTGACCGCTTCGCGCCTCTTCGAGCATGCAGGAGCCGGCGGCGGCGTCACGCAGCTGATCACCGACTTCGGCAGGACAAGAAACCTGGTTGCATCCTCAAAACTGCAGGAGGATGCGCAAAACGCCCACGCTCTGGCCACCACCGAGGACATTGTCCTCGCAACCGATCAGGCGTTCTACAACGCGCTTCAGGCGCAGAGCCTGCTCAAGGTTGCGACTCAGAACGTCGAGACTCGCCAGACCACGGACACCCTAGTAAGCCAACTGACGAAGAACAAGCTGAAATCCACACTCGACCTCAGCTTTGCCGACGTAAACCTCTCGCAGGCGAAGCTGCTGCTGCTCGACGCGCAGAATAACGCCGACTCAAGCATGGCGGCGCTCGATACAGTGCTGGGTCTGGATCGACAGGTGACCTACGATCTGGTTGATACCAACGCGCCAGTGCAGCCGCCGCCGCCCGATGCCGAACAGCTGATACAGCTCGGCCTGCGCCAGCGGCCCGACCTGCAGGCCCTGAATTACGGCGCGCAGGCCGCTGTAAAGTTCAGCCACGCGCAGCACGATCAGATGCTTCCGACCATCAGCGCAGCCGGAACAGCAGGCAGCGTGCCCATCCGGCCTGCGCAGTATTACGTCGCAAACTGGTGGGGCGCGGTCGGCGTGAACATGAACATCCCGATCTTCAACGGCTTCCTCTACTCCGCTCAAGCCAAGGAAGCATCAATTCGCGCTCAGGCGGCGTCTGAGCAGAGACGCGACCTGCAGGACCAGATCGTCCGTGATATTCGCACATCCTGGCTGGCCGCCAACACGGCCTTTCAGCGCGTCTCCGTTACCGCCGAGCTCCTGAACCAGGCCAACCTCGCGCTCAAACTCGCAGAGACGCGCTACCAGTTGGGCCTCAGCTCCATAGTGGAGCTGAGCCAGGCGCAGTACCAGCAGACCGATGCCGCCATCGCCAACACAAATGCGCAATATCAGTACCGCCTTGCATTGGCAACGCTCAACTACCAGATCGGAGCGGCCCCATGATCGAAAACTTCAAACTGCGGGTATTCCGTGTAGTGGGGGATTCGCTCAATTTCCGCAGAGCCGCTGACGAACTCTACCTCACCCAGCCCGCAGTGACCGCGCAAATCAAGTCTCTCGAAGAGAGCCTTGGCATCGCTCTCTTCGATCGAATCGGACGCAACGTAAGCCTCACGCCTGCCGGAAAAACTCTGCTCGAATATGTGCGGCAGATTGAGGCCCTCACCAATGACGCACTGGCTGCGCTGGCTCCCTTCGGCGCGCAGCAGGGCGTCGACCTCAGCATTGGCGCGTCGCACACCATTGCCGTCTATCTCCTGCCGAAGCTGCTCGCCCATCTCGTAAATGAATGGCCCACACTGCACATCCATGTCATGAGCGGCAGCACGAATGAAGTGCTGCACGCGCTCACCGCTCACCAGATCACGCTGGGATTGATCGAGGCGCCGGCTTTTCGCCCGGATCTCAAGATCGAGCCGTTCGGCGAAGACGAGCTGACGCTCATCGTGCACCCTGCTCATCGGTGGGCTGGGAAGTCATCCGTCGGAGCAGCCGAACTGGTCAAGGAGCCGATTCTGCTGCGCGAGGTTGGATCGGGGATGCGGCGCTTCGTCGAAGAGTACCTCGAAAAAAATGGCGTTCTGCGGCAACAGCTTCGAACCTCCATCGACATGACTTCCACCGAAGCCATCCTTTCCGCGGTAGAAGCAGGCCTGGGCGTCGGCTTCGCTCCCTATCTTGCGCTTGAAAAAGCTTTAAGACTGGACGCCGTAAAAATCATTCCCCTTGAAAATGGCCCAATCCGGCGTCAATTCAGCAGCGTGCTTCTTAGCGGACCTGAGCCGAAGGGGCCCACTGGCCAGCTTCTGGCGTTGCTTCGCCGGTACACACCACAGCCGGAAGGAGCAGCCTCCTGAAAATGTTTGCCCGCGCATCTTCTCGTTGGCGAGTCTCCCTGACCTCCGTTCTTGCTGGTCTTCACGCAATGCTTCCGCAGCCTGATTCGTTTAGTCGACAAGTTTTCGATGGAGATGCTTACGATGCCGGTAATCGGTAAGATGCCCGACCTGAATTTAACCGCAGTCATCTATGCTACTGACTTTTCTCTCTGTTCGCTGAATGCCGGACTCTACGCAAACCTTCTGGCAAAATACTTCTCCTCTACTCTGATCGTGGCACACGCCTTCACCCTCTCGCAGGCCGCCATGGAAGTGGAAGTAGATCAGAAGCTGGTAAGTCAGCAGAGAAAAGATCTGCAGTTCCTCCTGGCGAGAAAAGCTTCTCTGCTGAGAGCCAACTCGCTCGATGTCATAACAAAACTGCTCGAAGGCGACCCGAGAAAAGCTCTTCCTGCGTTGTCGGACGAATATGCTCCCTCCATCATCGTGCTGGGAACCCACGGCGGCAGCCGGATTGAACGGGGCCTCATTGGATCCGTGGCCGAGGGAATCCTGCGGTCAACTCGCTGGCCTTGCTTCACGGTAGGGCCGCAGGTGCCATCTGTATCGGATGCGGTTTTCCCCTGCGGACGCATTCTCTACGCTACCGACTTCACTCCCGCAGCCGCCCATGCCGCTCCCTATGCGGTTTATTTCGCAGAAGCCTTCGGAGCTGAAATCGATGCGCTCAATGTCATCCAGAGAGAGGCCGTCGAGCATCCCGACCGGTTCCTGGAGCTCAAGTCGCATTTCTATGGCGCCCTTGATCGTCTGGTACCGCGGCGAGCCAGTGAGTTTTGCGATCCCCGAACATTTGTCGAGGTGGGGAAAGCGCATGAGCAGATTCTCGAACACATCCGCGAGCGATCGATTGATCTCCTTGTGCTCGGCATCCGCAAGTCTTCCTACCTCGGCCTTGAAATGCGCTCCTCCGGCGCCTTTCAGCTCATCGTCGATGCGTCCTGTCCAGTCCTGACGATTACAGGATGACAACAAAACATCGGGATTGCGTGCATGAAAAAGAGAAGACAACGGGAGAACATATTGGATTCAACCCCGACCGCCGTGGCGGTGGCCGCTTTGGCGGCGGCGGCGGCAATCCAGGCTGGAGAGATCATCTATGACAATATGCGAAGCAGCGGAGCGCCTTATAGCCACGATATTCCGCTTTGGCGGGCGCACATGGGCTCTGCCTGCGCGGGCAGCGTCTCGTTTGTGGTGACTCTGTTCTTGCTGGAAAATCTGGGCAAGAAGTCGAAGCTCGCTGCGTGGCGCGCAATTTTTCCCTGGCTGCCGCTGGTCGCTCTTACCGGCTTAGCGACCGCCATCCACATCCCCATTTATCTGGTAATTCTCGCGGCTGCAGTTTATAGTCCCTGGGCATACTCTCGAACGCACGCGGCCCGATGAATACCCCAAACAGACAACAGAATTTTCCAGCCGATCTGACCTCTTCTTTTGTTCTTTCAACCATATTGCCGCCTACTACGTGGTAAATGATCCATAGGAGATCAAGATTCTGAGGCGACAGGCCCCCACGGCAGGATCTGTGGAGCAGGCAGGGCGCGGGCTGTATTGGTGTTGTGAGGCCATTGGATCTCGTCAAGGAGATTAGTCAGACCTGCAACCGAAAGCGTCACCGTAAGGCCGCAAGGACATCTTCAGGCATTTTATTCTACGTTTCGCCTCCGTATTCTCCTTCTCCCCGTGCAAGACCTTCGTTCCTAATTCATAGGATGTACTCGATGACCCACGGTGCGCTGACATTGCGATGGCCCGTGAGCAGCAGCAACGCCAACTGCGACGCGCGGCGCTCTTCTTCACTCGTAAGATAGCGGCGCAGCGCATCGTGTTTGAGCGCGTATCGCTGTAAATCTTCCGCGGTTCTTTCCAAAAGATTCGCGTGGGCTTTCAGCAACTCCTGTCCGGATTCCCCCGGACCGAGGAGGTCTACAATCATTTTTAAATGACGGAGACAACAAGCTGGCACATGTTCGTTGCCTGATTCAGGCACGCGCTGCACAATGGTCGCAACATCCTTCACTGCTCGTCTTTCCGCGTCTATTCGCGCCTCGCATACTCGGCATGTCTTTATTGTCGGCAATAAACTGTCGATGCTTTCTGCTGTTTCGCCTTTCCGGTCCGCGTGTTCAGAAAACTCTTTCAACTCAGCCGCGAGCCGATGCGCCAGTTCTGGATAAGCCGCGCAAACTCCGTATGGAGAGGCGATCCCTTCATATTGCCAGGTGTGAAGCGGGCAAAATCCGCCGCGACGGGCATGATCCTGTTGTACCTGGGGGTTGATGGTAAGTTCATATTGATATTTGCTCAGGAAGCGGAAGATGCCCTGCAGTACCGAACCGCAAATTCTGCATCCTGTTTTCTTATCGACCTGAAGCGTATAGGTACTTGACGATTCGTTTTGTTCAGCAGTAAGCGCCTTTTCGGGCTGGTTGGGTATTCCAAGAATTGTCTCCCGCAGATCACGAAGTCTGCCCACGAGTGTCTGGTAGCGTTCCTCCTGCTCGGGATGTTCTTGCGACCTGGCTTTCTCTGCCAGAAAGCTCATGGTCCGCTCGTACATATTCACGAGAAATGATTGCGCGCGTTCTTCTGTAAGAAAGCGCAATAACTCTGCTTCAAACGCCTGAATGCCGCTCCCCTCGAGTTCCTTAGGGCTGTGCGACAGCTTTGCTGCCAGCCCTTGCCGGGCCGAGATGGAAAAAATCTGAGATGCATCCGTGTACCATAATTGTTTGAGGCGCTCAGCCACAAAGTTCGAGGCGTCTTCCCTCTCTAGATCATTCACTGTGTCTTGTTTATTGATCACAACGAAGAGCTTCTTGTCCGCGTTCCGGATGCGATGCAGAATGCGGTCTTCCTCCTCGGAAAGCGGGCTCTCGTAACTGGTCACCAGGATAAAGGCATCGGCCTCCGGCAAAAAACGTTCAGTAGTCAGGGTGTTTTCAACGATTGATGAGCCAAGACCAGGGCTATCGACAAAGAAGAAACCGCGGCGCAGAATCTCAATCGGAAGCTGAATTTCGGCATAAGCAATCTTCTTGACATTTCCTGGGTTCTCCTTCTGCGTCACGTAGCTGGCGAGCTGCGAGAGCGGTACTTCCATGTTCAGACCGGAATTCGTGAAATGAAGCACCACTTGTTTGCGACTGCCGTATCGAACAGTGGTGATGACGGAAGTCAGCGGGACTATCCCGGTCGGCAGGTGGTCGCCACCGAGAATCGCGTTCATCAGCGTTGACTTTCCCCGGCTGAATCGACCGACGACCATCAGATTGAAGCGGTCTTCCGCAAGCCGCTTCAGTAGTTCGCGGCATTCCGAAAGCAGAGATGCGTCCTTCACATCGACGGCTTGTGCCGACCGGATAACCTCGGCAATGGCAAACTTCGTCTGTTCATATTGTTTGAGATCCATTGTGATTTCCAGTCTCTACCGAAGGCATCCTGTGTGCCGAACGAACGTTACTTGCGATAAAACAGTCGCGTCTCACATCACTCCATGGTGACCTCCTTCGAGTTCTCTACCGAGGACATGCCGCAGAATTCGCCATGAAGGCGCTAGCCAGTTTGGCCGCTCCCCACGCACCCTCCGTTCGTGGACTATCGTCCTTGCAACTACAGAGGCAAGTTCGCGGTGATTGTCGAGCAGCTGTATCACCTCGTCTTCCTGCGCCCAGTTCAGATGCTCGGAAATACGAAATAGCGCCTCGATCATCAGCCTTTGATCGGTGTCGGGACCTATGCGAAAGCCGATGCTGACCGCGGCGGTCACCACATCAGCGTCCTGCTCCCAAAGGAAACTCCACAGGTCCTCCCATTCCTTAGCGGAAACGCCAAACTCGCCGAGCAACTGCAGTGTCGCCCGGCGGCGACGCAGTGCGGACGGCCCGTAGAGTTGCGTATCCGTCAAATTCCGAATCGAAAGGATGGCATACTGCCGTGCCCATTCAGAAACCTTCCTGAGCCCATCTTTTGCCTCCTCGCGGCAGAGGTCATCTTCAAGCACCTTAAAAAGCAGAGGGACGCTTTCTGGCCTGCGGAATTCTCCAAGAGCGAGAATCAGGCCGCTGGTGGCGCGCTGTTTCGCGGCATCCAATAAGACTTTAAAAACTTCTTCCGACTTCCAACGAAGTAGCTCCCGCGCGACCGCACTGCGCACCGCATCTTCAGCAAAAAGAACCTCAGCATCAGGCGGTAGTTCATACTCGCGGAAATAGGAGATCATTGTGGAGTAGGCACCGAGCTCTCCCAACGCATGAACTGCGCGGCACCGCGGAAGCGCAATCGTTCTTGGCGATCCTGCCAACAGGAAGTGTTCAATATACGGCACCGCCCGGTCGCCGCAAGCGACGAGCATCGTCACAGCAAGTTCGCCATCGATCAAAGAATCGAGCGCTGCGATCAGGTGTTCGATCTGCGCATCTGCCATTCCCGGCAATGGTTCGCTCATCGTGTTGCTCCGACTCTCTCGATGTCTTCTCAACAGAGCAATTAATCAACAGCAGCCGTCTTCATGTAGTGGCGCGGCGGCAGGACCCCGGTCTCAAGCACAGCGATCAATCCGTCCTGGTCATCTTCAGAAATCGGCATTCTGCGAATTTCCCGAATGGTCTTAATCAATGGATACTTGTATTCCTTGAGCGAGACCTCGCCATCTTCCCAAACGGCATAGCACGCTTGCGGACTACCTGTTTTCGGTTGGCCGAGACTCCCAGGGTTCACAATCGCTGTCTTGCCAATCCTCCGCACAAAAGGCGTATGTGTGTGGCCAACGACAAGCACATCAGCACGAATCCATACGATCTCCTCGTGCCAATGGTCCGAACGCTCTGGGCAGTAACCAAACAACGGGTCAGTAGGCATGGCGTGAACCAGATAAAAGCTGGTCGAGTTCACGTCCACTTCCTTCTGAATTGGGAGACTTCTTAAGTACTCCACGTCCTCATTCGTGCA
>Ga0335073_10010080_pt1 | contig 13262 bp, 9 predicted proteins | sample Lox_Sample_22_FD_207093 | JGI IMG/M metagenome (GOLD analysis project Ga0335073, IMG submission 207093) | Soil microbial communities from Loxahatchee National Wildlife Refuge, Florida, United States - Lox_Sample_2.2 | ecosystem: Environmental > Terrestrial > Soil > Wetlands | place: USA: Florida...
CCTCACCCGCGCCGAGATGCAGGATATGCTGCGCGATCTGCTGGCACGGCTCAGGAAGACTGTCCTGCTGGTCACGCACGATCTTGACGAGGCTCTTTATCTCGGCGACCGCATCGTGCTGTTGAGCGAGGGTGCGATCGTCGCCGATATGCCGCCGGCGGAGTTCCTTCGCTCCCGTCAGCCGGAGGTTGAGAACTATGTGCGCGCGTTTCACCGCGGCGAGCGCAGTGCGGCGCAGGAGCGCGAAGCATGAGCGCCTTTCTGGGGCAATATGGCGGCGAGATCGCCGAGCTGACCGTGGAGCACCTGTGGCTCACCGCAGCGGCTATGCTGTTCGCTACGCTGATTGCCGTTCCGGTGGGCATCTGGCTCACGCGCTCACCGCGCTGGGCCAGGCCGGTCATTGGCATCGCGAATATTCTCGAGACCATTCCCTCGCTGGCCATGTTCGGCTTTCTTCTGCCGCTGCCCTGGCTGGGGGAACGCGCGGCGCGCATCGCCATCGTGGCGCTCACGGCCTACGCACTGCTCCCGATTCTGCGGAATACCTTCGCGGGCATCCGCGGCATCGATCCAGCCATCGTGGAGGTAGCCCGAGCGTTGGGGCTCACCGGCACACAGCGACTCTTCAAGGTTGAGCTACCGCTCGCGGCCTCCTTCATCCTGGCCGGGCTGCGGACCGCGACCGTCACGTGCGTCGGCATCGCAACAATTGCGGCAGCCGTAGGTGCAGGTGGACTGGGCGAGCTGATCTTTCGCGGCGTGGCCTCCGTCGATAACCGGCTCGTTTTGGCCGGTGCAGTACCCGCGGCGCTGCTGGCGCTGGCTGCTGATGGACTGCTCGGGCTTGCTGAGCGATGGTTCAAGGTTCCCGCACAATGAAACGCCGTGATCTGCTTTTGAAGTTGCCGCTTGCTGCCGTTGGGTTCGCAGGATGCGGTCCTCCGCGGCCTAACCACCCAATCATCGGCGCGAAGAATTTTACTGAGCAGGTTGTGTTGGGCGAATTGCTCGCACAGGAGATCGAAGCCAAAGCGCATCTGAAGGTCGAGCGCCGTTTTTACCTTGCCGGCAGCTACATCTGCCAACAGGCATTGGTCGCCGGACGCATCGACGCGTACGTGGAATACACCGGCACGGCGCTGACGGCGATTCTCAAGCAACCGCTCGATCGCAATCCGCAATCCGTACTGGAGACCGTGCGCCGGGTCTACGCCTCGCGCTATCAAGTCACTGTCGGTCCGCCGCTGGGCTTCGAGAATACCTTTGCCATGGTGATTCGCGGCGAGGATGCGCGCCGGTTGCATCTCACCACGCTGAGCCAGGCCGCGCAGTACACGCCGCAATGGAAGCTCGGAGTTGGCTACGAGTTTGAGCAGCGCCCCGATGGCTTGCCGGGCCTGAGCAGTACGTATGGCCTAAAGTTCGACGGCCCTCCCCGCACTATGGACCTGGGCCTGCTCTATCGCGCGTTAAACGCCCATCAGGTAGATATGATCGCCGGTAATTCAACCGACGGGCCGATCCAGGCCTTCGGGCTCACGGTTCTGGAAGACGATAAGCATTACTTTCCGCCGTATCAGGCCGTGCCGCTGGTGAGCGACGATGCGCTCCGCCGCTGGCCCCAGATTCAGACTGCGCTCGACGCGCTCGCAGGCAAAATCGCTGCAGAGGACATGCGAACGATGAACGAGGCTGTTGACGGCCAGCATCGCGATCCCGCCGAAGTGGTGCGGGAGTTCCGAGCGCGCAAAGGCTTGTGAATCGCGGGGCTCTCAGCAACCCGAATTTCGTGGCGATTCTATTCCCCGTCCGATTCGGGCTCGATCTCTTCCGGTTCGTCATCCAGGCCCGATTCGGGCGTGGGTGCATCGGCTTCGTCGCGTTCGAGCGGAGGCATTTCAAGATCGATTCCCGCGGATCGCTCGCCGTCGTAGAGATTATCGATTTGATCTTCGTCGGAAGAACCACCTTCACCCGCTAGAACATCGACGCGATAGCCGGCAGCATCGGCAGCTGCGAGCGCGTCCGCAACCGATTTGCCCAACTCATCGATCGCGCTTCGCCGCGGCGCCGCTTCGCCCGCCAGGCGTAGCAGCGCAGGCATCTGCATCCACCATAGGAGCTCTTCGTAGCGCTCGCGGATCACATACTCGTGCCCCTCCGCCGCGTGAACACCCGTCAGCCAGCGCACATCCGGATCGAGCCACAGCGAAGGCGCAAGGCCCGCGCGCTCACCCGGCTCCGCGGGTTCCAATGTCTCGACCGGTTCCGGTTCTTTCTCGCCGACGCCGGCACTGGTGAGCAACACGACCTTGATGCGAGCCGCGACACGCCAGCCCTCCTCACCCTCGAATCCCAAGGCGCCGAAGGCATGGCCAAAGGGCTCGCGCAGACGCAGCCGGTCGAAAAGGTCGAGAGCCGCGCGTTGCTGGTTCTCTGCATCAACAGACTGGGCGAGCAATTCCAGCGCGCACCATGCCAGCAGCGGGCCCCACATGGCCGTGGCCGTAAATTGCGGGCTGGGGCTGGGCAGCATACGGCGCGCCGCCGCCGTCCAGGGTGACGGAAACAGTGCTTCGATGATGGGAATTCGCATGGCGGCACGCAGGCAACCGCGGAATTCTTTGGCGAGAGAAGCGGCCTCGATTGGCTCGATCTCCTGCGCGGTCTGCCCCTGCCGGGTGAGCCGTGCCGTATATGCCGGCCGCGCAAGCCGCAGAAATGCCTCGGCCCGCTCCCAAGCCTGCTGGAAAAACTCATTGCGCTCACGCTCACTCTTTGGATCGACCGTAGCGGCGGCAATGGCACGGGGATGCTCCGCAAGATCGGCGAGCAAGCGCACAATCGCCGGATCCAGAAGACTGTGCAGCGCGTCGTGAACCGGCCGCAGCTCGAGATCAACCAGCGCGTCCTCGAGATTGGGAACGCCGCGTCCATTGAGCACATCGCACAGTTTGTCCCATGGCTGCTCAGCGGTAGCGCGCAGTTCGCGCCAGTCGAGGAAAACGTGCGACTGATACGCGTGCAGGCTCATCCTGAATCCGCCTTCCAGCACACGGCTCGCGTGTCGCAGATATTCAAGATTGCTGAGCGAGTCGCGATAGGCAAGAATAGCGCCCGAGTCTCCGCTCAGACCAAGCCCGTCACGCAGCCGCTGCTGACGAAGCTGTCCCGCGCCTTTGTCGGCGTAAGCTGCAGAGAAATCCACGGTCCCGTGCGTCTCGCCATAGCGGTTGTTGTAGACCACAAGCGCCCGTTCGCTGCCGTTCCGGTTCGAATAGGCAAAGACGTTCTCATCTACCGAGCCGCTGTCCGTGAAAAAGTCGTAGAGCAGAAAATTCCCGCTCTCCGCGAAGAGCCAGCGGCGTTTCAGCAGCGGCGTAATCTCGCGCTCGTGGCGCTCCACCAGCCATCGGTCGGGATCCTCCTGGTAGCGGGGCCAGCGATATTCCATCCCATACTTTTCGGTGAATCCCTCGATTTGCCCGTGGCCGAACATCGGCAAGCCGGGCAGCGTCGACATCATGACCGCGACACCGAAGTATTTGTCGCCCTTGCCGAACTGGTCGATCGCCGTACGCTCGTCGGGATTGCTCATGAAGTTCACGTAACGCTTCATGATGTCGGGATCGAATTCGAGCGTATTTTTGAGCACGGAGCGGTATTTGGCATTGTCTTCGTCGCGCAGCATCACCATGAACGCGCTGTTGTACACGCGGTGCATGCCCAGCGTGCGCACAAAGTAGCCCTCCATCAGCCAAAAGGCCTCTGCGAGGAGCAACGTCCCTGGAACCTCTGCGGCAACCCTGTCCACCACCTCGCGCCAGAACTCATGCGGCATCGCGCGGTCGAATTCCGCCTGACTCAGACCGTACTCCGCACGCGACGGGATGGCGCCGCTCGCGCCGGGTCCGGGAAACCAGAGCCGGTGAAAATGCCGCTTGGCCAGCGTCATCGCGGCATCGAAGCGAATCACCGGGAACAGGCGCGCCACGTGCAGAATCGTCTGGATCACGTGCTCGCGCACCGCCGGGTTCAGATAGTCGAGCTGAGCGGTATCGTTCCAGGGAAAGCTTGTGCCGTCGTTGCCGTGGTAGATGTAGCGCGTCTCGCCCGAGGCTTTGTCGCGGCGGCGAAACACGACGGCCGCATCGGTCTGCTCGTAATAGTGATCGTCGATCTTGATCTCCACGCGCCCGTCGCTCGAGAGATCCGGTCCGTCAAATTTGTAGGCGGGATACGGCGTGTCCCACCGCGAGATGAACCATTCGGGATGCTCGACGACCCATGGCGAATCGATGCCCATATGATTCGGCACCATGTCGCTGGCCAGCCGCACGCCGTGACGAAAGGCTCGGTCGCGCAGATTCACGTAGGCCGCATCGCCGCCCAGGTCATCCGCAATCCGGTAGTCGAAAAGTGAATAGGCCGAGGCCACAGCGTCGCGATTGCCGCAGAGCAGCTTGATAGTCCGCGAAGCCCGGCTGCGCTCCCACACACCGATCAGCCACAGCGAATTGATGCCGCGGCGCGCCAGCGTTGCCAGCTCTTCGTCAGGTATTTCATCGAGCCGGCCGATGTGGCGTCCGTATTGCCGGCTCAACTGCGCCAGCCAGACATAGGTGCTCTTGGCAATCAGCACCGCGCTCGGCATCCACGCCGTGTCAGCAGAGAATCGTTCGTACTCGTGCGCCGGATCGCCGAAGACCGGCACTTCGGCGTGCGCCTCGATGCCGGTACCGTGCTGCCGGCGCGCGGCGGCACCGCGCGCCTCCGGCGGGTTGAATTGCATCCAGATCGCCAGCTCTTCTTCGCGAAGAATCTCACCGGCCAGTTCCAGCAGCCGCTCCAGGCTGTCGCCCAGCAGCGGCTTCCAAAGCTGCCGGATGATGGCGAGCTGCTCGCTCAGCGAGCCGGGAGAGCGCAAGGCCGGCGCACGCAGCAAATCAAGAAAGCTCACCGGCTTTGCGTCACCGATCGGAACCAGGGGTCGGCTGGCGAAATACTCCGGCAGCTGCGCCGTGACCTGTTTGTAGACCGTCTTTTCCGCCAGCAGTCTGTCTTCAAACAGTTCTTCGAAGGGTCTGAAGGCTTCATTCCGATTGGCGGTCCATAGAAGAAGCAGTTCCTCGAGCGCGGCTTCGCGGTGCGGCAGGCCGTCGGTCGAGCCCGCAAGCCATTCTCGGGGTGTCTTTTGGCCGCGGATCACGCTCGCACCGGGAAACTGCTCCACGAAGGCGAGCAGCATAGTGTCGAGCGCATCGGCGCCGACGCGCGCTCCAAACCAATCCAGCGCAGTGGCCAGCACCTGGGGATCGTACTGCTGGCGATAGCGCGCCATCAGCACATGGCTGGCCTCGTCAATAAGGCCCATGGCAAAAAGCTGCCCCGCATGCACCGCGCGCTCGGGATATTTGTCCACTTCGCGCACCTGGTTCATCCGGTGCGCGAACTCGCGGCACGCCCCCATGTTGGCAAAGACCACGTTTCCCGTGTACGAGAACAATGTCTCCGCGAACTGATACCGTTCCCGCGCCTTTCGCGAAATGTGGAATTCCATCATCAAGAATCAGGCTCCCGCTTCTTTCCAGCAATCGTTCGTTGCAATGCGTTGAAACTTGAAACTGAGATTCTAGCCCTTCGGCATTCTCGCGCCGTCAATGGTCCGCCGACGCATCCGGCAGCCGGGCTTCGCAACCGGCTGCATCATCCGTCTGAGATGAAGCATAAAGGACCACCCTCTGCGCCGGCCTGTGCACGCGGCAAGCGCAGGTCGATATTGGGCCAGTTTCACCGGTGGACGTACCACCCCCATGCCTCTCATTCAGAGTCTGATGGGCCGACGAGCCGGCGGGATGGTCTCTCCCTACAAAACTTCATACCTGTGAAAGGTGATCGCCGCCGCAAGCCAGGTCTTCCGGGTCTCGGGTGCGCAAGCGGCCGGCCCGCGAACATTACCCTTCGCTACCACGAAAGCGGCAAAGTCCTCATGTTTTTCTCCAAGAAGTGCGCAATTTCGACTATTACTACAGAGGGGGCAAACGTGGCAGAGCTGAAAGGCAGACGAAGTTTGCGGTTAGTCCTTCGTCTGGACAAGAGTCAGTGATCGTTCCTGCAGGTCAAATCTCGGGTTTAGCTGTGGTGGGCGCTTATCTTGTCCGCTGCCGGATGGAGATACATCGCCGCAACCAGCAAACCTGGGAGGAGCTGCTGGGCAAGCTGAGCCCCGGATGGAGCGTTGCTGCTTTCCGGGAAGACTTTGCCGCCGGGCCGCAGCGGCTGATCTCGATATACCGCGATGCCCAGGTAATGCAGGAGATCGCAGATTATGCCTGCCGAAGGCTCGGGCGGACCAATCCAGCGCTGCTGCAGTCTGTGCATCGCGATGCAACGCAGGCACGTTACAGGGCGATTGCTGCACTGGTCCGCTACGCGCTTAAGAGACCCCGCAAATCTGTTGGCTAGAACCGGCCTCATAAACGAAATTCGTGAGCTCGCCGACCACCTGGGAGCCAGATCGTTGTGGGGGCCCATACTCGCCCACCCACAGAGTCGCCGGAGCATTTACGAGACAGGTTGCAGGGCTGGAACTACATCGAAACGGTCTCGCTGAAGCGATAGCCGATGTGCGAATCGGTGAGCAGATATTGCGGATTTGCCGGATCTTCCTCGATCTTCATCCGGATCTGCCGAATGAACGTCCGCAGGTACTCGAGTTCGTTGCCATATTCCGGGCCCCAGACCGAGCGCAGCAGCTTGGCATGAGGAATGGGCCTTCCGGCGTGCACCATCAGATAGTGAAGCAGATCAAATTGCTTGGGCGTCAGATGCACGGGACGGCCTTTTTTTTCGACCAGGTGCCGCCCCGGATCCAGAAGCACGTCGCCGATGAGGATGGCGGCGTCGGCGTCGTCGGGAACCTTGTTTCGCCGCACGGCGGCGCGCAGCCGCGCCGTCAGTTCACGCAATTGGAAAGGCTTGGTGATGTAGTCATCGGCTCCGGCATCCAGCGCCTCCACCTTGCGGTCTTCGCTTCCCTGCACGGTGAGCATCACGATAGGCAGCCGCGGCGAGGCTTTGCGCATCATCCGGCACACCTCGATGCCGCCCATTCCCGGCATGTTGATGTCCAACAGCACGGCATCAAACCGCGAGTTCCGCACCAGAGACAGCGCCTCTTCACCGCGCGCGGCCTCCGCGATATCGAAGCCAAAGTTCTCCAGAATGGTTCGCAACGAAAGACGGATCGCGCGTTCGTCGTCCACAATCAGCAGACTGCCTGAGTCACTGTTCATGGTTGCCTCCTCCCCCTTGCGGCAATGAAAGAAAGAACGTGGTGCCTTCGCTTGGGCTGCTGATTACCCACGCATGGCCGCTATGCGCCTCCGCGGCCATTTTGACCGTCGATAGCCCTATCCCGGTTCCGGCGGCCAGGTGTACCGTTCCTTCGCCGCGATAAAAGCGCTGAAAGATTTTTTCCCTGTCGGCCATTGGAATGGCCGGTCCGAAGTTATGCACCGAGATAAGAACCTCTGAGTGGCTTTCGCGGGCAGCTATCTTCACTGTCGTGCCCACAAAGGAGTACTTAGCCGCGTTGTCGAGGTATTGCACCAGTGCCATTGAAAGCAAGTCGCGGTCTCCGCGTACCGTAAGGGACGGGTCAAACATCGAAACCTCCACTGGGTGACCCGACATCCTTCCCCGCTGCTCTTTCAGAGCCCTCGCCACCAGTTCTTCCACGGCGATCACTTCCCTGGCAACGCTCAGCTCCTGTGCCTCCAGCTTTGCGGTCTGCAGCAGCCGGTTGCTCAGCAGGCTTAGCTTGCGTGACTCCTCGTCGATCAACCTCACCAATTCGTGCTGCGTCCGATTCAGCTCTCCTACCTCGCCCAGCCCCATATTCGCCGCCTGGATCGCAGTGAGCGGAGTCTTCACCGCATGCGCAAGCGAATCCAGCACCGCGGCGCGCAGCCGCTCGCTCTGGTGCGCCGCCTCGATCTGGCTCTCCTTTTCGAATGAAACAGATCGATCGAGCGCAACTGCGGTCAGTGAGGCCAGCGCATCCACCACCAGCGGCCCCAATTCCCCTCGTATCGCAATCGCCCCAATCGACTGGTTCCCCACCCGCAAGAGCCTGCGCGAGGTGCGCGTCGCCCGGTCTTCATCATCTCCCTGCCCCAGATAGCATTCTTTTGCCAGATCTTTTTCGTCATCGTTCCACGCACCGGCCAGATCGCACCCTCCAGAGCTCGCATTGAAGACCGCAACAGCCTCCGCGCCGAAGATGCGCTGAATCAGGTGCGTCAATTGCGGGCCCGGCGGATGATGGAGATTAATCAGCAGCGTGCTGCGGCTCAGCTTGTACAACTGCTCCATTGCCGTCCGCTGCAGCTTTGCTTCATACGAGTTAAGCCGCTCCCGCGAGGAAAGACGGCTTACCAGTAGCGCGCTTAATTCGAAAGCTCCGAGCGCCACCCAGTCCTGCGGATCAGCAACGGTAAAGTGAAAAACCGGCGGATAAAAGAAATAGTCAAGGCAACCGCACGCCAGCACCGAAACCACAGATGCCTGCCAGAAGCCGCATAGGATCGCCTCGCAAACAGCCACTAAAAGAAACAGAAACCCGACCGGAGCCGGATTGAAGTGGAGCACAAAGCCGGAGAACACGAGCAGAGCAATGACCCAGCATCCGATCAGGCACTCGCCCACAAACTGCAATCGGCTGCCATGATTCCGCTCTCCCAGAATCTCCGAAATTGTCATGGCGTTCAGGTGTACTGCACCCGGATATCTCTCTCTGTAGAGAGTAACTATCCCGACATGAACAAAACATAAATAATGTACAAAGAATCTATGCGGAACTTAGCAGCGCACCTAAGTGCGCTGCCCGTTGAGCCCACTCTTTAAACCCTAGTCTATCTGGCCGCAATTTCCGATAGCCGTTCATAATAGGCAGCCTTCTGGCTCATCTGCTGCTCCTCGTACCTGAAATATTCATAGCGATTCCGTGATGAATCGACTGGCCTCGGATACTTCTCGGCGATGCTCCAGGCGATCTGGCTGCGCCGGTCCCACTCGATCAGCTCAGCATGTGCCTCCTCTTGCAGCACCTCCTGACGCCAGCGAAAATAGCTCGCGAGCTCGTGATATTGCTCAGGACTGTGCGCCGCAGCGATCATTTTGTGTAATTCGGCGCGGCTCAAGGTTTGGGACGATTGTGCGCGCGAAACACCGGGCACCAGGACAAGCGCCGCCAGTGTAAGCAGGAAATTCCGTTTGGAGATCATTTGATTCCTTCCTTCATGAATAGAATTCAGCTGTTCGCATGAAGGAAGCATGAAGCTCGGGGCACTGCGCGCCTTCCTTTATCGCGCGATTACAACTTTCTAGCCAGCATTTAGGATCGCTACATATGGCTGGCTTAGCTAAATAGTAAGGCCGTTAAACATCGCCTGATAACTTCCGGCAACTCCTCACGACTACTAACGTCCATACGGTTGTCTCGGCTGTGAGTTATTCACCCTCGCAACACTCCATCCATCCTTTGCGGAACAGCCGATGTGCAAAGATAAAGGCCCGCGCCCTCGGGTGGAGAGCGCGGGCCTTGACAAGTACCTTGTAGTCAGCGTTAGAACTTCACCATCAGGTCGATATCGATATATTGCTCGTCGCGGCGCAGATCGGGATACCAGATGCCACCGTGAGCCCCGCTGCTGCTGGTGCCGCAGTAGGAGCCCACGTAAGAAGGCGCTCCGGTCCCAGTGGTTCCATACGGGACTTGTCCCGCCGAATACGGGCCGGCAGGGTTCGGGACTGCGGAACCATCCATGCAGGCAAATTGCGTAGGCGAGCCGTTGTTCACACCCCAGGCCGCACCCGCAGAAGCCGGCGGCGTCATGCCTCCGTGTCCTGACCAGTAGGGAATGCTTGCGTGCCGGTAGCCGTACTCCCAGCGCCAGGTGAACCACTGCCGCGGCATGTAGTCGACGGTGAAGCTGGTGTCCCAGGCCTTGAATGGATCGCCGGCGTTCATCTGGAAATAGGGCGAGTTAAGGGCGGACGACGTCGCCGTCTCACCATTAATGGGTGGCACGAGAACAAGGTACTCACCGGGGTTGTTGATCTGGCCGCCGCCGAGCGTGAAGCCGAATAGATCTTTATGGACCCACGTGCGGTCGTAGACCATGTACCCGACGAAGCTCTGCTTGAAGTTGCCGTTCTTGTCATTGTGGCAATTCACGCCCGCGCCGTATTCGCAGCCAAGATCGCCCGTGAAGCTGAAGGCCATCTTGTCGACACCGGGGTGCGTAGGCTTGTCGTAGTACTTGACTTCGACGCTGTTGTCCGTGTGCAGGCGCGACCGGCCGGGAACCCCGAAGTCATCATGGCCGACGCCGTAGTTATTGCTGATGATGTTCATCCATGGGTAAGGCGTCCACTTGATCTGACCGCCAACGCCCTTACGCGAATTAGAGGAACCATACGACTGCCAGCCGTTGATGATCCAGGGCTCGATCTTGAGATGTTCCGTGGGAAACATCTGAATACGGATACCCTCGAAGAACCATGGGGTATTGGAAGATACATAAGATGGCTGATAGGCCCAGTTATCGAAGTTATAGTAACTGAAGAGCCCGACATAGGACATGAAGATACCGGCGTCTAAGTTAAGGCCGTGCATTACGTTGGGTATCTGGTAGCCGCCATAGGCTTCGGAAAGATAGCGATCGGCGTCACCAATGTCCCACTGGCCTTTGCTGTAACTTGGGTCGTTGCGCACTGTGGCGGTCGAGTACATGCCGAACTGCGTCATGAAACGGGCGTGTGCGTTATCGAGGTGGAAGTCGCCCCCCAGTCCAAACTGCTCTAACTGAATTTCGTTGGTACGGAAGAGCTCGCTTGAGCCGCTCATGCTGTCGTCCATCGGACGATTGAAGTCGTAGTTGTAAGTAATATCAGCGCGGATCTCTGGAGTAAAAAACTTGGAGTCGAACGCCACATCCTTATTGCGTGGATTACCGTTGAGCCAGGTCCAGTCCCAGTCTGAAAACGCGGGCGCGTGCGGATCTTTCGCCGGCGGCGCGACAGGAGCAGTTGCGGCAGGCTGATTCTCCGTCTGAGAAGGCACCGACGCAGCCGTGGTCGTGGCGGTCTCCGCATGAATTGCAGGCGGATCGCCGGGACCGACAAGCTCTTTTTCCGCTGTGGAAAGCGCCTTGGCGTCACTGCGGCCCTGCACTGCGGCGGGATTGTTTTCCTTCACCTCGTTTTCGAGTTGCTCGATGCGCTTCTTGAGTACCGTGATTTCCTGCTCCACCGTGAGCTGCGTTTGGGGAGAAGCGGCATCGGATGCGGCTTGCGCTGCATCAGGCTTTGTGTCAGCTCCGGACGGTGGCTCAGCGTGCGCCACCTCCTCGGATTGTGCGGGAGACGCCGCATTGGTCTGCGCCGCCCCCATGCACGTCATACACGTTGTGAATGCCGCTACCGTCAAGGCCTTCCAAAAGACAATTCTCATAATTACCTTCTCGCTTTCCGCAGGATGATGGCTGAGTTACGCAATTCGATTTAAGAAACAAGTAGTTTGCAATCTCATTTTCGGTCCGTTCGGCGCAAATCGTGCCACGTGTGCATTCGCCGAAAGATAGTTCATCGATCCAGCAGGACTACTTATGCGCCTCTGCACTTGGCCGAACATGCCAGTTATCGCTTAACTCCCAAGTGGTATTCCATCGAACTTCTCATAAGCGAACCGTAAAGCATCTGTAGCATCTTCATAAGTCTTCGCGCGGATGGCTTACTTCATCGCACAGAGACACTTACCCCACTGGCGCGGGATACGCCGCAACAGAAATCGATGCTTAGCTTTTTGGCGTAGAACCGGGAAGCCGCCTGGTTGCTGAGCAAAGACTTGGCCGCGTAAAGATATTCGAAGCCTGCGTCAGAACAAGACGCGGTGATGCTTTAATGAAATTGAAATGCCGGGCATCAAGAAGGCATAAATGTTGGCTGATTTTTCGCGCGGCCACAGCCGCATCTATGGAGCGCTCACGCCGCCGGACAAAAAATGCCGTGTAGCGGCAGGTCTCAAACGTTCTGCCTCTCCTGCAGAAGCTCACCCCGTAGTAACGATCGGTTTAGCGTAGATCAGTGCTGTGCGCCCCCGCGGATAGAAGTTCGGCTCTCTATCCTCGAGCATGTAGCCGTGCGCTGTGTACAGACGAATGGCGGTAGCATTCTCTGCATCGACGTGCAGCCATAGCACGGCTGCACCCGCAGATTTCGCCGAGCCTTCCACGCAACGCAGCAACGCGCCGCCAATTCCGCGGCCGCGCCACGCAGGGGCGACCTCGATGGTTTCGATATAGGCTGTGCCGGGATTCTCGCGCATTCTCAATCGGACGGTGGCAAATCCGGCGGGCACGACGTCTTCTTCTGCAACCCATGTGGCAGCCTGCTCGCTTGCCAGCAACTGGCGCAGATATCCGCGGCTAAACCGAAAGGGAGGTTCGAAAGACGCCTCTTCAATCGCGTAGAGTGCGGGATAGTCACCGGCTTGGTAGACGCGATAGATCACGGACGCTGCTCCATAAACGAGAAGGCCATCCCCGTTGCGAGGATGGCCCTGGTTCCTGCGAACGATCAGCCTAGACCTTGGCTTCGAGATCTGCGATGACGTCGAAGAACCGCTTGTCGAGGCGGCGGTTGGTGGCAATCGCTTCCTTGATGGTGATGTCGGTAATATCGTTGCCGCGGATGACCGCGATGCGGCCCCATTTCTTATCGTGCACCATGTCGATGGCATGCAGTCCGTAGCGCTGCCCTAGGAGACGATCATAGGCAGTAGGCACACCGCCGCGCTGCGTGTGCCCCAGATTGACGGAGCGGGTTTCATAGCCGGTCTTCTTTTCAATCAGTTCGGCAAGCGCCTCTCCAATGCCGGATAGTCGAGCGTGACCGAAAGAATCCACCTGCTGCGAACCAACAACCTGACCGACCTCGGGCAAATGACAGCCTTCGGCAACTACGACGATGCCGTAGTGCTTGCCATTGTCGTAGTTGTACTTGAGCAGAGCACACACATGATCTATATCGATTTCCTTCTCCGGCACCAGGATGACGTGCGCGCCGCCAGCCACGCCGGCCGCGTAAGCAATCCATCCAGCATCGCGCCCCATTACCTCGATGACGATCACGCGGTTATGCGAATCGGCCGTAGTGTGGATGCGGTCTACAGCTTCGGTGGCAATGGAGACAGC
>Ga0335073_10010081_pt1 | contig 13262 bp, 11 predicted proteins | sample Lox_Sample_22_FD_207093 | JGI IMG/M metagenome (GOLD analysis project Ga0335073, IMG submission 207093) | Soil microbial communities from Loxahatchee National Wildlife Refuge, Florida, United States - Lox_Sample_2.2 | ecosystem: Environmental > Terrestrial > Soil > Wetlands | place: USA...
CCTAAACGCTTACCTATTGTCGCGCCATTGGCAATGGGCACATTTTCAAGCTGTTTCGCAGTCCCCAAAAAGTCTCAAGCCCGCTCATCACCGCGTAAATTCAGAGGGTAAGAATGACTGTAATTCCTCGACAATAGGCCGCCGCAAAACGTAGCATCATCTGTTCTTTTTCAACTATGAGCGCGAAATATGCCATCGGACTCGATTACGGAACCAATTCTGTCCGTGCCCTGATCGTCAATACCACAAACGGCAAAGAAGCAGGCACGGCCGTCTGGAACTATGAGCATGGAACAGCCGGCGTGATTTTATCCCGCGACCCAAACCTGGCGCGCCAACACCCGGCGGACTACATCAAAGGCGCGGCAATCACCATCGTCAAGGCGCTGGCTGCGGCTAAGAAAAATGTTCGTGGATTCAAGCCCGATCAGGTTGTGGGCATTGGCGTGGATACGACCGGCAGCACCCCCCTGCCTGTCGATGCCCATGGCCAGCCGCTCGCGTTCAATAAAAAATTCTCCAAAAATCCGGCCGCAATGGCATGGCTGTGGAAGGACCACACTGGCGTCGCCGAGGCGGCGGATATTACTGCGTCAGCCAAAACCATGCGGCCGCAGTATTTGGCCAAATGCGGCGGCACCTATTCCAGCGAATGGTTTTGGAGCAAGATCTGGCATTGTCTGAACGTCGCGCCTGAGGTATTTGACGCGGCTCATTCATGGGTGGAATTGGCCGATTACGTTCCCGCGGCGCTCACGGGCACGGAAGCGCCGGACAAATTGACCATCGGCATTTGCGCCGCCGGTCACAAGGCGATGTACAACGAAAGTTGGGGTGGTTATCCGGACGCGGTCTTTCTTTCACAGCTTCATCCCAAACTGGGCGAATTGCAGGCGCGGCTGTGTCCGCGTGTGCGCGCCATTGACACCGCCGTTGGAAATCTCACAGCAGAATGGGCCAAAACGACCGGCCTGCCCGGTGGCATTCCTGTCGCCGTCGGCGCATTCGACGCGCATCTGGGCGCAGTGGGCTGCGGCATTCAACCAGGCGCTCTGGTAAAAATCATCGGGACGAGCACCTGCGATATCGCGACCTGTCCGAATACTCAAAATCTTGCGGACGTCCCGGGCCTTTGCGGCATTGTCAACGGCAGCGTATTGCCCGGATTTTTCGGATTGGAAGCCGGCCAATCGGCGGTGGGCGATATTTTCAATTGGTTCGTCAATTACATACAACCGGGTGGCAAAAAACCATATTCACACGCGGATTTAGATAAAGCCGCAGCGAAATTGAAGGCCGGCGAAAGCGGATTGCTGGCGCTCGACTGGAACAACGGCAACCGCACCATTCTCGTGGACCAGCGGCTGACCGGACTGATGGTCGGCCAAACGCTTTACACCTCGCCGCCGGAAATTTACCGCACCCTGGTTGAGGCCACGGCCTTCGGCGCGCTCACCATCATTAATCGTTTCGAGGAATACGGCGTGAAAATCGAGCAGGTCATCAATTGCGGAGGCATCGCCGAAAAAAGCCCTTTCACGATGCAAATTTACGCGGACGTAACCGGTCGTCCAATGAAAGTATCGCGCTCGGCGCAAACCTGCGCGCTGGGCTCAGCTATTGCAGGGGCGGTTGTGGCCGGCGCGCACAAAGATTATGCCACGGCGCAAAAAGCAATGACCGGCCTGCGGCCGAAGATCTACAAACCCGACCCCAAATCGCACGAAATTTACAAGGAACTCTACGTCCTTTACAAAACCCTTCACGACGCCTTCGGCACGCACGATTGGAACGGCAATTTGTTTGACGTGATGAAGCGGTTAATTGAGATCCGGAATCGCGTGAGAAAGTGAGCCACAGATTGGCACAGATGAAACAGATAGACAATGAAAGGCACGGCGTCCAATCGGTTATGAATCCTGAAAGGATTCAAATCACTCAGCCCAGGGTTGCCGAATCCGCGAGGCTACCCTGGGTAACGTTCCACCAATATTTCCATCAACCCTGAAGGGGTTGAATCAACCTCGTGGCTCAATCTCTCGCAAAAATTTTGATTCATTCGGTCTTCTCGACCAAAGATCGCCGTCCACTTTTGCGTGACAAAACGCTACGCGACGAACTGCACAACTACATTGGCGGCATTTTGAATAAACTCGATTGCCAGCCGGTTATCGTCGGCGGCGTGGAAGACCATATGCATTTACTGTGTGCATTGTCGCGTACATGCCAGGCATCAGACATGATTAAGGAAGTAAAGCGCGGCTCATCGCTCTGGCTAAAAGCAAAAAGCATGGACCTGCACGATTTTTCCTGGCAAAGCGGATATGGAATTTTTTCCATTGGTTTTTCGCAGATCGAGGCCGTTCGCGGTTACATTGCCAGACAGGAGGAGCATCACCGCAAAGTTTCATTTCAGGATGAATTTCGGGAATTGTTGCGACGGTACGAAATTGATTTCGATGAGAAATACGTGTGGGATTGATACAACCCTTTCAGGGTTGCGAAATATTACGGTGCGATTTCCCAGGGTAGCCTCGAGGACTCGGCAACCCTGGGCTGAGCGCTGCAATGCCGTTGGCATTGAAAGTTAGTGGAAAAATAATTTTTATGCTCGAAGAACTTAAAGCCGCCGTTTGCAAAGCCAACCTCGATCTGGTGGCCGAGGGTCTCGTGATCCAAACCTGGGGCAATGCCAGCGGCATTGACCGAGAACGCGGCCTCGTGGCCATCAAACCCAGTGGCGTGCCGTACGATGGCATGAAACCCGAACACATGGTCATCGTTTCGCTCGCGGACGGCAAAGTTGTCGAAGGCAATCTCAAACCCAGCTCGGATACGCCCACGCATCTGGAGTTGTATCGGGCATTCAAAGAAATCGGCGGCGTGGCACACACACACAGTCTCTATGCAACGGCATGGGCGCAGGCCAAGAGAAAAATTCCGTCCTATGGCACGACGCAAGCGGATTATTGGTTCGGCGAAGTTCCCTGCACGCGCGCGATGACGCCGGCGGAAATAAAAACGGATTACGAAAAGAATACAGGCGCAGTTATTATCGAGACGTTCAGGAAATTAAATCCGCTCGAGCACCCGGCGGTTTTGGTTGCCAGTCACGGCCCGTTCACGTGGGGAAAAACGCCGGCGGATGCCGTTCACAATGCGAGCGTTCTGGAATTTGTCGCCCGACTGGCCAGCGAAACATTGCGAATTAATCCGAAGACAAAGCCGATGCACCCGGTCCTGCTCCATAAACATTTCCACCGTAAACACGGGGCAAAAGCCTATTACGGGCAGAAATGAAATTACAATCTCTCCGTCGCGCCTTCGTAATGCCGCATTCCGCATTCCATATTCCGCATTGGCTCGTGATGGCCCTGACATCCCTTCTCTTCACGGCGACCGCAATCGGCCAAGGCAACCTCGTCCGGTTAACAACAACCAATAGCCCATATGGACACACGGTCCGAGTCGGAACGGGAAATCCCTCAGGCCTGGCAGAATTCATCCGTACCCATTACATCAAGCACGATTATTACGTTCCCATGCGTGATGGTGTCCGGCTGTTCACTTCCGTCTATTCGCCGCGCGACACAAACCGCCAGTACGCGATCATGATGGTTCGCACGCCTTATTCGGTCAGACCCTATGGCGAGACGAATTATCCCGGCTCGCTCGGCCCGTCCGAGGTGTTCGCTCGGCATGGGTTCATTTTCGTCTATCAGGATGTGCGGGGCAGGAACCATTCCGAAGGCGACTATATCGATATGCCGCCCCATAAACGGCATTTTTCCAGTCCCACGGACACCGACGAAACCACCGATGCCTCCGACAGTATCAATTGGCTCGTCCAACACATCCCGGACAACAACGGCCGCGTTGGCCTTTGGGGAATCTCCTACCCGGGATTTTATGCCGCGCAGGCCATGATCAACGCGTCTCCGTTTCTCAAGGCCGACTCGCCCCAGGCGCCGATGGGCGACGAAGGAAATGGCGACGACATTTACCACAACGGCGCATTCTTTTTGGCCGCTAACTTCGGCTTTTACAGCGGTTTCTGGCCGCACAATGTCAACCCGCCGCACTTTGATTATGGCACACCGGATCAATACGATTTTTATTTGCGCATGGGACCGTTGGCCAATGCCCAGGCCATTTGCTTCAAACATCTTAACCCTTATTGGGACGATGTCCTCAAACATCCCAACTACGATTCGTTTTGGTCGTCACGCGCGCTTGGCCCCGTCATGACCAATTTGACCGCGCCTGTTCTGGTAATCGGCGGGTGGTATGACACTGAAGATTTGGCCGGCACCTTCAAGCTGTTCCAGGCGATTCGCGAACATGGCGGCGCGCCGGCGGCCACGTTCGTAATGGGGCCATGGTCCCACGGCCAATGGGGCCATCCGGGCGGTGAATCTCTTGGGGACCTTCAATTCAGCTCGCGGACGTCTGATTTTTTTGAAAAGAAGATCCAATACCCGTTTTTTCTCCAGGCGCTCGAACCCAACACCACCAATGATGCGCACTTGCCCGTAGCCTGGATGTTTGAAACGGGTAAAAACGAGTGGCGGCAATTTGATTCCTGGCCGCCCGCCAATGCAATCCGGCGCTCACTGTATCTTTGCGCGGATGGAAAATTATCTTTAGAGCCGCCGCAGAGCCGCACAGGCGAGACGCACTACGCCACTAGTCGTCAGAAATTCGACGAATATGTCAGCGACCCGGCCAAACCAGTACCCGTGACCAGTGAAATCGGCGATGGAATGCCTGGCGATTATATGACACGCGACCAGCGGTTTGCTTCACGCCGTCCGGACGTGCTGGTCTATGAAAGCGCGCCGTTGACTGATGATTTGATTGTAGCCGGACCGATTACGCCAGTGCTGCGCGTCTCCACATCCGGCACAGATTCGGATTTCATCGTTAAGCTTATCGATGTTTATCCCGACGACACGCCCGATTCCGGGAACGTTCATTTTGGCGGTTATCAGCAGATGGTGCGTGGCGAACCCTTTCGCGGCAAGTTCCGCAACAGCCTGTCTGACCCGAAGCCGTTTGCGCCCAATAAAGCCACGAAAATTGAGTTCGTCATGCCCGACGTGCTCCATGATTTCCAGAAGGGTCATCGCATCATGGTGCAAATCCAAAGCTCATGGTTTCCGATGGTAGACCTGAACCCGCAACGGTTTGAGAATATTCCGACCGCCAAAGCGTCGGATTTCCAAAAGGCCACCGAACGCGTCTATTGCGGCGGACGGGACGGGACGCGAATCGACATACTCACGATCCAGTAACTCCACCGGAGTAGATCCGGATTTACTTTTTCAGCAGGCCATAATAAATCGCCGAACCGACAAAAATGAGCACCGGAATGGCCACGGCGAGCACTGCTATCAGGCGGGTTCGGGTTTTGGGTGTCACAACAAGCTTATGACTTTTTTAATTCCTCATGCACCTTCACGAGCACTTTGGCCAGCGCTTCCCAATCGGCCTCCGTTGTTTCCCACCCGGCGCTAAAACGCACCGCGCGGATTGCCTGGGCGGGCTTGAATCCCATTGCTGCCAGAACATGCGACGGTTCTTCCTTTCCGGTTGTGCAGGCCGAACCGGTGCTTACGGCAAATCCGGCCTTATCCAGGCGCACGACCCAGAGATGCCGCTTGTCGCCCTCGGGCATGAGGGCCGAAACCGTGTTCCACAGGCGCGGCGATTTGGCGCCAACGATGACGGCATCCGGTACCGCGCGCAGAAATTCGCGTTCAAAATTGTCACGCCATATGCCGCGTAACAGGTGCTGATTATTGGAAATCTGTTTCTCACGAACCTCCAGCCCGGCGATCATCGAAACAATTGTGGAGACGTTTTCCGTTCCGGCGCGGACGCCGCGTTCCTGTTTGCCGCCGAGTAACAGTGGCGCAACGTGCTTTTTATGCGGGATTTTTAAAAAACCGACGCCGCGCGGCCCCCCAAATTTATGCGCCGCGCCGCTCACGAAATCGCATTCGCCCAGGCCTTTCGTCGGCATCTTCCCGATCCACTGGACGGCATCCGTGAAAAACGGGACATCGTAGCTCTTGCAAATCGAGAGTATCTCACGCCACGGTTGAATGACTCCGGTTTCGTTGTTTGCCGCCATCACGCCCACGAGTCCGGGCCGCCGGTCAGCCATTTCCATTGTAAGCCAATCCAGGTCGATCACCCCGTCGTGCGTAGCGGGGATGAGCCGAAGCCGTTTCCCAAAATAATATTGCCCCGATTCCATGACGCATGGATGTTCCAGGCCGGAAATCCAGACTTCGGTCTTCATGTCGAGCGTGCGCGAGAAATGGTGCATGACGGTATTATTGGCTTCCGTCGCGCCGCTGGTCCAGATGATGTCCTCCGGCTTGCATCCGAGAAAGGAGGCCAGCTTCTCGCGTGCCTTCAGGAGGGCCCCCGCCGCGCGCGCGCCAAAATCGTGCATGGACGACGGATTACCCGAAATGTGTTCCGTCGCTTCCAGCCATGCCTCTCGCGCCTCGCGCATCACTGGCGAAGTCGAATTGTAGTCGAAATAGATCATCTTACAGAAAACATCTAAAATGCCTTTCAATTGCAAGCCAAGTCAATCTTTTTGCAATGGCTGGATTGGAGATTGGAGACGTGCCCGGTAAACGGGCGGCTGGAAGCCGTCCTAACCGGCAGGCAGATGCCTGCCCTGCGATCTTTCGCGCAACAAAATCTCATTGGCCACCTTCCGATGCGCGCTGGTGAAGGGCAACGAATTCAGGCGCGAAGGCGGCATCCAAACCGCATCAGGGATCTTCAGCGTTTTTTGTGATCGAACATGAAAGGCTTCAAGCGTCATGCGATAGCGCGTGATTGAATGTTTCACAGTGCAAATTGGCCGGGCGTTGCGAAATTCAAGCCCCAGTTCCTTTGCCGCGTGAGCAATGGAGACGTGATCATTTGCAACCTTTTTGTCACCATTTTGGTTTGAGATTTCCACATTGGGAAATTCCCACAAATGCGCATTCACAACGCCGTTCGGACGCCGTCGCACAAGAAACTGACCATTGCGCTTAATGACGAAAGCGACAAACGTCCGGGCTGTGGCTTTTCCACGTTTGGCCAGGTTCGGGAGTTCGCCTACCCGATTTTCCTTGAACGCAATACACAGGTTTTTTACCGGGCAAGGACCGCATTGCGGATTTCGCGGCCCGCACACCAGCGCGCCCAACTCCATCAGCGATTGATTTAGATGCGAACAGTTCGGCGATTTTGAACTTCCGGTGAGTTTTGAATTTAAGACCAGTTCTTCGGCGATTTGCCAAAGCCTTTGATTTGTTTTCTTTTCACGCGGATTTTCCGCGATTCCAAAAAGCCGCGTCAAAACGCGGATGACATTGCCGTCCAGGATCGGCGTGGGTTGATCAAATGCGATGCTCGCAATCGCGCCGGCCGTGTAACGGCCAATGCCGGGCAAATCCAAAATATCTTCAAACCGATTCGGAAATTGACCGTCATGCTTCTGCAAAATCAATCGCGCTGCTTTCTGCAAATTGCGAACGCGAGTGTAATAGCCGAGTCCCTCCCAAAGTTTATGAATTTTGTGTGAACTGGCGCGCGCGGCTGATTCAATCGTTGGCAACTCGCGCATCCAACGTTCCCAAAACGGCAGGACGGTTTTGACCTGCGTCTGCTGCAACATGATTTCGCTGACCCAAATCCCATAAGGATCGCGCGTACGTCGCCAGGGCAAATCGCGGGCGTTTTGGGAAAACCAGGTCAAAATATTTTCGACGATGGCGGAGATTTTGCGCTGGTACGGTGTCACGAATTCATTACAGGGCAAAAACGGGCAAATGCAAGGACAGACGGCTTATCAGTTAGGCCAGTCTCCGCAAAGGCAAGGGCGGCCTCAAAATTTGATAAAACCATTGTGACGGCTGTATCGGAGGCCAGCCGCAGCGCGCCATAACGTTAGGGAGTGCTGCGGCTGGTGGATCGACCGCGCCCCGTTTACAACCCGGTCGAAATCCCGAAACACACACAGTCCCCAATAAATCCGGCCACTTTCCCAATTTCCGCAACCCATTTCGCCGCTCGTTAACCTGTTAACTTACCTATACACAGAAAATTTGAAACGGGCCCACGCCACCCCGTTTCATGGCCCCGATGCGCGATTGAAGGACGCTCCCTCACCCAGGGACCGAAACCGTGGCGGTCAGCTCACGCGGAACGATCCCCTTTGCCCTGGCCCTCACCTCACCCTTACCCTCTGCCCTCCCATCCGATGGGAGCGGAGAGGGAACAGCAACCGGACATTGCTGGTGATTCGGAAAGCAATCGGCAGTCACCGGTTCCAGGGTTCAACGCGAACTTTCTTAATCTTACCCCGCTTGGAGCGGGAAAATCGTTCATCGTTTGGCATTATCTGTGCTTCATTTGCTGCCCTATGAGTTCAAATAACAACCATAACAAATCAAAACTGAACGGAAGGACATCCCTTTACCAACACAAACCACAACGGAAATCCAGGGTGGGAGGATTTCGTATTCCTCAAATGAAGGAACGGACGCACGGTCCTCACAAACTAATCGAGGTTGAGACAGATATTGCGCTGTCTGGACTGAAATTGTTAAGAGAGAATGTCCATGACCCCAAGACCTATGGGAACGGCGGCGTTAACGACGACATTCTCAAGACCCTGAGTCAGTTCAATGAGGAGATGGGTCTTTACTTTGGAACGTCACATTGGGGCCAGATAGATCAGTAAACGCCGAACGCCGAACGCCAATGCGACGCCTTCGGTTCGAGGACTGATATCTCGCGACGACCACCAGGGCTGCCTAAAGGCGGGACACCGAGCGTGTCACGGGCCGCGCAAGGTTTGCGACCTTCCCGAATCGGTTAGGGTGATGTGGTAAATCGAATTGAATTCATCATTCGTGAAACGCGTGCCATTATCACCCACAAGGTCCCAGCGAAATTTAATGATTCCGTCGGATGTGGTTCCGGTGAAGTGTTTGATTATCGCGCCGTTGGTTGTCGTCAGTTCGACGGCATATTTACAATTCATTTCCGGAAGCTTCGCGTGAAAAATTGCCCCAACTGCCGGATCGAATTGCGAGGAGGCGAGACTGAACTGGCAGAGATTTGTAACAGTATAAGGCGATAGCGGTCCTCGAAAATCGTTGTTTGGCGGTGGCAGTTGATTCACAAACAAATCAAGCTGCAGTGCGTGCAGGCCGGGCGATTCATAAATCGTGTTCCACGCGAGCAGGCAGTCGCCGTCGTTGGCTTCGGTTATATCCACATGTTGCGCGATTCCGCCGTTCTCCGAATTGTCGTAGTCGTCCACAAGAAGAACCAGCCTGCCAATTTGATTTAAAGCATCGTACTGGATCGGTAATTTGAACGTAACAACTTCCGGTTCCTGGCCAGTGATAACTTGCCTGAGGCTAAGTAATTGACTGAGAGTCAGATGGTTTGTCCCGGCTGTGTCCGCATTGCAAAGACGGCTCGAAAGCAGCATTCCATCCAGATTGACCTCGTGAACTTTTTGCGGCGGGGCGGCCAGCAGCTTTGCAGCTTCCGTCTGATACCGCGCGGTTTCCTCCCATTGAGCTGTGGCCATGGTTTCCTCCTGCTCATCGTCTTTGTCCGCCTGCGCATTCACCTCCGCCGCCTCCTGAGCTTGCGCAGCGGCCTGGGACACCGGCGGCGGCCAGACAATATTGCCGTCCGGATCAACCCTGTCATTTCCATAGGCGAATTCACCGGGCGAATCGCTAAAGGACACGCGCCCGCCATCATCCGTTCCCACGAGCCCGACCGAATACAGCACAAAATGTCCGTCATCAGTACGGCGATAGCGCAATGGCTGCCCGTTCATGAAGTCGGCCGGCACTTCCTTGACAAGTTCAGGAGCCAAATCCGCCAGTGCATCCGGATATGCGCCATGCTTTTCGTAATACCGTTCCAGGGCAATTGCCGTGATCAGAATTCCGCGCCTGGCTTCGTCTTCCGCAAGACGGGCAAGAAAATCAGTTCTCACTCGCGATCTGGGCGCGGACCGGTACGGCATTCCATACAGGAGGCCAGGCTGAGGCATATAATCAAACTCATTGGTGATTCCCGGCACAGCGCATATCTGCAACCAATTGGACGCGTTCGTCCCTTTGCGCAAGGCCGTTTCCAGGTCGCTATAATAATTGAGCATATCGGCTTCCTCCTGATAAAAAGCTCCGTGGAAAAACTCATTCTGACGCCATCTCATCCGCAGAAATAACCAAAGGGACGAGGGGCGGCGCAATGCTTCACGGGCCACCTCACCGACCGGCGGCAGCCCGAAGCCGGGCCTTCCTTTGATCATCTCCTGTTGCAACATTTGATACTGGGCCAGACCCGCGGCGCGTTTGAATGCGGCCAGTTCGGGCAAATTTGCCAAAAGGTTCACCGATTCCCACTCGTCCTGAAGTTGTTTCAATTGGCCGTCCTGCCAGCGATGGGTTTGCAGGAGCTGCCAGGTTGCATCGAATACTGCCCTCTCCTGAAAAGACCGCACCAGATATGAATATTCCGCCGGTTCTATTTTCCACGCAGTCACCAGCCGTGTCGCTGCCAGCAAATTTGTCCAGGCCGAATTGTTGTCGCCGTTATGAAGGGCAAGCATGCTTCGCCATCCCAGTGTCTGCGTCAGCAGGTTCAACACTTGCAGGTGCGGGAGCCTGATTGCGTTCCCTTCCGAGGTATCGAGATTGAAACCAATGGGACCGGCAAATATAGCGTCGCACGCGGCGTCAAGGTTGTCTTTGCTTGAATCGAGAGCAGTCCCAAGTTCGTCCCAACTTAGCCTGGCGCCACCCAAAGGCATGTTCAGGCCATTCCGCTTCCAAACGACAATTGCGGAATCATTGTCGAATTCCATAAGCTGAGGAAATTGAAACAAGCCATTACGGGGATCCGGCAGGGTTGCATTTAAGATCGATTCGCGGACGCGCATGTCCGGGGGCGTGGATAAATCGAACTCAGCCAGGTCGATTTTAAATCCCTCGGCGCGCAACTTTGCGCGTGTTTGATCCACGAGTTCCGGCCCGCCCTGGGGCGGCCGGAACAGTCGCAAGGCCGCGTAAGCGCAAAAAATGACCGCTACAAATCCGAGAATCCACCATACATGCTTAAAATGGACTTTCATAGTCAGCCTGCTTTTGGTTGCTTGAATCATTTGCGATTTTTGTGACGGTTGGCGAGTTAAATTTATCTTTCATTTTTGACTTTTAATTTCCTTGTCCTCCGCCCATCGTTTTAGCCATGCAATCGCACGAATTGTTTCAGGAAGTTTTCGAAAAGAAGAAGCCCAAGGAAATTGCCGGCGACCTCGGCCTTTCTTCCTCCATGATTTACAAATGGGGCGAGCCAAACTCAGGTGGCAGTGGCGTCGGAAATCCGCTGGACCGCATCGAAGCACTCCTCAACAGCACCGGCGATCATCGCCTCGTCCAGTGGATTTGCCAGCGTGCCGGCGGTTTTTTCATTTTAAATCCGAAAAACATACCCCATCCGCATCATTTGATTCCCGCGACCAACCAAATCGTCCAGGAATTCGCCGACTTGCTCCATGTCATCGCCAACGCGACTGCCAATGAAACCATCACCCCGCCGGAAGCGCGGCAAATCCGCGACCGCTGGGAGGAGCTGAAATCCGTGACCGAAGGTTTTGTGAATGCCTGTGAACAGGGCGATTTTGCGCGATTGAAAACCCACGCGGCAGCGAGGCACGCGGCCCAAAATCAAGTGCGGGCGCAATGATGTATACGTTGAAACGTTAAAATGTTGAAACGTTGAAACGTTGCGGCTGGAGCGAGGCTTTACGCGACCGGGCGTGCATCCGATTCCAAAGGTGTCTCAGCCACCGCACTGCCAGGACCATTCGGCGGTTTGAACGCCGTGTGAGGGCACACGGCCTGCAAGGAGGGATGAGAGAAAACGCCGAACGCTGGACGCTAGCATTTTCGAGGACGAGGACGAGGAGGATTGGCAAACGGTTTATGGAAAGTTTCAATGATTCCCAAATCATGCATCGCGGCCATGAACCGGGCAGGCGAGACGCCCGCCCCACTAAACGGTTCATTGGAAGCTTCGACGGTTTTCGAAACCGCGGCCAATTACTTTTGCCACGCAAATTTGACAAACGGCGAAACGGTGTTAGTTTTGGTCCATGGAGTCGGGGTCTAAGGTTTGCATCGGTGCGGGTCGAATCAGAATGTTGACGGCATTGTTGATTTTCTCATTTTTCGCAGCCTGCTCAGTTTATTCACAAAATCTTGTTCAAAACGGAAATTTTGACGCCAACGGCGGCAGTTTCGAAGATTGGCAGATTAGCCACACTGTGTCCGGGTCAACTTATAGTGGTCCAAACATTGCCAGCCCGGGTTTCGGCAGTAATCCCTATTACGCCCAGTTTGAGTATGAATGGAGCGGCGGCGTTGACACGCTTTCGCAGGAGATCGCGACGACTGTGGGGGCTGTGTATGATATTAGTTTCTGGGCGGAAGATGGCGCCGGCCACGATTCTGAAGCCCAATTCGATTTTGGAAACTTTTCGGCCAATTTGTTGTCTTCTTTTGCAATCGGCCCGGGGGAATGGTACACAGGTTGGACCAATTTCAACTTCGAGGTGACGGCCTCGGAACTCGATTCAGACTTGTCATTTGCCATTGCTGCTGACACAGGGAGTGAATTTGGCCTGGACGATATCAGCGTAGTGCAAGTGCCTGATTTCGACGGTGTTGTCGTTGGGAAGTCGTACCTTGTGACTGTATCCAACCCGGCCACGCCAACCGTGATTCAGGCTTCGACGGATTGTTGCCATTGGGTCAATGTCTACACCAACACTCCACCGTACACGTTTACCGATTCAATTTCACAATATCCGCAGCGATTCTATCGCGCGGCGGTTTTCGTGAAATCTCAATAGATCAAAAGTGCCACTGCCGGTATCAGCCCTTCGGCTGCTCTTCCCTTTTTTTTACGAATATGTCCGTAGCATGGCCGTAGAAGGCATCGGCGGCTCCCATCAATGTTTCTGAAAGCGTGGGATGAGGATGTATGGTTTCGGCAATGTCCTCCACCGTCGCCCCCATCTCAATGGCCAGGGCCGCTTCGGAAATTAATTCTCCAGCGCCGGCGCCGCAGATTCCCACACCCAGCACCCGCTCCGTATTGGCGTCGGCAATAATTTTTGTCACACCATCGGTGCGGTCAAAAGTGAGCGCGCG
>Ga0335073_10010082_pt1 | contig 13262 bp, 5 predicted proteins | sample Lox_Sample_22_FD_207093 | JGI IMG/M metagenome (GOLD analysis project Ga0335073, IMG submission 207093) | Soil microbial communities from Loxahatchee National Wildlife Refuge, Florida, United States - Lox_Sample_2.2 | ecosystem: Environmental > Terrestrial > Soil > Wetlands | place: USA: Florida...
CGCCGCCGCGATCGTCTACGCACGGACGCGACTCCCGTCCGGCCGGGACGGGATCTCGGCGTTCCTCGTCCCGCAGGAGCTGCCCGGGATCGAACGGTCGGTCGGACCGCCGGACCTCGGGGAGCGGTGGCAGCGACGGGGATCGGTCCGATATCGGGACGTGCGGGTGCCGATCGACGCCCGCTTGGGGGACGAGGGCGAAGGCCTCCGGTACGTCCTCCCCGAGCTCTCCCGCGAACGCGGTCTCCTCGCGGCGATCTACCTCGGCGTCGCTCGGGCGGCCTGGGAGGAGACGGTCCGCTACGTGGGCGCCCGCGTCGCCTTCCACCGTACACTCTCCGAGCAGCAGGCGGTGGCATTCCCGCTGCTGGACGACGGCGCGCGGCTCGAGGCGACCTGGCTGTTCGTTCGGCGGTCGCTCGAACGACTCGCGGACGGGGCGGGGGCGGAGGCCGATACGGCGATGGCGAAGGCGATGGCGAGCGACGTCGCCCTCACGACGATCGACCACGCGATCCAGTTCCACGGGGGCCGGGGGTACAGCGGCGCCCTCCCCCACGAACAGCGGTGGCGGGACGTGCGCAGCGGACCGATCGCCCACGGGCCGAGCGAGCTGCTCCACCGGGTCGCCGCCCGTCAGCTGTGGCCCCGCGGCGGGGCCGGCAACCCTTAACCGAACTGCCGAACTGATTACGGGTCCGTCGGAATCGCCGGGTCCATGCGCAACCCCCTCCGCTCCCACCGGTCGCCGCGCCTCCGAGCCGTCGTGCTCGGCGCCGCGCTGGCGATCGTTTCCTCCTCCCTGCTGATCCCCGGCGGGAACGGCCTGCTGCGCGATCAGGCCGCGAGCGCGGGCGCGCTCGCGATTGTCGGGGGCGGTCCGGCGGGTGCCGTGCCGCCGTCGGGCCCGTTCGTGCCGGTGTCGCTGCCGGCGTCCGAGCGACCGGATCCCGGCGCGACCGCGGCCGCCGTCGCGACCGGTGGGAGCCTACAGGTCGTCGTCACGTTCGCCCTGTCGAACAGCACGCGGCTCTCGCGCTTCCTGGCGACGCTGCGCGGGGCGGCGGCGGGCAACCGCTCGGAGTACCTGACGCCGGCCCAGTTCGATGCCCAGTATGCGGGGGCCGTTGCGCCGTACCGGGCGGCGGTCGCCTACTTCTCCTCGTTCGGGGTCATGGGGCTCACGACGACCGCGAACCGCGCGACCCTCTCCTTCGAGACGACCCCGGCGGTCGCCGGAGAGATCTTCGACACCTCGTTCGCGACGTACGATTCCGACGACGGGAGCTACGTCGCTCCCTCCGGGGAAGTGGAACTACCGGCCGATATCGCGACCGCGGTCACCGCTGTCGATGGGCTCCGGACGGGCGACCCGGGATCGGTCGGGATCGGCGGGACGGTCGTGCCCGGGGCGGCGGGCCCGACGCCGGGCGCCCGGAGCGCGGTCGGGGGAGCGTCGTATCCAACCCCCCCGACGATCGGGGCAGTGCAGTACCAGTACGCGAGCGACTTCCAGGTCGCGTACGACGAGTCGTCCCTCCTCTCCCAGTACGGTGACCCCACGAACGCCTCGGTGGCGCTGCTCACCTTCGCCGGAGTGTACTCCGGGTCCGGCACCACGACCCCGTGCGGCGCCCTCTCGACCGGCAACGACGTGGGCGGGTGGAACTCGACCGACCTTACCGACTACTTCGCGTCGGTGCTGCCGACGGGCGAGCCGGCTCCGACGGTCGTCGGGGTCCCGCTCGGCGGAGCGGTCAAACCCGGCTGCTTCGCGTCGTGGGACTCCACGGGCGTCGCGGCCGCGAACACCGTGGCGCTCGAGACGATCGGCGCGGTCGCGCCGGGCGCCACCCTCTACGGGGTCTACACGGCCGGGCCCCCGTCGGAGGCCGGGCTCGTCACCGATCTCTCCGAGGTGCTTACCACCGCGCCGTACGATTCCGCGAAGGTCGTCGTGACCCCGTGGACGTTCGACGATACGAACGACTCGGGATGGTACACCGACCTACAGGAGGCGGCGACGCAGGGCGTCACGGTGGTGACGGCCGCCGGCAACTCCGCCGACGATCCGGCGAGCGCGAACTGGGCCGGGTCGGACGCGGTCTTCCCGGCGTCGATGTCGTACGCGACGTTCGGCACGACCGCGGTCGGCGGGGTCACCACGACGCTGAACCCGGGCACGCTCGCCCTCGCGTCGCAGACGGTCTGGAACGTCTCCGCCGCCGACACGGCCCAGGGCGGTCCGCAGGGGACCGGCGGGGGGGTCAGTGCGGTGATCCCCGAGCCGACCTGGCAGCTCCATTCTCTCGCGAACGCGGTGATCGGCGGAGGCGGGCGCGGAATCCCCGACGTTGCCGGGGTCGCCAACAACACGGCGGCCACGGTCTCGACCGACGGCGTGCGGGCGAACGCCCTCAACGCGAGCGGGGGCGGTCCGTTCTTCGACGCGAACGGGAGCGGGATCGCCGCCGCGATCGTCGCCGGCGAGCTCGCCGAGGTCGACCACGCGCTCCTCTCCGCCGGGGATGCGCCGCTCGGGTTCGCCGACCCGGACCTGTACGCGGTCGCGAACGTGACGTACGGTCCGCTCCCCAACAGCGGCGGGGTGTTCACCACGACGCCCAGCCCTGGAGGGTGGGACGCGGCCGTCCCCGCCCTGCCGTTCCGTGACGTCACGACCGGCCGGAACGCCGCGTTCGCGGCGAAGACCGGCTACGACCTGCTCACGGGGTGGGGGAGCGTCGACGCCTACAATCTCTCGATGTACGTCCTCGTCCCGACGTCGTTCCCATCGTACGGACCGTTGGGGTCGATCACCGACCTCACGCTGGCGAGCGCGCAGGAGAACCTGTTCGTCGCGAACAGCTTCGGCGCGCCGGTCGACTGGGTGCAGGCGTACCTCGAGCTCGAGGCGGCGACGGTCGGCAAATGGTACGTGAACTTCGACGCGTCGATCGCCTACCCGTTCTTCGGGATCTACTCGGCCGCGAACTTCACCCTGTACACCGGGGAGAACCCGCCGACGACCCTCCAGACGTTCGCCTTCACGTCCAACCTCACCGTCAGCGTTGTCCACGGGGCGATCCCGCTCGACAACTCCCTCAAGTTCAGCTTCGGGAGCGCCCACGCCTCGTACTCGATCCACGCCCCCGGCGCGGAGTACATCCTCGGCGGCTACCACCATACCTACTCCTGGCAGGGCGTCACGTACACCGACGGCCCGTACGGGGGCGTCACCGGGTTGCCGGGATTCCTCGCCCCGCAGTTCGGGATCTACGGTCCCGGGGGCGGCGCCAGTGCGCAGTTCCGCGCCGGCACGTCGGCCAGCGTGACGTCGACCGTCGTGCCGCTCGGGAGCACCACGGCGCTACCGTCCCAGCTGTTCCTCCTCGACAACGCGACGTCCCAGACCGGCGAGGGTTCCGAGTCGCTCGCCTACACGATCGGCAGCAACGCCACCGCGAACGAGGCGCAGGCGGCGTTCACGACCGGTCCGTGGTCGCAGGGGGTCATCACCGCCGAACCGTTCCGCTACGCGGTCAACTTCTCCCAGACCGGCACCCCTCCGCTCGTGAACTGGCTCGTCAACGCCTCGAGCGGGGTGAAGATCTCGGCGCTCGGCTCGGTCGGCTCGCAGACGCTGCTGTTCGACAACGGGACGTACGGCTGGACGGCCGCCCTGTCGTCCCGGAACTACTCCGTGAGCCCGAGCTCCGGCACGCTGACGATCGACGGGAGCGGGGGGGCGGTCGCCCTCAACATCACCCCGAAGGCGAACAGCGTGACGTTCGAGGCGAGCGGTCCGACGTTCCCGTTCGCCTGGTCGGTCGAGATCGCCGGCGGACCGACCCTGGCGGGGACGGGCGCCGCGCTCGGGACGAACCTCACCTACGCGAAGTACAGCTACACGGTGGTGTCGGGGAACTCCAGCTGGGCGGACGTCCACGGGGTCGGCCAGTTCACGATGGGGAGCTCCCCCGTCGTCGTGGACGTGGTCTTCACCCTCGTCACCTACGCGGTGAAGATCTCGCCCGCCTACACGGCCAGCGAGCTCGACCAGGAAAGCCTTCCCTGGACGGTGACCGTCGATGCGCTCGCCAAGCACGGGACCGCGACCGCTGCGTTCACGTTCAACCTTCCGAACGGCAGCTACACCTACGTGATCTCCGGGCTGAATCCCGGCTACCGGGCCTCCCCGTCGTCCGGTTCGTTCGTCGTCGACGGCAAGAAGCTCACGATCGTGATCCAGATCATCGCGCCCCCGGGCGGGCTGTTCGGGCTCGGCAACTGGGGGTACGTCGTGGTGGGGGTGCCGGCGGCGGCCGCGGTCGGGCTGCTCCTCTTCTTCTGGCGTCGACGCCGGCGAAAGGCGGACGCGCCGCCCCGACCTCCCCCGCCTCCCGTGCGCGGCCGCCCGCGCCGACGTCGCACGGAGACGATCGCGCCCGACGAGTTCTAGCGCGGCCGTGGTCGTCCGAACCGCTCCGCTATAAGTCCGGGCCCGGAGTGTCGCCCGTGGCGGACGCCGGGCTGGTCGACTCGTACCTCGGGCTGATCACGTTCCGCGAGATCCGCCGCTACATCGTCCGCTCGCACGCCGTGATGATGACCGTGTTCGTCGGGCTCGCCTACGGGCTGTTCGCGATGCTCGAGGCGGGGATGCTGGTCCTGCAGCACTTCACCCCCCCGTACTACGTCACCGTGCTCTGGGGCAGTGCGGTGAACTACCAGCCGTGGAACTACCCGGGGCTCCTCGTCGTCGCCCCGTGGGGGATCGTCTCCCTGCCGGCGTTCGGAACGTTCTCGATGGTGTTCGTGTCGGCGGGCGTCGCGATCGGGATGACGTCGGCGATCCTCCTGGCGATCGCGCTCGCCCGGCGGCGCGCGAGCGCCGCCGCCGGCCCGACGTCGGTCGGGGCGCTCGCCGGCCTCACGCCCGCGATGATCGGCCTCCTCGCGCTCGGCGCCTGCTGCTCGACGACCGCGGCCGCCACCGCGGGGGTCGGCGTCATCGCCCAGGTCACGGGAACGACCGAGACGAACCTGCTGCTCAACAGCTGGTACCTCGGCGTCTTCCAGATGGCCGTCGTCTGGGTGTCGCTCCTCGCCCAGGAGATGCTGTTGCGCGTCTACGGACATCTGTTCGACCCCGCGCTCGGGGTCGGACGTCCCGCCCCGGCCGCGCGCTGGGACCGTCGCTCGGTCGCGGGCGGCCTGCTCCGCGCGGCGCTCCTGATCGGGGGGGTCGCCTGGGTACTGACCGCCTTCGAAGCGTGGACGACCGTAGCCCCGGGGAGCGCCTCCGCGACGCTCTGGTTCGACTGGGCCGGGCTCCACTTCGCGACCGGCGGGATCGCGATCGTCGCCGCCCTCGTGCCACGACCGTTCGCCCGGCTGTTCGGTGGGATCGCCCGCTCCGCTCCCGGACTTCTCGCCCGGGCGGGGCTCCTCGGCCTCGGCGGGCTCCTGCTCGTCGGCGCGCCGCCCCCGTGGGCGGCCGCCGGCGCCGTCGGCCTCGGCAACGAGCTCCTCGGCGCCTTCGGCGTCGGTGCGGCGTGGGGCGGGGTGGCGCCCGCGCTCGGCGTCGGCGCCTCGACCGCGTTCCGCTGGACGTTCGAGTACCTCCTCCTGGGCGGGTTCGCGCTCGCACTGGCTGTCCGACCGACCGTTGCCGTCGCGCCGCTGGCCTGGTCCGCCGGCCCTGTACCCCCCCGCACGGAGGCCGGCCCGCTCTCTCCGTCCGACGCTCCGGCGCCGGGCGGTGCCTAGCGTCCCGCCCCCCGACGGACGACCCGAGACGACAGATAGACCCCGAGGGTGGCCGGCCCGATGGACCCCGGGGTCGTGCTCTGGCCGGTCGCGGTCGCGATGGCCGCGATCGTCGCCGCCCTCGTTCGCTGGTCGGCGAGCGCCCGCACCCACGTGGCGGCGGCGGTCGTCGTCTTCCTCCTCGGGATGATGGCCGCCATGCTCGCGGCCGTGGCGATCTACTTCACCGCCCCGAGCGCCGACTCCCTCGTCGTCGGGATCTGGGTCGCGGCGGCGCTAATGGCGCTCAGCGTCTTCCCCGTGTTCGCCCTCTTCCTCCGCGAGGCCCAGCGGGCGGTCCGCGCCGGCGCGGCGTATCGGCCCGCGACCGTGCGTTCGGTCGGTCGATACTCGCTGGTGATCGCCGGGGTCGTCCTGGGCGCCGAGCTGCTGATGGGCCGCGGGTTCTCGCTCGCCGACGGAACCGCGACCCGAGGGCTCTCCCCGCCCGCCCTCCTCGCGGCGACGGTCGCCGACCCGTTCTTCCTGTTCCCGATGGCCGCCGAGATGTCCCTGAGCCTGCTCTGGCTCCGGCACCGTCTCCCCCCCGACGCCCGCGTGCTCCTCGCGTCGCAGGCCGCGATGATGTTCTTCGCCCCGCCCGCGCTCGCGTCGGGGACGTGGGCGATCGCCAGCGCGATCGTCAGCGCGGCCGTCATGACCGTCGCGATCGCGGTCGTCGTTCGATCGGCCTATCTCGGACGGGCGACGACGGTCGGGGAGCGCGGCTTCTCGGGGGCGTACCTCCTCGCCACCGCCGTCGCGGCCGGCGGGCTCGCCGTCTGGGCGTTGGGTGGGGGGGTCGGGGTGTTCGCCGTCGGGATGGTGCTCGAGATGGTCGTCTTCTTTGCGGTCGTGGTCGCCCCGGAGCAGCTGGCCCGCGCCCCGACCTCCCCGCCGCTTCCCCCGACACGAGGGGGCAGCGCATCCTCCGCCAGCTAGCGGTCGGACCGACCGTTACCTACGGCTCTTGTAATAGGAACCGCCCCGACATAAGCGCCGTTCCCTACGGGGGGTAACCGACCTCGGGAGCCGATGTTCGAACTGGCGCTGGCCGGACTGATCGCGGTCGCGGCGGCGATGGCCGGCGCGACGGCCCTGCTGATCCGGCTCGCGAGCGAGGCGCGCGACCGACGCCGGGCCGCCGTCGCGGTCTTCCTCGTGGCGATGATGGCCGAGATGTTCTTCGGCGCATGGCTCGCCGTCACGATCCCCGGCCCGTCCGGGATCGTCTCCGGCCTCGCGGTCAGCGGGGCGCTCATGGCCGCTTCCGCCGGTATCCTCGTGGCCGCCCCGGGGGCTCGGGACACCCCGGCGCCGTCCGGGGTCCGGCGGGCGTTCTACCTCGCGGCGGTGGCGGCGTGCGTCCTCGTCGGAGAGGGGCTGATGGCCGCGACGTTCGACGCCGTTACCGGCGCGGCTCCCGCGGCCGGGGCGGCGGGACTCACCGCGACGATCCTCTCCCCGTGGTTCGTCTTCACGATGGCGGCCGAGATGGGGATCACGACGGTCCTCCTGTGGCGGCGGCTCCCGTCCGCCCTGCGGGTCGTCCTGCCGCTCCAGACGGTGGTGATGGTGTTCTCGCCCCCGACCCTCTCGGGAGGAACCTGGACGACGGCCGCGATCGCCCTCGGAAGCGTCGCGATGATCGCGGTGGTCGTCTTCCAGATGGAGTACCTGTACCGCCACCGGTCCCTGCCGGTCGGGGTCGGCCGGTACTGGCTCGCGCTCCTCGCCGTGTACGGCGTGATGATGACCGGCCTCGTCGTCTGGCTCGTCTACGGCACGGCCGAGCTGTTCGCCGCCTCGCTCGTCCTGGAGATGGCCCTGTACGTGGCGGTGGTCGTCGCGCCCGAGTCGCTCGCGGGCGATCGCACGACGACCTGGACCGACCGGCCCGGGTGGACGACCTCCCTGTTGGTGCTGGTGTTCGTCGCGGAGCTAATGATGGGGGCGGCGCTCGACCTGCAGATCGAGCCGAGCGCGTACGCCGGGCAGTTCTTCGTCCTCCCCGTCGCCGGCGCCCCGCTCGCGGCCGCCTACGCCGCGTTCTACGACGGGTTCTGGTTCTTCGCGACCGTCGCCGGTTCGACCTGGTTCCTCGCGATGATGGGGGCCGAGATGGGCACCCTCGTCGTCCTCAAGATGCGCGAGAGCCACGACGGCGAGACGCGCGTTCGGCTCGGGGTGATGCTCGGGGCGTACGCGGCGTTCGCGGTGTTCTTCCCCAGCATCTACTACGGTCTGGCGTTCCCGACGGCACCGGGGGCCGCCGACACCACGACCGTGCCGGTCCTCGGATGGTCGATGGGGATCGGCTCCGCGCCCCTCGCGGTCTCGGTCTTCGGCGTGCTGATCTCGACGTACGTCGCGATGGGCGTGCTGTCGGCGCTGTTCGGCCGTCGCTGGGTCTGCTCGGTGTTCTGCACGGCCCCGACGATGTACCAGGGGACGACGATCGACGCGATGAAGCGGTTCAACCACACGTCGCCGCTGGCGCGGAAGTACCTCTCGAGCCGGCTCTCCGCGGTCTACACGACGACGCTCGGGGTAGTGATGGTCGCGCTCGTCGTGACGTCGGTCGCCTCGTACCTCGACACGATCGGCGCCTGGAACGTGTCGATCCTGGGAGCCGACCCGTCGGTGTTCCTGTTCGTGCTGTCGTTCAGCATCCTCTGGTACGTGCTGTTCGTGACGATCCCGTACGCGGGGGATTACAACTGCGTCACGATGGGCTGGTGCTACACCGGGATCATCTCCGGGGCGATCAGCCGCATCGGCTTCTTCTCCCTCCGCGTGAAGGACAAGCAGGTCTGCAAGGACTGCACCACGGTCGACTGCGCCCGGGGGTGCCCGGTCGGCCTGGTCGACATGCCGGGGCATTTCCGCTCGACCGGCGAGTTCCGCAGCTCGAAGTGCTGCGGGGTCGGGGGGTGCGTGAACGCCTGCCCGTACGGGAACCTGTACATCCACGACGTGCGCCACTGGCTGCGGCGGCGGTTCCGACTCCCGGATGTGCCGCCGACGCGCGGGACCCGCCTCCCGATGGTCTCGGCGACCCCATCGCTGCGGGCGTCTACGATCCCGGCACCGGGGAGCGTGTCGGCCGCAGCCGCGCTCGGGGTTATACCTCAAGAGGCGTCGGCGCCGGGGTGAGGTCGGCGCCGTCCGAGCCGGTCCGTCGACTCCTGTAACAGCCGTGAAGCCACGGCGTTCGGGCGTCGTGGGGTGCTACCGGCGACTACGGTAGCTAGATAGCGCTCCGTAGGCACCCGTACCGTCAGTAGCGCCGGTGGGGATTCGCTGCCTTTAAGGCGGGTCGAAACCTCCCCCGCGCGCTATGACAGCGCCCACAGCTACCCGATTGCTGGCCCTCGCCGTGGTCGCCCTGTTCGCGGTCTCCGCGTTCGCCGTGGCCGGAACGGCCGCGATTGCGTCGACCCCGTTGAATAACTCGGCGGCCGCCGCGCCCACTGCGGCCCAGCCGCTGGCGACTCCGTCCGCCGCACCCGCTCCGACCGCTGCCCCGATCTCGGCGGTCTCCAGCTCCAACATCGCCGCCTCGATGGCGGCGTCGGCCGCGGCCGCCACGAAGGCGGCCGGGGTCAATCCCCACTTCGAGTTCCCGCCCCGTCCGTCGGCGACGCCCAGCCAGGTCGCCGCGACGAAGGCGGCGGGCTACGTCCAGCCCCTCTACACGGGCACCCCCGCGCCCCTCGGGCTCGCCTACTACGGCTACCAGGCGAACAACACCGGGGCGGTCATCCCCACGATCCTCAACACGAGCAGCGTGCAGGCGTACGTCGACGCCAAGGACATCGCGGCGTCCGACCTGTACCAGAGCTCCCCGGACAGCTACGGGATCCAGCTGAACGCCGTCACCACGAACGTGACGCTGTTCGGTCAGGGCGGCTACTCGTTCTGGACCCAGAACGTCGTCGAGTACTACCCGGCGGCCGGCTTCCTGGTCCTGATCACGAACGTCTGGAACTTCTCTGGCGGCCCCCTCTCGTCCAATGTCTTCTATACCCACGGACCGTACGGCTACCAGGTCGGGACGGAGTACTACTACTCCGAGGTCGAGATCCCGGCGAACATCCAGTACCCGTGGAACCTGACGCTCACGATGACCTCCAACCTGACGGGCGGCCGTGACGCGGTCTACTTCTCCATCGGGATGACGGGTGCCTCTGTCCCCACCTACCCCACCAACCTCACCAACTTCACGTATGACTACGTCGTCTTCAACTCCGTGGCGGGGACCCCGATGGGGTCGGTGCTGGCGTCTCCCTACAGCGCGAACGGGTTCTCCTACAACCCGGTCGGCCTGACCGACGACTTCGAGCTGATCTTCGGCGGCCCGGGCGGCGGCAGCCACTCGGACCTGTCGGCGGCCGTCGCGACGCTCGGCCTCGCCTACTGGAACGGCTCGGCGTACGTCTCGGTCCCGTCGGCGGAGTCGTACGGCGGCGAGACGGGCGAGACGACCACCGGCGCGGCGATCGCCTGGACCGGCGGCCCGCACGGACCGGGGAACCTCTCCACGTACGGCGTGATGACCACGGGCCCGGCGATCATGCAGGGCCTGTGGAACACGACGACGCCCGAAGGGGCGGACCCGGTGACGATCGCGGCGACCCCGGCGAACGCGTTCAGCTTCGTCACCCCGCTCGGCACCAACTCCAACTGGACGATCCCCGAGACGCAGTACGCGCCGACGATCTACAACGACACGTTCGACCTCGCGCCGGGCAGCTACATCGTGACGACCGAGCTGAGCGGCTGGGTGCCGCAGAACACGACGATCGTCGTGGCGGGACCCACGATCGTGCCGGTCTTGCTGCTCGCACAGCTGACCCCGACGGTCTACACGCCGCTGTGGGCGATCGGGAACTCGGAACTGGCGGCGATCTCCTCCGGCGGCTCCGGCACCCCCGCGAACCCGTACGTGCTGCTGAACGACCAGTCCGGAGCGTTCGGGCCGCTGTTCGGCCAGTACAACGACTACGGGTTCCCGGTGTTCCCGGGTCTCTACCTCCAGAACACCAACGCGTCGGTCGAGGTCTCCCACGCCCCGTCGCTGACGGCGACGACGAGCACGTTCGCGTTCCCCGGACCGTACCTCCCGAGCACCAACACACTCCAGGAGTGGTACTGGAACGTCTCGAACGTCTCGCTGGCGTACAGCACGATCTCGGGCGGATGGTTCACGCAGAACGCCTACTACCCGGCCGTCTTCGACACGATGAACGTGATCTTCTACGCGTCGAGCGGGAACCTGATCTACAACGACACGTTCAACTCGGCGATCGAGGGACTCCTGCTGTTCCAGGGCGGCTCGCTGTTCGGGCCGTCCACCGGCGGCGGCGGGAACAACACGGTCTTCGGGACGACGTTCAACCAGGTACAGCCGCAGACGTGCCCGACGCCCGCCTGCGAGGTGCTGATGAGCTTCGGCGAGGGGATCGGCCTGACGGTCGCGGAGAACAACGACGTGATCTTCAACAACGCGTTCGGGACGCCGACGACCGCCTGGCTGCTCCCGATCAACCTGTACTCGGGGTTCCCGCTGTACTTCAACAACACGACGTGGAACGTCACGTCCGGTTCGCACCCGGCCCCGCTGGCCGACTTCCCGCAGTTCTCGCTGGACACCCACAACATCCTGGGGGGCTCGGCGCTCGGTGGCAACTACTGGTGGGACTACGGCTACCCGCTGAATCCGTTCAACGGGGCCTACAACCCGCTGACCCCGCTTCCGTACGACGAGAACGCCACGACGCTGCTGGCGTATGTCTACGGATGCGATCCGTACTACTGCGCGTCGTACATCTACCACGGCGGGGATTACGCACCGCTCGGCGCGTTCGACCAGTTCCAGGCGGTCTCGATCCACGAGACCGGGCTCCCGAACGGGGCCCCCTGGGGCGCGAACATCCAGACGCCGGTGACGTTCCCGTCCGAGCTGGTCGACGTGGAGTCGACGGTCGGCGGCTACAACCCGGTGATCGTGGTGCCCCACGGGACGTACGTGCCGACCTCGCTGTTCGCGGGGCAGCAGCTCCGGACGCCGTTGTCGTTCGCGGTGAACACCTCCACGACGACGGTGACGCTGGTCTTCCAGACGCTGCGGACGTACGGCTACCTTTCGTTCCACGAGTCGGGGCTCCCGATCGCGGACACGTGGACGGTCGCGGTCTACCCCAGCGGCCACCCGTCGGAGGCGGTCGAGCAGGCGAGCACCACGAACCTGAACGTCGTCCTGCTGCCGCGCGGCTCGTACACCTTCGTCGTGTTCAACACGACGGACGGCTACATCCCGCGGCTGTCGACCGGGACCGTGACGGTCGCCGCGCTCACGTCGCTGTCGATCCGGTTCGAGGCGCTGGTCTACCCGTTGCTGATCACCGAGGAGGGACTTGCCCCGGGCACGCACTGGTCGGTCCAGCTGACCCCGTACGTGGTCGGACACTCTCGGAAGATCACGCTCTCGTCCACGACCGCCTCGATCGGCGACCTGCTCGCGAACGGGACGTACGGCGTGACGGTGAAGCCGGTGAAGGGCTACTACATGTTCGTCTCGGGCCTGACGAACGGGAACATCACGGTCGCCGGCGGCCCGGTGAACGTGACCGTTGCCTTCACGACGGCGAAGTACTTCGTCACGTTCAGCGAGACGGGTCTTCCGTACGGCACCGGCTGGTCGGCGACCCTGAACGGCGACACCGTGAGCAGCAACTTCAGCACGATCTCGCTGCTGGAGCCGAACGGGACGTACCACTACACGATCGGGGCCGTCGCGGGCTACTCGGAGAGCTCGCACCCGTCGGCGGTGCACGTCTCCGGCCACGCGGTGACGATCTACGTGACGTTCCGGGCCACGGCCGCGGTGATGCAGGGCGACCTCCACCCCGCGACGGCCGGCCTCCCGGAGGCCGCCGTCCTGCGCGCCTAGGTCGGCGACCGCTCCCCCGGACCAACCTCTTCTCCCTCCGCCCGGCGGGCTCCGCCGGGCGGGGTGTGCTATAGTTCCGCACGCGACCGGGCGGGATACCGATGTTTCGAACGTGGCCGTTATACGGCGCGGTCACTTGCCGCGTCCGGTCCGTCCGGGTGAGGGACGGCGCCTTCGACCGGGTCGGGGCGCCGGGCCGATGCGGGCGACCACGGAGTGAATGAGCATGCGGGCGAGAGCGGGAAAGTCGTGGGTGATGGCCTTGCTGATCGTGGCGTCGGCGTTCGCCGGGCTGATGGCCCTGGCGGGGCCGGTCGCGGCAGGTTCGGGGTGCACGGTGAGCGTGTCGCACGAGAACCTCGCGGACAATGCGCTGCAGACGGCGATCAACGGCGCGCCGACCGGTGCGACCGTCTGCGTCGGCGCGGGCGTGTTCCCGGAGCAGATCGCGATCAAGACCGCCGGCCTGCACCTCAAGGGCGCCGGACCGGGCCGG
>Ga0335073_10010083_pt1 | contig 13261 bp, 11 predicted proteins | sample Lox_Sample_22_FD_207093 | JGI IMG/M metagenome (GOLD analysis project Ga0335073, IMG submission 207093) | Soil microbial communities from Loxahatchee National Wildlife Refuge, Florida, United States - Lox_Sample_2.2 | ecosystem: Environmental > Terrestrial > Soil > Wetlands | place: USA...
TCTACAAGCTGTGGGCGTGGGCTCTCGCGGCGTTCATCACGGGCATCGCCGGCGCCGTGCTCGCCGGGCAGGCGCACTACCTGTACTCGATCAACTTCGCCACGCAGGATTCGATCATCCTGCTCGCCGTGGCGCTGATGGGCGGCGTCTACAGCCTGTGGGGCGCGGTGATCGCCGCTCTGCTGATGCAACTGCTGCCTGCCTGGCTGCAGAACCTGGGCCTGTCCTACGCCTGGCTCACGATCCTATTCGGCATCGGCGTGCTGCAGGTCCTCACCACCTCGCCGGCCGGCATCGTCGACCAGTTCCCGAGGGACATGAAGAAGCTCGGCCGCCTGATCATGCGGCGCGTCCGAAGACCCGCGCCAGCAGCCGAACTGGGGCGGTCAGGGGAAGGTGCCACGTGATCGAGATCGACAACCTGACCGTGAAATACGGCGGCGTTACCTCGCTCGACGCGCTGACCCTGGTCTTCGAGAAGGGCACCTGCGGTCTCATCGGGCCGAACGGCGCGGGCAAGACCACGTTCTTCAATGTCCTGTCCGGGTTTGTCCGGCCGGTGTCGGGCACGGTGAAGGCGTTCGGGACGGACCTGCTGGCGCTGGCGCACTACCGCCGCGCGCGGTGGGGCGTGCGCCGCACTTTCCAGACCGAGCAGGCCATCGAGCAACTGACGGTCTACGACAACGTCGCGATGGTCACCTCGCCGCTTCGCGGCGCCGCGCGGCGCGCCGACGTGCTCGCCGCGATCGAGTACGTCGGCATGGACGTCTCGCCCAACGCCCGGGTGAACACCCTCGGCGCCGGCCAGCGCCGCCTGGTCGAGGTCGCGCGGGCCGTCGCGGGCAAGCCGCGCCTCGTCCTGCTCGACGAGCCGGCCGCGGGCCTGCCCGACGAGGAGACGACGCACCTGAGTTCCGTCATCCGTGGCATACCCGAGTACTCCGGCGCGCTGACGATCCTGGTCGACCACGATATGTCGCTGGTCTCCGCGGTCTGCGAGACGACAGCGGTGCTCGACTTCGGCAAGCTGATCGCGTCAGGTCCGACCGCGCAGGTGCTGCGGGACGAGCACGTGATGCGCGCCTACCTCGGAACGGCGGAGATCTGATGAGCACGCTCACCCTGGGTGGCCTGACCGTCGAGCGCGGCGGACGCCCGGTCGTCAAGGACGTGACGATCACGGTCCCCACCGGGCAGGTGACCGCGCTCCTCGGCCCGAACGGTGCCGGCAAGTCCTCGCTCGTCCTGGCCGTCGGCGGCGTCCTTCGCCCGCGCCCCGGGTCAGTGTCCCTGGATGGCGTCGAGCTGGCAGGCAGCCGGCCGGAGAGGATCCGGGCCGCCGGGGTCGCGATCGTCCCAGAAGGACGACGGCTCTTGCCGGACCTGACCGTCGATGACAACATCCGGGTGGCCACGTACGCGATGCCCAAGCAGGCGGCGACCGAGGGCCGCGCCCGCGCCCTGGAGCTCTTCCCGGCGCTGAAGCCGCGCATCAACGTGCCCGCCAGGTCGCTGTCCGGCGGCGAGCAGCAGATGGTCGTGCTCGCCCAGGCGCTGGTCTCGCAGCCGAAGTTCATCCTCATCGACGAGCTGTCGCTTGGCCTGGCTCCGGTCGTGGTGACCAGGCTGGTCCCGGTCATCCGCTCCATGGTCGACTCCGGGATCGGCGTCCTCCTGATCGAGCAGTTCGCGACCCTGGCCCTGAGCCTCGCGACCAGCGCCTACGTGATGGAAGGCGGCGTGATCCGCTACAGCGGCACGGCCGACGAGCTGCGCGACAACCCCGACCTGCTCCGCTCGGCCTACCTGCTCCGCGGCAGCAACCCCGCCTCGACGTCCGCCGCCACCCCAGACGCGAAAACCAAGTAACGATATCCCGAACGCCCCGCACCGTCTCCGCTACCCCCAATCCCGCGCGCCGCGGGGGAAAGCGCCAAGCCGCGTCAACTGCGATCCATCATCGCGAATTAGCGCGCCGCGATAATGCCCGCGACACCGTACACCGTGGGCATTCCGAAGGCACGTGCCACCGTCATTATCGGAATGCCCGCGGTTGCCACTAGCGGCCCATAATCATTCCCGGCACGCCTAAAGGCCGGGAAGTGGCGGCTTCGCACGCGGGTATTCCTGTATCCCGATCACCGACACCCGGGACCGCCCGGAGCGCAACCCGTGCCAGTCCCTGCCAGCCTGGCACGCCACCCCAACACCGGACCGCCGCTTCCCCGGCCAGCGCTCGCGCCGCGCTCGCACCCCAACGCCGGACCATCGCTTCCCGCCCCAGCGCTCGCACCTCGGCACCGGACCGCCCCGTACCACGGCGTCGTGCACGACGCAGTCGGCCAGACAAGCGGAAGACTTTCCGTTGCTGGAGGACGTAAAACCCTTCCTGGTAATGTCGCTCTCCCGGGTGAACCCATCTGATTTCCGGCATTTCGGGCATATCTCTTGTCAGCTGGGGGCGAGCTCGCCGCCCCGCCAGCCTCCGTCCGCGCAACCCCTCCGCCTCCGGCGGATCACCCCTTTCATGGTCCTCGTTAGCACTCCCGCAATCCGGCAAGCGCTGCGTCGCGAGCTCGCGGGGATGGCGCTGAGTTACACGGCGACGAACCTAATGGTGCAGTGTTAGACGGCGCCAAAAGCCAACGCGGCCGACGGAGGCGGCGAGGCGCGAAGAGGCCGCGAAACCGCGATAGTCGGCAGGGAAGCGGCCACACGCGGCCTTCGTGCAATTTCACGTGGCGGTTATTGATTGTGATTATGGACGGCATGGATGCGATTCATGTGAACGTCTTTGCCGTCCGACCTTGCCCTGGTTTGCCTGATCGTATACGTTCGCCCCATCGCGGGGCCGCGATCGACGAATGGAGGTGGCTGGCGCTCATGAGTGACCAGGGGCGGGCGCTCGACGGAGTCCGGGTGCTCGACCTGACTCACCAGGTCGCGGGGCCTTCCGCGACGCTCATGCTCGCGTTTCTCGGGGCCGAGGTCGTCAAGGTGATCCCGCCTGGCAGCAGGGACAGCTACGACCCGATCCCGTTCTACCTCAACAACGCGAGCAAGAAGTCCATCGAGCTCGACTTGAAGTCGGACGAGGGTGTGCGCACGGCGCTGCGCCTGGCCGGGCGCGCCGACATCTTCGTGGAGAACTTCAGCCCCGGCGTGATCGACCGGCTCGGGCTGGGCTGGGACACGCTCAGCGAGCTGAACCCGCGGCTCATCTACGCCCAGGTGAAAGGCTTCGCCGAGGACTCGCCGTACCGGGACTTCCCGTGCTTCGACCCGATCGCGCAGGGCTTCGCCGGCGGGTCGAGCATCACGGGCGAGCCCGACGCGCTGCCGATGAAGCCTGGTCCTGACGTCGGCGACACGGGCACCGGCATGGTGCTGGTCGGCGCGATCCTCGCGGCGCTGTACCAGCGCGAGAAAGACGGGCTTGGCCAGCGGCTGCAGATCTCCATGGCCGACCAGGTGGCGACGTTCATGCGTATCCACTACGGCTGGCCGATCGACCGCGGCATGGACACGCCGCGGTTCGGGAACAGGCCGCCCTTTCTCGTCACGACCGCGCCGTCCGACATCTACCCGTGCCCGCCGTTCGGGCCGAGCGACTACGTGCACATCCACGCGGGCAGCGACCGCCAGTGGGAGCGGATGGCGAAGGTCATGGGTCGCGAGGACATGCTCGCCGACCCGAGGTTCGCCACGATGGCGAGCCGCGGCGAGCACAAGGCCGAGGTGGACGAGGCGGTGTGCGCCTGGACGGCCACCATGGACAAGATGGCCGTCATGCGCGCGCTCGGCGACGCGGGCGTGCCCGCGGGCGCGCTGCGGTCGACGACGGAGGTGCTCAACGACCCGGACCTGCGGGCGCGCGGGATCTTCGTGACCGTCGACGACCCCGGTCGCGGGCAGGTGACCATCCCCGGCTACCCGGTCCGGATGTCGCGCTCGCCCGCGCGGGTCGTCGCGCCGCCGCAGCCGGGCCAGCACACCCGTGCGGTGCTGCGGGACTGGCTCGGGGAAGGCAGCGACCAATGAGCGGTGACCTGTGATCCGGCGGCAGGTCGCGATCGTCGGCATCGGCCAGACCGACTACGCCAAGGCGCTGCCTGGGACCGCGTGGGACCTGGCGATCGAGGCCGTCACCAAGGCACTCGCCGACGCCGGGATCGACCCGGCGGACGTGGACGGGATGTGCCGGTTCGCACCGCCTTTCGAGCCCGTCAGCGAGCCGATGCTGGTCCGCGCGCTCGGCATCCGCGAGCTGAGCTTCTTCGCGGAGTCACCGCTCGGCGGCGAGGCACTCGGCGCGGTGATCGCGCACGGCGCCGCGGCGATCATGGCGGGGCTGGCTCGGGTGGTGGTGGTCTACCGGGCCCTGAGCCAGAGCAAGGGCGGCCGGTTCGGCCGCGCCGACCGCGGCGGCCCGTCCGGGCCCGCGGTCGCCGACCCGGCCGCGGACATCGTGGTGCCGGAGGAGGACAACCGGTCTTTCGCCTGGCCGTATGGCCTGATGTCCCCTGGCCAGTTGTTCGCGCTGTGGGCCAGGCGGTACGCCGGCCTCTACGGCCTGTCCGACGACGACCTCACCCAGGCGCTCGGGTCCATCGCGATCACCCAGCGCCGCTACGCGAACGCCAACCCCGCGGCGATGATGCGGGACCGCAAGCTGGACTGGGAGACCTACCGGCAAGCACGGATGATCAGCGAGCCGCTGCGGCTTTTCGACCTGTGCCTGGAAAACGACGGGGCGTGCGCCTACGTGATCACCAGTGCCGACGTTGCCCGGAGCCTGCGCGATGACCCGGTGTACGTGCTGTCGGCCACCCAGACGCTGTCCCCGTACCGCGAGCCGATGGGCATCTACGTCAGCGGCGAGTTGACCGAACTGTTCCCGCCTGCCACCGCGGAGCGGCTGTTCGATGAGGCAGGCGTCACCCGCGCGGACATCGACGTGGCCGAGTTCTACGACGCCACGTCCTTCATGCCGCTGCGGTCCCTGGAGTCCTACGGGTTCGTCCCCGACGGCCAGGCCTGGCGGTACGTCGTCGACCAGGGCACCGGCCCGGACAGCCCGCTGCCCGTCAACACGCACGGCGGCCACCTGTCGGAGGCCTACCTGCACGGGATGAACGGCGTGCTCGAAGGCGTCAGGCAGCTGCGCGGCACGGCCTGCAACCAGGTCGCGGACGCCGCGGTGGCCCTTGTCGGCGCCCCGGCGGGCAGCGCGGTGATCCTCGCCCGATGAGTAACCCGATCCTGGCCAGATAGCCGAGCAGAAAGGCCCAGCGATGGCGATCGTCCCCGCGTTCACGGACCTGACACGGCCGTACTGGGAGAACGCGCGTGCCGGGCGGCTCGTCACCCAGCGCTGCGACGCCTGCGGTCGAAGCTGGCATCCGCCCCTGCCCGTCTGCCCGCACTGCCACAGCACCGACCTTGGCTGGCAGGAGGTGTCCGGCAGCGGGACCGTCTACTCCTACACGGTGGTGCGGCACGCGACGCACGCCGCGCTGGCGGACCAGATCCCGTACGTCATCGCGATTGTCGAACTCGCCGAGGGACCGCGGCTCGTCACCGGCATCACAGGCTGCGCGCCGGAAGAGGTGCGCGTGGGGATGCCGGTGCGGGTGTACTTCCGGCCGGTCGCGGACGGGATCACGCTCCCGTACTTCGAGCCTGTCTGATAACAGCAAGAAGCAAGCCCGAACCATCCCCACCCACCATCGTTTGATAACAGCAAGAGGCGACAGCAAGGCAGGAGCTGACGACCATGGGACTGCTCGACGGGAAAGTGGCGTTCGTCACCGGGGCCGCGCGCGGCCAGGGCAGGTCGCACGCCCGCCGCCTGGCCGAGGAAGGCGCCGACATCATCGCCATCGACGCGTGCGCCACGCCTGACTGGCTGAGCTACGACCTCGCCAGCGAGGCGGACCTGGCTCAGACGGTCAAGGAGGTCGAGGCGCTCGACCGCCGGATCGTCGCCCGGCGCGCCGACGTTCGCGATCTCGGCGCGGTCCGCGCGGTGCTCGACGCGGGGGTCGCGGAACTCGGCGGCAGGCTCGACATCGTGTGCGCCAACGCGGCGATCATCTCCCAGCCGGCGCCGACGTGGGAGATCGACATCGACCAGTGGCGCGAGGTTCTCGACGTGAACCTGACCGGCGTGTTCGTCACGCTCAAGGCCGCGATCCCGCACATGATCGCCGCGGGCAACGGCGGGTCGATCGCGCTGACGAGTTCAGGCGCGGCGCTGATCTCCGGTGCCGGCCTGTCCGACTACAAGGTGACCAAGGCGGGCGTGCTGTCGCTGACGCGGACGCTGGCCTGCGAGCTCGCCGAGCACTTCATCCGCGTGAACGCGCTGTGCCCGACCGCGGTGGACACGCCGATGATCCAGAACGAGGCGCTGTACCGGGCGTTCCGCCCGGACCTGGCGAACCCGGGCAGGGAGGACGTCAAGGCTGGGTTCGCGACGATGAACCTGCTGCCGATCCCGTGGGTGGAGCCCGTCGACATCTCCAACGCCATCGTCTGGCTCGCCTCGGACGCGGCGCGGTACATCACAGGGATCACCTTGCCGGTGGACGCCGGCAACCAGCACAAGTGAAAAGCGGGAGACGATCAGTGCGCACGCAAGCGGCCGTCCTGTGGGAGAGCGGTACTGACTGGAAGGTCGAGGAGATCGAGCTCGACCCGCCGCGCGCGGGGGAGGTCCTCGTCCGCGTCGCCGCCGCGGGGCTCTGCCATTCCGAAGAACACCACGTCACGGGCGACGTGCCGTTCGCCGCCCCGATGATCGGCGGCCACGAGGGAGCGGGGTACGTGGAGGCGATCGGCCCCGGCGTCACGGTCACCAAGCCCGGCGACTACATCGTCTTCTCCTCGATCCCGAACTGCGGCCGCTGCCCGTCCTGCGCCCAGGGCCGGCAGAACCTCTGCGACCTGGCCGCCGCGATCATGGCCGGCAAGCAGATCAGCGACGGGACGTCCCGCCACCACCTCGGCGACCAGGACCTGACGATCACCTGCATGGTCGGGTGCTACGCGCGGCACACCGTGGTGAACGAGGCGTCGGTGATCCCCGTCGACTCGGCGGTCCCGCCCGAGGCCGCCTGCCTGACCGGCTGCGGGGTGGCGACCGGCTGGGGCAGCTCCGTGTACGCGGGCGGCGTCAGGCCAGGCGACAGCGTCGCGGTCGTCGGCGTCGGCGGGCTCGGCTCGGCCGCCGTGCAGGGCGCGCGTCTCGCCGGCGCGCGGCGGATCTTCGCGATCGACCCGGTGCCGCTCAAGCGGGACAAGGCGCGCGAGTTCGGCGCGACGCACGTCGCGGCCTCGGTGACCGAGGCGCTCGGCCTGGTCCGCGAGGTCACCTGGGGCCGGATGTGCGAGGTCGTCGTGCTGACCATGGGGGTGGGCCGCGCCGACATGCTGGACGACGTCCTCGGGCTCGCCGCCAAGCGCGGCCGGGTCGTCGTCACGAACATCTACCCGATCACCGACACACGGCCGAACCTCGCCCTCAGCGGCCTCGCCCAGTGGGAGAAGCAGATCGTCGGCTGCATCTTCGGCTCGGTCAACTCCCGCGCGGACATCCCGCGCCTGCTCGGCCTCTACCGCGACGGCCTGCTCGACCTCGACGGGATGGTCACGCGGACCTACCCGCTCGAGCAGATCAACGAGGGGTACCAGGACCTGCGTGACGGCAAGAACATCCGCGGCGTCCTGGTCATGTGATGGGCCGCCGGAGGCCGGCGGGCTAGAGCTGGCCGACCGTGTATGTCGGGAGGCCGTCTTTGCGCGCGAGCGGGTTCCAGAGCTTGGTGAACGCCGCCTTGCTGTTCGTGGCCTGATTGTCCGGGCCCAGGGACGCCGTGTAGTTCGGGTTGTTCAGGGTCTTGTTCTTGTGGCAGCCGTGGGTGCTCTCGGCGGTCGCCCACTTGGCCAAGTCGGAGTCCGCCTGGGCCGAGGCCTGCCAGGCGCTTGTCAGGTCGGTGACCATGGCGGCCGGTAGCGCCGAACGGCCCGCGAGGCTGCTGAGCTTGGACAGCAGGATGCGGCGGTTGGCGGCCGCCTTGGTGAACGTCTGCGAGTCCGCCGCCAGCGTCTTGCCGCAGCCTTCCACGTCGACGACGGCGTTGACGACCGCGCCGCGGTCGCTGCCGCTCTGCGACAGCAGGCCGACCAGTTGCGCCGCCGCCTGCTTGCGCTGCGCCGCGGTGGCAGAGGCTTTAGCGGTGGCCGACGGCGTCGCGCCGCCGCCTGTCGCGGTCCCGCCGCTGGAGGGGGAGTTGCTGCCCTGCAGCGACACGACGACCGCGATCACGACGATGATGGCGAGGACGGCGGCGACGAGGACGGCGGCCAGGGGGCCGGCCGGCCGGCGCAGGCGCGACTGGCGCCGCCAGGACTGGGGCATGGGAGGCATGCCGCCCGGCGGGGTGAACATGCCGTCCTCATGCGGGTAATTCGCGCCGGGGGGTGGCGGTGCCATCGGCCCTCCGCCAGGCCCCGGCCACGCCTGCGGCCCTGGACCCTGCTGGCCGAACTGCCCCTGCTGGCCGAACTGCCCCTGCTGGCCGAACTGCCCCTGCTGGCCGCCGAACGGGCGCTGCTGGAACAATCCCTGCGGCTGCAGCATCCGCTGTGTGTCCGACATCGGCGGCGGAGGCAGTTCGGGGAGGTCATAAGGGGGCGGCGCGCCGTAAGGCGGCGGCGGTCCCGGGTACGGCGGGTGGAAGGATGCTCCGTGTCCCTGCATGGTGACTGTCGGTGGCGGCGGCGCGGCAGCGGCAGCATTGGCGGCGACCTGCTGACCGCAGCTACCGCAGAATTCCGAGCCCGGCTGCACGAAGTACCCGCATGCCGGGCACCACGAACCACCCATATCGACCATCGCGTCCCTTTCGGGTTCCATAGCAGGCTAAACCCGCGCGCCCGTGCGTGGCAGCCAAACGGGGAGACTGGGATAGCCCCGGGGGAGTCGCCACGGCCCGTTCGGGATGAAAATCTCTAGTAACTTACAACGACAGCGGCACTGCACTGACAGAATCCGTGTGTACCCGTTCGTGCATGTGGCAAGGGCAGGGGCGCAGATGCGAGTCGCCGGCCGTCTGTGGTCGCACGCGATGGTGGCGGTGGCGATCCTGCTAGCCGTCCTGACGGTCATCCTCATCGCGGCGCCGACGGCCCAGGCAGCGACCGAACAAGCTCCCCGGGCGGCGCATCCCAGCGGGCCGGCGGGCGTGCTGGCCCCCTGGGCCGAGCTCGCGAACGCGGCCACCGGCTCGCCGCTGTGGACCCGCGACCCGCTGGCCGAGCGGCCGATGGGCAGCATCACCAAGGTCATGACCGCGTACATCGTGATCGAGGCTGGCGGCCTGAACCGGGTGCTCACCGTGCCCAAGGGCATCATCGCCTACGACGACAAGTACGACGCGAGCACCGCGGGGCTGGTCCCGGGGGAGAAGCTGACGGTCACGCAGCTGCTGTACGCGATGCTGATCCCCTCCGGCTGCGACGCCGCCTACACGCTGGCGTACGCGTACGGTCCCGGCCGGGACAAGTTCATCGCGAAGATGAACGCGACCGCGCGCGAGCTTGGCCTGACCAAGACGAGTTTCTCCGACTTCAGCGGCCTGCCCGACCCGGGGGAGTACACGACGTACTCCACGACGGGCGACCTGATCAGGCTCGGGCTCGACGCGATGAAGCTGCCGCTGTTCCGCCAGATCGTGGCGTTGCGGCGGTACCACCTGGCGGCCGGGAACGGGCACCGCGCGCACACCTGGCTGACCACGAACCTGCTGCTCAAGGCGTACCCCGGCGCGTTCGGAATCAAGACGGGGATGACGAGCGCGGCCGGGTTCTGCCTGCTGTTCGAGGCGCGTCGCGACGGCAAGACCCTGGTCGGGGTCGTGCTGCACTCCTCCACGGTCGCCATGACCTACGCGGTCAGCGACGCGGAGAAGATGCTGAACTGGGGCTTCGCGCGCCAGCCCGACGCCCGCCAGCCTGGCGCGGGCTAGCTGGCGGCGCCGCCGAGGTAGCTGGCCGCGATCAGCGCGCTGTCCTTGCTCAGGCCCTCCGCGGTCCCGGTGGCCGCGAGTTCGCCGTGCGAGAGGATGTAGCCGCGGTCGGCGATCTTCAGCGCCAGGTGCACGTGCTGCTCGACCAGCAGCACCCCAGTGCCGGTGGCTGTCGCGTACTCGCGCACGACGGGCAGCAGCCGGCCGACGATGACCGGGGCGAGGCCCAGGCTCATCTCGTCCAGCATCAGCAGTTTCGGCTTGCGGCTCAGCGCGCGGGCGATCGCGAGCATCTGCTGCTCGCCACCGGACAGCAGCCCGGTCTTGCGGCTCTGCAGCGGGCGCAGCGCGGGGAAGTGATCGAAGGCGGTGTCCATCTCCTCCGGGGTGCGAAGGCCGTCAAGCCGGAAGTGCTCGGCCACCGTCAGGCCGAAGAAGATGCCACGGTCGTGCGGCACGTGCGCGATGCCCAGCCGGGCCCGCGCGGTCGGCGCGACGCCGGCCAGACTGGCCCCGCCGAGCTTGATGGTCCCGGCGGCTGGCTTGAGCAGGCCCGAGACCGCCCGCAGGGTGGTGGTCTTGCCAGCTCCGTTGGCGCCGAGCAGCGCGACGACCTCACCGCCGCCCACGGTCAGGGACAGGTCGCGCACGACCGGCGCGCCTCGGTCGTAGCCGACGCTCAACCCGTCGAGTTCGAGTACCTGGTCGGTCCCCGCCATCGCGTCCAACTCACCTTCATCGGCAGCTATCAGGACAGAGCCGCCGCTTTCAGCACAGCCCCGTACAGGACAAAGTCAAGGGTACTAGCCTGTACCCAATCGGCTTTCCCCAGCATTGGCGTGACGGCCAACATGCCAGCCACCGATATGTGCCCACCATACACTTGACGGGATTGTGACCTGGAAGATCACCGATCTAGTTGACTGGCGTCGGGTGGGGGCCTTTCGATGAGGGAGTATTTCGCGCAGGATTTCCCTATGCCCTCTCGGAGAATGCAATGGAGCGAATCGCCGTCACGCACGCTGGCAGCCTGATCCGGCCGCAACGGCTGCTGGCGTACCTGTCGGCGATCGATCACGGGCAGGCGTACGACGGTGACGCCTACCGCGCCGTGCTGTGCGATGCCGTCGAAGAGGTGGTCCGCAAGCAGATCGACGTCGGCGTCGACATCGTGGACGACGGCGAGATGGGCAAGTCGAACTGGATCACGTACCTGTACGAGCGGACGAGCGGGCTGGAGTCGCGCCCGATCGAGGACCTGGGCGCCACCATCTTGCCGCCGAGCCGGGACCGGCAGCACTTCCCTGGCGCCTACGCGGACCTCGACGCGCTCGACGCCGCCGCGTCGCAAGCGAGCAACCGCGCCGGGGCCAGTGACGACGCGCCCCGGGCGGGCACGTTCGTGGCCTGGGTGTGCACTGGCCCGATGTCCTACGACCGGGCCGCGATCGACCGCGACCTGGCCAACTTCAAGGCCGCGCTCGACGCCGCGGGCAAGGACATCTCCGAGGCGTTCCTCCCCGTGGTCGCGCCGGCGTCCGCCTACTGGCTGCGGAACGAGTACTACGCCAGCGACGACGAGTTCGTGTTCGCGCTCGCCGACGCGCTGCACGAGGAGTACGCGGCGATCGTCGAGTCCGGCGCGCTGCTGCAGGTGGACGACGCCGTGCTCATGCACGAGGCGGACACGATGCTCTCCCGCGGCCAGTCCTACGAGGACTACCGCCGCTGGGCCCAGCTGCGGGTGGACGCGCTCAACCACGCGCTGCGCGGGCTGCCGCAGGACCGGATCCGGTACCACATCTGCTTCGGCAGCTGGCACGGGCCGCACGCCTACGACCCACCGCTGCGCGACGCGATCGACCTGGTCTTGCAGGTCAGGGCCAAGTACTACCTGATGGAGCAGGCCAACCCGCGGCACGAGCACGAGTGGAAGATCTGGGAGGACGTGACGCTGCCAGAAGACAAGGTCCTGGTTCCGGGCGTCGTGACGCACCACACCAACGTCGTCGAGCATCCCGAACTCGTCGCCCAGCGGCTGGTCCGGCTCGCGGGCGTCGTCGGACGGGACCGTGTTCAGGGGGGCACCGACTGCGGCTTCGCGCAAGGCGCGTTCGTCCGCCGGGTGCACGAGGAAATTCAGTGGGCCAAGCTGGCCTCGCTCGCCGAGGGTGCCAGAATCGCCTCGCGGGAACTGTGGGGCGCCAAGGCCGAAGTGTGACGCCCGCCGGGGAGGCGCGGGAACCACAGCGGTGGCATCGTGAGCGTTTTCGACAATAAATACCAACGTAGGAGGAAGTGAAGTGCGCAGACATAGAAGACTCGCCTTCGCGGGGGCCGCGGTCATCGCCGCCACCCTCGCGGCGGCCGGCTGTAGCTCAAGCACAAGCTCGAGTTCAAGCTCGAGCAGCGCGCCGGCCAGCACGCCCGCGAGCACCGCCGCGTCATCGCCCGCGGCGAGCAGCTCGCCGACCAGCACCAGCTCGCTGAACCAGCCGGGCACCGGCGGCCAGGGCGCGCAGTCGGTGACCAACTACCTGGCCTACGTCGGCGGTAAGGCCGGCCCCGCGAACAGCTCGCTGCCGCCGGTCTACATCGGCTTCGTCAACCAGCAGGGCGGCCCGACCTCGGTGGGACCGCTGGCCACCGCCGGCGCGGAGATGGCGGTCAACTACGCGAACGCCGACCTCGGCGGCGTGGACGGCCACCCGATCAAGCTCGTCACCTGCTTCATCGCCTCGGCTGAGGAAGAGGGCACGGTCTGCGCGCAGAAGTTCCTCGCCAACAAGAGCATCGACGTGGTCGAGCTGGGCGGCGTGGCGATCGGCGTGCAGTCGTTCTACGCCACGCTGGGCAGCTCCATGCCGGTGATCGACGGCGTCGCGGCGACACCGATCGACGCCGTGCAGAAGAACGCGGTGATTCTGTTCGGCGACGCGACCCACATTCTCGCGCCGTTCGGCACCTACGCGCGTGACGTCCTGCACGCCAAGACCGCGGCCCTGGTCTACCCGTCGGACAACGCGGGCATCGCCGTGGGCGCGGCGGCGGTCAAGGCCGGACTCGTCGAGGCCGGCATCAACGTCAAGATGGTCGGTTACCCGGAGAGCCAGACCGACCTGACCACGGTGCTCGAGGCGGCCGGCGCGCCGACCGCCGACCTGGTGATCCCGTACAGCGACTCCGCGGGCTGCGTGAACCTCGCCAAGAGCCTCGTGTCGCTTGGC
>Ga0335073_10010085_pt1 | contig 13261 bp, 8 predicted proteins | sample Lox_Sample_22_FD_207093 | JGI IMG/M metagenome (GOLD analysis project Ga0335073, IMG submission 207093) | Soil microbial communities from Loxahatchee National Wildlife Refuge, Florida, United States - Lox_Sample_2.2 | ecosystem: Environmental > Terrestrial > Soil > Wetlands | place: USA: Florida...
TCGCCTTCCTGCTGTTGGATGGCCTGCGCTTGCTGCGTTTCCGTGGCCGCGAGTTCAGCAAGTTGTTTCGCGATGCGCTCCGCTTCCGCGTCCAGCTCGCGGGCTTTTCCGGCGAGCATCTGGCGGACGATTCCGCGCATCTGGTCGCGGATTTCGGCGTAGCGGCGCGCTTTGGTCGCCTGACGCTTGAGCGAGCCGAGCTGCTTTTCGACTTCGACGACGATATCGTTCACGCGCGCCAGATTCAGCTTCGAGGATTCGAGTTTGGCTTCGGCAAGGCGCCTCTTGGTCTTGAACTTCGTTACGCCGGCGGCTTCTTCAATGATGGCCCGACGCTCCATCGGCTTGGTGGAAAGGATCAAGCCGATGCGTCCCTGTTCGATGATGGCGTAGGAATCGGGGCCGAGACCGACACCCATGAACATTTCCTGAATATCGCGCAGGCGGGCGATGCGGCCATTGATCGAATATTCGCTCTGGCCCGAGCGATACAAGCGGCGCGTCACCACCACTTCGCCTGGCTTGGTGGCGAGAACCGGCTTCTCTGCGGCTTTCTTGCGGCGCTTGCCTTTCAGAAATTCAGGCGCTGCGGCGGAAGTTTCCTCTAGATGGGGTAGTTGGGGCGCAGAGTCTACTGACTCTACGGTTCCTTCGACTGATTCGGGAGCCGGCTCAGGGTCGAGCGAGAGAACCTGTACGTTCGGATCACACGTCGAGTCCGCGCCCATTTCAGCGGCGGACGAGACTGCAGGGTCCGCAGAGTCCGCTGCCGGCGCCCCTTCGAGCACGAACCGGGCGGCTTCCGCCAGCTCCGGGTCTTCCATCGTAATGGTCACTTCCGCCATGCCCAGGGGCGGTCGCTTGGTTGTCCCGTTGAAAATGCAATCAGCCATGCGTTCGGCGCGGAGGGACTTGTGGCTTTGTTCGCCCAGAACCCAGGAGATGGCGTCGACAACGTTGGATTTGCCGCAACCATTCGGTCCCACGATGCAGGTCGTTCCAGAGCCGCTAAAGGTGACCACGGTACGGTCACAAAACGACTTGAAGCCAACGATTTCGACTTTTCGGAGCTTAAGCAAGTTGTCCCCTTTTTGTCCCAGTTCGCGCCGAGCTGAGTCCAATTTTGACGGAGCCAGAGAAATCCTTGTTCATGGCAGACGCCAGCGGCAAAACACGCGTAGAGAGACGGTGCATTGTTCCTCGAGGGGAGGGTCTTTCGAGCGATAAGCCGACCGGTTTGCGGTCGCTTAGACAAACGTGTGGCAGGTTCTCAGTCAGAGGCCCAGCCGCCTGGCGCATGGATGGCGGTACGGGAAAAAAGCGTATCACGGGCTTCGCCGCGTGTAAAGAGCTACCCCACAGATGGTGTCGGATTCGCGGAAGCCACAATTCCGTACTTAGCAATGTGCGCGCCCAAAAGGCGCTGTACTTTTTCGGCACCGATACTTCGCATAAAAGGGCTATCCAGATTGTAACCAGAGCCTTGTTTCTTGACGCCACGGGTATGCAATCGCCGTATCATGCGAACAAACAGAAAGAGAACGTCCGGGCGCAACTTGGGGTCGCCCCAATGTGAAAAAACTGCGATTTCTCCTCGCTCTTATCACCAAAGATAATGATTTTCAGGTGCAGCAGGCGGCCTCGGCCGAGACAACCGCGCGGGAATTAGGCATTGATCTCGAGATTGTGTACGCCGATGGCGACACCATCACGCAGAGCACGCAAATTCTCAAGACGATTCAAGCTCATCCTACGTTGCGGCCGGACGCTATCATTGTCGAACCGGCGGGTGGAACCGGACTGCCTCAAGTGGCCAAGGCGGCCGTCGACGCGGAAATTTCTTGGTGCCTCTTGAACCGCGACGCGGAATATATCGCAGAACTGCGGCGAGGCTCGAAGAAGCCCATCTTTGTCGTGACCAGCGATCACACGGAGATTGGAAGAATTCAAGCGCGACAGTTGAACGCGCTGCTTCCCGAAGGTGGCGCCGTGCTTTACATCCTCGGCCCCACGGAAAGCTCGACCGTTAAGGACCGCAAGTCGGGTTTCGAAGCGGTCTGCCCCAAGAATTTGCGCGTCACTCTGTTGCGAGGCAAATGGACGGAGGAAAGCGGCCACCGCAGCATGGCGACCTGGCTGAAATTGGGCGGTTCGAGCAAAGTCAGCATTGTTGCCGTTGCCGCGCAGAATGATGCCATGGCTATCGGCGCCCGCAAAGCGCTCGAGGAAATCGAAAACCCTCAAGAAAAGCAAAAATGGAAAAGCCTGCCGTTTATCGGGGCGGACGGCTTGCCGAAAACCGGACAAGCATGGGTACGTTCCGGTTTGCTGGCGGCCACTGTGATCGCCCCGCCCATGGCGGGCCAGGCCGTCCAACTCATGGTCAAAGCACTGCGCGCCGGCGATAGCCTGCCCGAGCGAACGGTGACATCATTGGAATCATATCCGCCCATCGAGAAACTTTCGAAACTCCAGGCCGTCTCGATCCGCGAATAAACCGTACACTGAAACAGCAAGGGTCGCTTTCCGAATACGTTTACATTCCAAGGCGGCTTCGCGTTACTTCACATGGCTCTCGTACCACGCCAGTATCCGATTGAGGCGATCGAGCAAGTGCTTCTCCTCGTGGAAACCGTGCGGCTCTCTTGGATACTCGACTAACTCGGATTCCACTCCGTAGTGCTTCAACCCCCGATAAAGCTCCTGGCTTTGGTCCAGCGGATCGGTGGTGTCGGCCTCGCCCTGCAGAATCAGCGTCGGCGTCTTCGCGTTCTTAAACTGCGTGAACGGCGAACTATTCAGGAACTTCACGAGATCATCGGTCTCATAAGGCACGCCGTAGAACCACTCATCATAGGAAGGATGCGACTCGCTTCCAAACTCGGAAATTAAATTGGAGAGCCCCGCGCCGGAAACGGCAGCCTTGAATTCATTTGTTTGTGTAATGGCCCATTCCGACATGTACCCGCCATAAGACCATCCGCCGATGCCAAGCCTCGCGGGATCGGCGATTCCCCGGTCGATTAAATCCTTGACGCCAGCCATCACGTCCTTGAAGTCACCGCCGCCCCAATCGCCGCGGTTCATTTCGATGAATTTTTGTCCGTAACCGATCGAGCCGCGAATGTTAGGATAGAAGACCGCATAACCGTGGGCCGCAAGAAGCTGTCCCCAAGTTTCAATCGAGTCTTGCCAGTTTCCCGTCGGGCCGCCGTGTATCAAGGCAATGAGAGGGAGTTTTGCTTTTGCATCGGCTCCCAACGGTCTTAGCAGAGCGGCTTCGATCTCGAGACCATCGAAGGATTTGTATTTGTAAAATTCAGGCGTACTGAGCGCAAACCGCTTCCAGGAATCGTTGAGGTGAGACACCTGTTGCGGAGGATTCTTCTGATCCCATAGCCAAAGCTCTGGAGGCGTTGTCGCGGATTGCCCCACGTAAGCGATCTCGCCGGAGTCAGAAACAGCAAAATTGCCGACATTTCCGGCTGGAGGATTGGAGGGATTCTTGCTCACTCCTTGCGGCGAAAATCCGATTAGCTTGTTTCGGAAACCATCCGCGTAGAGCGCGAGTATCGAGCCGTCTTTTGCCCACAGTTGCTCATGGATGGCGCGATCGAGACTTGCGCCAGTGAGGTTGCGAGTGGCTCGCTTGCCGATATCCAGGAGCATGAGGTCGTGGGGTTCCGGACCATCCACGCGGCAGCCAATAAAACTGATAGTCGTTCCGTCTGGAGACACGCGCAGGCCGCCAAACGGCCCGTGCGGCGCGAGCAGCAGCTTGTGTGTACCGTCGGAGACCTCGACGGAAAAAATGCGGTGCGTGTCCTCATCCGATTCCGGATGATCCGTGGCGCTGACGATGATGCGATTGCCAGCCGGAACCCACGCGAGCTCACTTACTTCCCACTTCGGGCTGGTGAGCGCTTTGGCCTCGCTTGTAGCCAGTGTGAGCAGCCAAAGACGCGGTTGTTTGTCGTCTTTATCCACGACGCGCGCATCCTCTTTGTCTTTTTCCTTCTTTTCTTCGGCATCGGTTTTGGCATCGGGCGCGAGGTAGGCAATTTGTTTGCCGTCGGGCGACCATGCAAACGCATGCACGCTGCGCTTGCCCTTGGTGATGACTGCGGCTTCTCCACCGTCCATGCGCATTACATAGAGCTGTTGTTGCTCTTCGCGATTCGATAGGAACGCGAGTTGCTTCCCATCGGGCGACCAGCGTGGAGAGGATTCATCCTTGGCGGAGAATGTGATTTGCCGAACGACTCCGGACTTCGCGTCGTAGAGCCAGATATGGTGCGCGCGGCCCGCGCCCTTGGGCGCCTCCGTCACAACGAATACGACCCTCGTGCCATCCGGGGAGAATTGCAGATCGGAAATCGATCGCAGATTGAGCGACGCTTCCGGCGTCAGCAGTTTGCCACCAGCTGTGGCCGGGTTTTCTTGCGCAAGAGTTACGGGCGCTAGCGCCAAAATCACGGCCAAGCCACCGCTTATTAGAAAGCGATTCATCGCTGCACCTCACAAACGAGAACCTAGGACTGTAACCACACAAGCGCCCAGCGTCAATTTCGTTCATAAATCTCTTGATGTGGGGTCCCAGCGGGCTATATCGCAAGTAACAACAGGAGTCGTTCTTCATTGCGGCTTTTTCTAAGCCTCGGATACAATCTGACGTTTACCCCTTGGAGCTAAATGCTGTCGTAGCAGCCATGCACGAAATACGCGTCCACAACACGCTGGGCGGAAAGATCGAAGCGTTCGCCCCGCAAAAAGGTGATGAAGTCCGCATGTACACCTGCGGGCCGACGGTCTACGACTACGCGCACATCGGGAATTACCGAACCTTCGTGTTTCAGGACATTCTTCGCCGCTTCTTGAAGCTACGCGGCTTCAAGATGAATCACGTCATGAACCTGACCGACGTGGACGACCGCATCATTGCCAACGCCGCTGCTGCGGGCGTCAGTATTCGCGACTACACGGAAAAATTTGTGCAAGCTTTCTTTGGCGACTGCAAAACGCTCAGCATCGAAGCGCCCGAGCACTGGATCCGCGCAACCGATCATATCGACGACATGGTCCAGCTCATCCAGCGTTTGCAGCAGAAAACCTACACTTATCCCGGCGAAGGCTCGATCTACTACCGCATCGCGAAGTTCCCGCACTACGGCCAACTCTCAAATATTGATGTGACGGGAATCCAGGCTGGCGCGCGAGTCGACGTGGACCGCTACGAAAAAGAAAGCGCCCGCGATTTTGCCCTCTGGAAAGCGCCCAAGCCGGGCGAGCATTTCTGGGAAACGCCCATCGGCAAGGGCCGTCCCGGCTGGCACATCGAATGTTCCGCGATGGCCATGAAATATCTTGGCGAAACTCTCGACATTCATACCGGCGGAATTGATCTCGCCTTTCCGCACCACGAAAACGAAATTGCCCAAAGCGAAGCCGCCACGGGAAAGCCCTTCGTCCGCTACTGGATGCACGCGGAGCATCTCTTGGTTGAAGGCGAGAAGATGTCCAAGTCGCTCGGCAACTTCTATACGCTGCGCGATTTGTTCGCCAAAGGATACAAGCCATCGGCGCTGCGCTTTGCTCTGGCCAGCGTGCCCTACCGCAAGCAACTTAATTTCACGTTTGACGGACTGCAGCAAGCGGCAAGCTCGGTCGAGCGCCTGCGCAACTTCGCTGCCCGTTTGGTGCAAGGAAAATTCCCCCCAGGAAAGCAAAAAGGCATGGCCGCCCGCATCGCCGAAGCCGCGGATGAATTCGACGCTGGCCTCTCCGATGATTTGAACACGGCTCGCGCTCTGGCCGCTGCGTTCGATCTGCTGCGCGAAACGAATATCGCCATCGATAAAGGCGAATTCCGCCAAGGAGACGTAGCCGGCGTCCAGGAATTTCTGGCGAATTTCGACCGCGTCTTTGCCGTTCTGGAAGACAATGATGCGGAAAAGCTCCGGGCGCTAGGTTTTGGCGGCGCCGGCGGCGGGCCAAGCGATGCGGAGATCGAAAAACTCATCGCCGATCGCCAAGCCGCACGCCAGCGGCGCGATTTCGCTGCTGCCGATCGCATACGCAAAGAACTCGCGGATCGTGGTATAATTCTTGAAGATTCAAAGGACGGCAGCGTCCGTTGGAAACGCAAATGAAGCTCTCCAATCACTATCGATTCCCGGGCAATTTCTCCCCGGCCGAGCTGCGTCCCAACCTCTTCGGCGTAGACTAAGCATCCTCTCTCCTGGCAGGGCGCGCACCGGTATGGGTGTACGCACACAAACCTGCTTTGCGGCAGCCCGTCCACATGAACCGCTGACCATTTTCCCCAGGAGGAAGAGATGATTACCACGATGGAAACGAAACTTCCGAAGCTGATTACGGCGCTTCCCGGACCAAACGCCAAGCGCGTTGTCGAGAGCGACAGCAAATTCATGTCGCCGTCGTACACGCGGGATTACCCTCTCGTCGCCAAGCGCGGCCACGGCGCGATCGTCGAAGACGTGGACGGCAATTCATTCTTGGATTTCGCCGCCGGAATCGCCGTTTGCTCGACCGGGCATTGCCATCCCAAAGTCGTCGCCGCCATTCAGCAGCAAGCCGCTGAACTCATTCACATGTCTGGCACGGATTTTTACTACGAAAGTATGCCGCTCCTCGCCGAACGTTTGGTGAACACACTTTCCGGCGCCGCTCCGAAAAAAGCCTTCTTCACCAATTCCGGCGCCGAAGCCGTCGAAGGCGCCATCAAGCTGGCACGTTATGCCACCAAGCGCGACAAAATGATCGCTTTCTATGGCTGCTTTCACGGCCGCACCATGGGCGCGCTTTCTCTGACGGCTTCGAAAACCACGCAGCGCAAGGGCTTCGGCGCTCTGCTCTCCGGCGTCGAGCATATTCCATTTCCCTATGCCTATCGCTGCGCCCACGGCCATACGCCAGAAACCTGCGGTGCCGAAATTCTCGAACAGCTCGAACAGCAAGTATTCAAGCGCCTCTTCGATCCCGAAGAGGTCGCCGGCATCATCATCGAGCCGATTCAAGGGGAAGGCGGCTACGTCGTTGCCCCGAATTTCTTCCTGCAAGAGCTCCAGCGCATCTGCCGCAAGCACGGCATCCTCCTCATCGTGGACGAAGTGCAGTCTGGCATGGGCCGCACCGGAAAGTGGTGGGCGCATCAGCACGCCGGCATCGAGCCGGACATCGTCTGCAGTGCGAAGGGAATCGCCAGCGGCATGCCCCTCGGCGCTTTCTTCGCGCCAGCCAGCATCATGAATTGGAAGCCCGGGTCCCACGGAACGACGTTCGGCGGGAATCCCGTCTGCATCGCGGCCGCTCTGGCGACGGCGGATTTGATCGAAAGCCAGTATCTCGAGAACGCGCGTAGGATGGGCGAATATTTGTTCGGCCGTCTCGCCGATTGGACGAAAAAGTTCAAAATCGTCGGCGAGGTTCGCGGACGCGGCTTGATGATCGGCATCGAAATTGTCCGCGATCGGCGCACGAAGGAAAAAGCCGCGGACCTCCGCAATGCCATCGTGGACCTCGCTTTTCACAAGGGGCTGTGTGTCCTTGGCGCGGGCGAAAACACGATCCGCGTTTCGCCGCCGCTTCTCATCGACGAAGAGCAGGCGGACTTCGCCGTGCGCATACTCGAAGATTGCATCCGCGAAGCAGAGAAAAAGGCCTAGCGCACCACCACCAAGACCGCAAAGCGGCCCCAACAATTCAATCCGTCGATACTCCCGTGATTGCCACAAAAGATAAGTGGCTTTCACGGGAATTTTGTCTATACTGCCCGCCATACAGTTTGTTTCCGCGGAGCTTTGATGCCCATCATTTCCCGCCTGATTTTTACAGCCGTCCATTGGGCCGCGCGAAAAGGTCTGCGGGAGAGCCGCAGTCCCTCGCCTGAAGCCAAAAAGCACGCCGCACGCCGAACCGGCATTCGCGGCGAAACGTACGCCTACTGGTATCTCCGCCGCCATGGCTACATTTTCGTCGCGCGCAATTTCACTCCTCGCGCTTCGAAAGGCGAAATCGATATGATCGGCTACGACGGCAAAACGCTCGCCTTCGTCGAGGTGCGCACGCGCACCATACGCGAGGAAATGTCCGCATTGCCCGAGCTAAGCGTCACCGAGGGAAAACAGCACCTCCTCGCCCGCACCGCGCGACATTTCTTGGCGGAACACCACGTTCCGGAATGCCCGCTCCGCTTCGATGTCGTCGCCATCGACAATTCTCCCGGCAAACCGCCGGTCGTGCGCCTGCATAAAGACGCCTTTAGCCCTCAGATGTAGAATTCACAAGGAAATACCGGTCGAAGCCTTCTCAGCGCCGTCAGACGCGGTACAATCGGAACCCACGGGGCGTTCTTTGCCCGCACCAACAATAACCCCTGTCGAGGAGGTTTGCTTTGCCGGAGTTGCGAAAAGACCCCATCACTGGCCGCTGGGTAATCATTTCCACTGAACGAGGAAAACGTCCCAACGATTTTCTGCGCGAAACCGTCTCTCCTCTGCCCGACGGCAAGAATTGCCCGTTCTGTCCCGGCCACGAAGTCAAGACCCCGCCCGAGATTCTCGTCTACGGCCGAAGCAACGGCGGCGCGAATACATCAGGCTGGACCGTGCGCGTCGTTCCCAATAAATTTCCCGCCCTCGGCATCGAAGGCGATCTCGACCGCGAAGGCGAAGGCCTGTTTGACAAAATGAACGGCGTCGGCGCCCATGAAGTGATTGTCGAAACGCCCGATCATGCCGCAACTCTGGCCTCGTTGCCGGAACGCGCCGTCGAAGACGTCCTCTGGGCTTACCGCGACCGCATGCTCGATCTCAAGAATGACAAGAGATTCCGCTACGTCTTGATTTTCAAAAATCACGGCGAAGCCGCTGGCGCGTCCGTCGAGCACACTCATTCGCAATTGATCGCTCTGCCCATCGTCCCTCGGCGCGTGCGCGAAGAAGTGGACAGCTCCTGGCACTATTACGACGAGAAAGAGCGCTGTATCTTTTGCGACATCATCCGTCAGGAACGCGACACCGGTGAGCGCGTCATTGGCGAGAACGATCACTTCATCACCGTCGCGCCCTACGCCCCGCGCTTTCCATTCGAGATGTGGCTGCTCCCGAAGGTGCACGGCTCATCTTTCGAAAACAATCAAAGCACCATGTACGCAAGCCTGGCGCGCATGTTGAAAGACACTTTGATGCGCCTTGACGTTGTTCTCGACCGCCCGCCCTACAACTTCATGATCCACACTTCGCCCGTCGGCGAGGAGATCAACGACCATTATCACTGGCACTTCGAAATTATTCCCAAACTCACCAAAGTCGCCGGCTTCGAGTGGGGCACCGGCTTTTACATCAACCCGACGCCGCCCGAAGAATCCGCGCGTTTTCTACGCGAAGCAAAAATAGCTCCGCCAATCGTCACTACAAAAAAATAGCCCGCAGCTCGCGCTCTCTCGGCGTCCGCCCGCCGGGCCCCGCTAAAATTTTTGCTATACTTAGCCGTTTGGCGCGGTACCCAAGTGGCCCAAGGGAGAGGTCTGCAAAACCTCCATTCGTGGGTTCGAATCCCACCCGCGCCTCCAAAACCCAAAAAAATTCACTTCCATCTCCGTCCGGCGCAAAGCACGCGCGTTTTCTCTCTGGTCGCGGCGAAGTTTACCTCGTGAGTTTTACCGTATCGCGCACCCCCCGACCGCGCGGCGGAAATATGCACACATCTAAGATTGCCATCGCGCTTCGCCGCTCAATATCCCATCCTCTTATCGACAACATTGAGCAATGTCTTACCATTCCGGAATCTTTCGTACTGTTCGGCGAAAAACACCACCGCATTGTCCAGCCAGTCCGGCGTATGGTCCGCGCAATGCGGCGAAAGTAGAACGTTCTCCATCTTGTAGAACGGATGCCCCTGCGGCAGCGGCTCGTGATCGAACACGTCCAGCGCGGCTCCCTTAATCCGGCCGCTGGAGAGCGCTCGAATCAGCGCCTCCTCATGAATCACCGGGCCGCGCCCGACATTAATCACCACCGCCGTCGTCTTCATCGCCCCCAATTCCGCCTCGCCAATCATCCCGCGCGTCTCGGAAGTGAGTGGCGTTGCCACAACTACGTAGTCGCAGCACGAAAGCATCTCCAACCGTCGCTCCGGCCCATATGTCCGCTCAACCAGCGCATCCGAATCGCCGCCCGCCGGCGCATGCCGCTTGAGAGCGAGCACTTTCATTCCCATCGCCCGCACCCGCGCGGCCACGGCGCGCCCGATGTCGCCATACCCGATGATGCCCACCGTTGCGCCCGCAATCGGCAAAACGTCAAACGCTTCCCACACACCCGCCTTCTGATTGCGGATCATCCGGCGAAAATCCTTGGCGAAATACAAAATCGCGCCAAGCGCAAACTCGCCCAGCGCCGCGCTGAACACCCCAGTCCCATTCGTCAGCGTCACGGAGCTTTCGACCAATTCCGGAAACAGCACCTTGTCCAGCCCCGCCGACCGCGCGTGCACCCAAACCAGATTTGGGCACATTCCGAATACCTTCTGGAACATCGCAAGCGGCCCCGACCATAGGAAAAGCACACGCGCCTCCTCGGCCACCCGCACAAACTCCCCGGCGGTATTTCCGAAGATCGTTTTCGCTCCTGCAAGCGACTTCTTTAGAGCGGCAACCTGCGGCTCAGCGGGATCGCCCAGGATCAAAATGGTGTCGTTTCTCATCGCAGTCGCAGACACAGCGCAAAAGCTTACACCACATCGTGAACCCTCAGCCGGCCTGCCTCCCCAGACCGTTGGCCCGGTAAATAATCCGAGGCGCTTTCTTGAACTAGGAGTGTCTCGCCAACCTGTTTCGGAAGGACTGCTGATTAGCTCCTTGCAAACTCTATCTTGGCCGGGATGGAAGCAGGAACGCGGGAAGACAAAATTCCCCGCGTAATCAAATCGTTGCGCCTCGATCTGCCGTTTTTGCGGCGCGGTAGATGGCTTCGACCAGCGCAATGCTGCGCCTTCCTTCCGCCCCATCGCACACCGGCGCGCAGTTTTGCTCAATTGCCGCAAGAAAATCTTCAAGCACAGCTTGGTGGCCCCGAAAATCGCTGACAGCCGCGGAGGAGGCGCTCCGGTTTTCGTCGCGTGCCGCGGATTCGAGCGCAACTCCCGGCGTGTCACGAAGATTGGCTGCAATTATGCGGTCGTGCTCGAGAATCACCGTCCCTTCGGTTCCTGAGATTTCCACACGGCGCGGGTACCCCGGATAGGCGGCGGTTGTAGCGTGAAAGATTCCGAGCGCCCCGCTGCCGAATTCAAGCGTGGCCACTGCGGTATCTTCCGCCTCGATTTTGTGAAGCAGCCTCGCCGTCCGCGCCTGCACGCGAACCACGTCCCCAAGCAGCCACAGCAGCAAATCAATCGTATGAACGCCTTGATTGATCAGCGCGCCGCCTCCGTCGAGTGCCAGCGTTCCGCGCCACCGCGAATTCGCATAATACTCCGGTGCCCGGTACCACTTAACGCGCGCGTCCACAAAAAGAATTTTTCCCAGCAGTTCTTCCTCAATCCAGCTTTTGAGCTGGCGAATGTGGGCCTTCATCCGGTCCTGGAAAATTACTCCGAGCTTCACGTCCGATTTCCTCGCCGCTTCGATCAGCGCATCCGCGCGCGCCATACTGATTTCGATCGGCTTTTCCGTCAGGACGTGCAGCCCTTGACGCGCCGCCGCCACGCCATGCTCGGCATGCAACCCCGAAGGGCTGCCAATAATCACGAGCTCCATCGGCCGATGTCTCAGAAAACCGTCGAATTCTTGATAAGGTGTGCCCCCATATTCTCCGCAAAGTCGCGCGATTTTTTCCGCATTGGTTCCCCAAATCGCGGAAATCTCCGCGCCAGGAACGGCGCGCGCGGCCCGCGCGTGTGTTTCCGAAATGTTGCCGCCCCCGATCAGTCCAATGTGCATGCTCATGGCACCGAGTCTATCAATGATGCCCCGCGACGACGAGCATTCCCGTCTGCGCCCGCGTCATCACCGGCATCGTAGGCGCTGGCCGCTCTCTCCGATGCACGCATCCACACGCGCACTTGCTCGGAATTTCCCCGCTGGAAGCAGTCTCCAAAATCGAGTACCTTTTCCCTTGCAAAATGGACCCAGAGCGCGTTACTTCATCGCCCAACAGCGAGTCCTCGCCCGTGGATTCTGAAGCCCTCGGCGTGACCAAAGGCTCGTCGCAGAGTATTTCCTCCCACATTGGCTATTTCCGCTGGGTCATCTGCGCCCTATTGCTCTTCGCCACCACGAAAAGCTACATGGACCGCAACGTTTTGTCGTCTCTGAAGCACACGCTTCAACCCATCCTCGGTTGGAACGACATTGACTATGGCCATATCGTCGCGGCCTTTCAAATCTGCTACGCCTTCGGCATGCTCCTCGCCGGTCGTTTGGTCGACCGCCTCGGAACGCGGACGGCATTCGCAATTTTCATGGCCGTCTGGAGCGTCGCCGCCATGTCCTACGGGTATGCGCCCAACATTTCGCTGCATGTCGCGCCCGCCTTCGCTTTCTTACACGGATTGTGGAGCTATTTCCCGGTGGGCCAAGGCACGGTCGCGGGCTTTCTAGTCGTCGCGGCCGCCATGGGTTTGGGCCAGTCGGGCTTGTTCCCCGCGAGTATCAAAGCCGTTGCCGAATGGTTTCCCAAGAAGGAGCGCGCTCTAGCCACGGGAATTTTCAATGCAGGCACGAATCTTGGCGCAAGCATCACGCCCTATCTTGTGGCGCTCATCACCATTCGGTTGGCTCGTCCCTGGCCCTGGGCATTTTATATCGTCGGCGCAACTGGCTTCGTCTGGCTAATTTTCTGGGTGCTCATCTACCGCAGGCCACAAAACCATCCGTCGGTATCCAAGTCCGAACTCGCCTACATCCTTTCCGACCCGCAAGATCCTGTGGGCGCCAAAGCGAATTGGCTTAAGCTCCTGGCGCACCGCCAATCGTGGTCGTTCATTCTCGGTAAGCTTTTCACCGATCCCATTTGGTGGTTTTGGCTCTTTTGGGTCCCGGATGTGCTCCAGCGGCGCTTCGGAATGTCGCTTTCTCAAATCGTCTGGCCCATCTTGATTATTTATCTTGTGTCCGACGTCGGAAGTGTCCTTGGCGGATGGTCTTCGTCCGCGCTCATCGCCCGCGGATTCACCGTCAACGCAGCCCGCAAGTTGGTGATGTTGATTTGTGCGCTGAGCATCATGCCTGTGTTGTACG
>Ga0335073_10010086_pt1 | contig 13259 bp, 13 predicted proteins | sample Lox_Sample_22_FD_207093 | JGI IMG/M metagenome (GOLD analysis project Ga0335073, IMG submission 207093) | Soil microbial communities from Loxahatchee National Wildlife Refuge, Florida, United States - Lox_Sample_2.2 | ecosystem: Environmental > Terrestrial > Soil > Wetlands | place: USA...
GCGCAGGTCATCAACTTGCTCGATCCCGACGCCATCGTGCTGGGTGGCGGACTGTCGAACATGGAGCACCTTTACGTGGAGCTGCCCAGGCTGCTGCCGCGCCATGTGTTCAGCGACGTGATCGCGACGCCGATTCTGAAGAACACGCACGGCGACTCATCCGGCGTCCGCGGGGCGGCGTGGCTATGGCCGCCCGCGTGACCATGGTGGCGATCCGGCCGGAGGCGGACTTGCCCGCCGGCTTCGGCGACCTGAGGGATGATGCGCGGCGCGAAGGCTACACGCACATCGAGCGCCTGGCTGCCGATTGGGCAAGCGGTACAAATCGGTTTGCCGGCCAGGGCGAAGCGCTGGTCGCCGCTTTCATGGCTGCACGGCTCGCAGGCGTTGGCGGTGTCACCCTCGACCCGATCGACCCCGCGGCGCTGCGGATGCGTCGGTTCTATGTCCGCCCGCATTGCCGCGGCCAGGGGATCGGCCGCCTTATGGCCGAGGCACTGCTGGTACACGCGCGCGACGTTACCCAGAGCATCGTGCTGAATGCCACGACCGAGATTGCAGTACTGTTCTGGGAAGCGTTGGGCTTTCTGCCGGACCGGCGCGACGGTCACACCCACACCCTGCGCTTGTCCGCCGGCTGACGTGCCCGCGGTCTGTCGCGATTGCTCGGCAGTCCATGACGCGGTCACCGCATGTCCCACCTGCGGCAGCGCTCGCGTCATCGCGCACCCCGACCTGCTGTCCCTGACTCTCGCCCATATCGACTGCGACGCCTTCTATGCCAGCGTGGAGAAGCGCGATCGCCCGGAGCTGGCGGCGAAGCCGGTGATCGTCGGTGGCGGCGTGCGCGGCGTGGTCACCGCCGCCTGCTATGTCGCGCGGCTCTACGGCGTGCGCAGTGCCATGCCGATGTTCAAGGCGCTGAAAGCCTGCCCTGATGCCGTGGTGATCCGCCCCGATTTCGCGAAATATGTCGCGGTCTCCCGCCAGGTGCGGGCGCTGATGTCCGCCCTGACCCCGCTGCTGCAGCCATTGTCGATCGACGAGGCGGTGCTGGACCTGACCGGCACCGAGGCGTTGCACGGCGCGCCGCCCGCCGCCGTGCTGGCCCGATTGGCTCGGCGGGTCGAGCAACAGATCGGGATAACGGTGTCGATCGGGATGGCGCCGAACCGGCTGCTGGCGAAGATCGCCGCCGGCCGCGACAAGCCGCGCGGCTTCGCGGTGATCGGCGCGGCCGAGGCAGCGTCGCTGCTCGCGCCGGAGCCAGTGCGGCTGCTGCCCGGCATCGGCCCGGTGCTGGCGCGCAAGCTGGAGGCGATGGGCATCACGCGGCTGGGCCAGTTGCAGGTGTTTTCCGAGCGCGACGCCGTGCGCCGGCTGGGCGAAGATGGGCCCGCGCTGGTGCGTCGCTCGCGCGGGGAGGACGTCCGCCGCGTCGATCCCGGTCGCGCGACCAGGTCGATCAGTGCCGAGACGACGTTCAACGAGGATCTCCACGAGGTGCCGGATCTGGCGCGGCACCTGTGGCGGCTGGCAGAGAAGCTGGCGCGGCGGCTGAAGGAGAACCACCTCGCCGCTGGCGGCGTGGTGCTGAAGCTGAAGACGGCGCAGTTCGCCATCCGCACTCGCACCGCCCGGCTGCCGTCACCCACCGTGTTGCCGGACCGGCTCTTCCTGGCCGCACACGAGCTGTTGCTGCGCGAGGGAAACGGCACTGCTTTCCGTTTGATTGGCATCGGCGCCGGCGCGCTGGTGCCGATCGCCGAGGCCGATCATGGTGACCTTGCTGACATCAGGACGCCGCGGCTCGCAGCCGCGCAGGCGGCGGTTGATGCGTTGCGGGAGCGGTATGGCGCGAACGTGATCGGGCGGGGTCGGGGGTTCGGCCGGGGAGAGCGGTAGGCGATGGACGATGCGCTTCCGAAGCCACTTCATCATCGCTCCCGCACAGGGGCAGCCCGTGACGATTTCACCGCATTGATGGCGGCGAGGCAGTCGTCCCTGTTGTAGTACTTCTCGACGCTCTGCGCAGCCATCCGCCCGAGCGGATTGTACAGCGTCCATCGCCAGAGATCCGAACTGGGTTCCAAATACATCACGTACCAATATTGCTTCGTCTCCACCGCCTCTCCCCTGCTCAATCACCGTGGCCGGCTGTTGCATGCGCGTCGTCGCTGTTGAACGGGGTTTCCCCCGGCTCGGTCGCGCGCATCGACGGTCGCTGGCGGAACCGTTCGTACCAGCGCGCGAGGTTGGGGGCGAGCGCGCGCCAATCGTCCTCCGGATAGCGGAAATCGGTATTGCCACAGGCGCATCCCGCCGCGATCTGGCCCAGATCGACATCACCGTGGAAGTCATGCGACAGCTCATCGAACCGTCGGTAACAGCGATCGATTCGCTCCATCATCTTGCGCACGAATCCGGGCGAGAACTCCTGCTTGTTCTGCGACGCGTCGCGCTTGCGCAGCAGTTCGGCGCGGCGGGCCACCAGCGATTCCAGGATGCCGCTGGTCGCCACCGACACCGCGGCCAGGACGTGCCATCGTTTACGGCCGCTCTGCGGACAGAGGCGGAAATTGCCGAGTTCGTCGTTCAGGTATTCGCAGATCAACGATGACTCGGTCAGGCACTCGCCATCGTCCGTGACCAGCGCGGGGATGCGGGCGATCGGCGTGGCGGCGAGGAAGTCGGCGCGGTACGGCACCGTCTCGGTGCCCCAGGAATGCGGCCATTTCGTCGGGATGATCTCCACTCGGTCTTCCAGTCCGAGTTCCCTGATCGTGACCGTGCATTTGCGGACGAAGGGCGACGCCGGGGTGTAGAACAATTTCATCATCGGCGGCATTGCCCCGGGAGTCGGGCGATCAAACCTGCCACCCGATCCAGTCACAGAACGCGCGACCCATCACCAGGCCCAGGTCGGCGCCTTTCAGCCACGGCAGTTCCTCGGTAAACAACGTGATGCATTGCCGCCAGGTGCAATGCATGCGGGTGATGTCGGTGCCCCAGAACATGCGCCGCGGTCCGAACGCGTCGAACACGCGATGCAGCGCGTCGTGGATGCTCGGGAAAGGGTAGTCGTCGAGCGCGTAGCCGGCCTGGCCGGTCGCCTTCACCGCGACGTTCGGGTGCTTCGCCAATGCCAGCAACTGCGGCAGGTTGCGATAGGCGGCCTCTGCCCCCTCGGTCGCGCGCGGCACGCCCATATGATCGACGCTCAGCCGCAATCCGGGATACCGCTCGGCGATGTCGCTGACGCGCGGCAGGAACGCCGACGCCTGGAGCGACACCGGAATTCCCAGGCGCTCGGCCACAGGAAACAGCCGCTCCAGGGTGCCGTCATCCGGCCAGGATTGCGACATCGGATCGCTGAAGTAGAACCGCAACCCCTTCATCCCGGGCCGGCTCTTCCAGGTTTCCAACAAAGCGCGTTGCTCCGGCTGATCCAGGTAGACCCAGCCCATGATCGCGAAGCGATCGGGATGAGCGCGCGCTGCTTCCACCGCCAGCTCGTTCGAATCGGGGTCCCACATCACCGGATGGATCACCGCGCGATCGACACCGGCGGCATCCATGGCGGCCAGCGCTTCATCTTTTAAGAATGGAGTCTGGCGGTGATGGGCCGAGGGTTTGCCTTTGGCCCACAGGTGGATTTGTGCGTCGACGATCATCATGGCTGACGACTTTCGCTATGTGGTGGACGTATCGGCCGGCGGATATCCTTCAACCGCCATGGTCAATGTGCCCGCCGGCAAGGCGGGTCAGTGCCGTATGGATCCTCCGATCGATCGCGATCCCTTCACGCGTGAGACGCGCGCGGCTCGCATAGCTCCGCTCGCCAGGGATGCGGATCTCCGTCACGCCCGCCTGTCGCGGGGTGGCCTTGATCGTGTCGATGCGCCGGCGGACTTCGTGTCGGTACTCGTCGGGCGACAAGAACAGATCTGGCTTGAATGCCAGGAACAGGTAGCCGCCGACGCTGGCTTGCGTGCGGATGCCGCCAGCGAGCGCGCCGAGCGCATGCATGGCCAGGGCAAGGCCGAAGCCCTTGTAACCGCCGTCCGTTCCGCCGAACGGGAGCAGCGCGCCGCGACGCGCAATCGCGGCGTCGGTGGTCGGCTGTCCGTCGGGCCCGAGCGCGACACCTGCCGGAATCGGAATGCCGAGCCGGGCGCGGAATTGCAGGTCGGTGCCCATGAATGCCGAGGTGCCCATGTCGATGACCAGCGGATCGCCATCGGTGGGAAAACCGAACGCGATCGGGTTGGTACCCAACTCTCGCCGCGTGCCACCGAACGGCGCCACAGCGGGCGGTGCCGCGACCGTGTGGATCACCACCAGGCCCGCGCGCGCGATCATTTCGCAATAGTAGGCGCTGCGCCCAGTCATCCAGGTGTTGCCCATGCAGATGATCGCAAGCCCATGCACCTGCGCGCGCTGGATCGCCGCTTCCGACGCGCGATACGCCGCGATCATGCCCGTGGTGTTGCCGCCATCGAGCAAGAGCGCCGGACCGGTTGCGCGCACCGCGCTGACGGGCTGCCGCTGCTGCCGGAAACTCGGGTAATCCACCACGTTCAGCAATTTCGGTAGCCCGGAATATTCATAGCCGCACAGCGCCGCGTCCAATACATGGTCGGTGAGGATGCGGGCATCCTCGGCGTCGAACCCCGCGCCGCGCATCGCCGCTTCGCCCAACGCGCGTGCCTCGTCCACCGTCAGGTGGATGCGATCATTGCCGGCTTGCTCCGCCATCCACGTTTCCTGCCTTTGCCGTCTCAGCGTGCCGCGAGACCACGAGCCATGTCCATCCCGGGCGTGGGGGATTGCGGGCCGCGCGCGCGAGAATCGCGCCTTCTCCTCGCGCACAGCGGCGCGGTTCTGACGCGACGCGCGGCTGGAGAATTGCCTCAACAAGCAGTTCCTCGTCGCGCGGAACTGAGCTGTCATTGCGAGGACCGCGAGCGAAGCGTAGCGGGATGAAGCAATCTCGTCCGCGTCGATGTTGCTAAGCGACGATGCCGCGCGAGCGTAGCGCGGCAATCTCGTCCGCCGGGAAACCGTACGCGGTGAGAATATCGTCGCTGTGCTGGCCGAATGTCGGCGCCGCCGTTGGCGTCGGCCCCGGCGTCCCAGAGAATTTGATCGGCTTGGTCATCGTCCGATACCGGCCGACAACGGGGTGATCCAATGTCGTCACCAACCCGTCAGCGATAACCTGCGGATGGCCGAACATGTCCTCGATCGGCCGCACTGCGGCGCAGGGCACGCGTTCGCCGAAGATCTCCTCCCACTCCAGTGCCGTGCGCTCGGAGAGTGCGGTGCGCAATTCCGGCAGCAGCTCCGCGGCATGCTCCGCGCGACTGCGCATCGTCGCGCAACGTGGGTCGCTCGCCAGTTCCGCGCGGCCGATCAGCTCGCACAACGCGGCGAAGAAATGGTTCGAATGCACCGAGATGTAGAGCGCGCCCTGTTTCGTCGGATGGATGCCGGTCAGGCCGCCGGTGCCGGAATCGCGTGCGACGTCGCGGCCTTCGTTCTCGGCCCATACGAAGCGGCCGGCCTGGATGGTCAGCGCACTGCGCAACAGCGACAGGCTCAAATATTGCCCATGCCCGCTACGCTCGCGCTGGTACAATGCCGCGGCGACGCCATAAGCGAGCAAGGCCGAGGTGAAGTAGTCGAGCACTGAACCCAGCACCAGTTGCGCTCGGTCGGTGCCGCCGCCCTGGAACACGGCCATGCCACTCAGGCATTGCAGCACCTGGTCGAAGCCGCCCTTGTCGCTGAGCGGCCCGGCGTCGCCATAGCCGGTCAGCCCGGCGTAGATCAGGCGCGGATTGATCGCGCGCAGGCGCGGATAATCGATGCCGAGCCGTGCCGGCACCGACGGACGAAAATTCTCCGCCAGCACATCGGCCGTCGCCACCATGCGGCGCAGGATCGCCAGCCCCTCCGGCTGCTTCAAATCCAGCGCCAGTGCGCGCTTCCCGCGATTGGTACCAAGAAAGAACCTGCTATCACCCGCCAGGCTCGACGGAAACTGCCGCAGCATGTCGCCTTGTGGTGATTCGATCTTGATCACATCGGCGCCGAGATCGGCCAGCAGAGTGCAGCCATAGGGTCCGGCGAGATAGCTGCACAGATCGAGCACCTTGATGCCGTCGAGCGGTCCGGCCGGTGTGTCTGTCATTATCTGGCCTCCCGCGCGCGTATGGCGTCGATCCTTTGCAGCACTCGCTGCGCCCGATAAACAATCGGATAGTCGATGAATTTGCCGTCGAGCTGGATCGCGGCGCTGCCTTCCGCCTCGGCGCGCGCAAACGCCGCGCAGACGCGCTCGGCAAAGGCGATTTCAGCGTCACCCGGCGTGAACACGCGGTTCACCACGGCGATCTGGTCGGGATGGATGCACATCTTGCCCTGAAACCCATACTGAAGCGCGGTGCGGGCCGATCCCTCCAACCCTTCCGGATCGGTAAGATCGACCCAGACCGTATCGAGCGGCGCCTCGATACCGGCCGAGCGCGACGCCGTGACGATGGCGGCACGGGCGTGGGCGAGTTCGATTTCGTTACGAGTCCATGTCATGTTCACATCCAGGGTGAAATCGCCGGCGCCGAAGGCAACGCGCCGGACGCGCGTTCCCGCGGCCAGGATCGCCTCGATCTGTTGCAGGCCGCGGGCCGTCTCGATGATCGGCACCATATCGATACCGCCGAGCCGAAGTCCACAGTCACGCTCGAGTTGCGCGAGCAACCAGTCGATCGTGGTGAGTCCAACGGCGCTTTCGACTTTCGGCAGGATGATGCCATCCAGACCCGGCTGCACGACGGTCGCCAGGTCCCCGTAGCAGAAATCAGTGTCCGTGGCATTGACCCGGACATACAACAAGCTGCGCCTTGGCCGTCCAAGCGCCGCGGCGACTGCCGCACGGGCCGACGGTTTCTCGGCGATCGCAACGGCATCTTCGAGGTCGAGGATCACCGCGTCGGCATCGAGCGACAACGCCTTCTCCACGCGGCGGGCGTGATTGCCGGGCGCGAACAGCAGGCTGCGCAGCGGCGGGGTCGGTTTGCTCATGGTGCGGTCCTTCGCATGGGTCGCATTCGGCGCAATGACACGCACGCATCAGCCGCGGCCGATATACGGCATCTTCGTCGCCATCACCGTCATGAATTGCACATTCGCCTCCAGCGGCAGGCTGGCCATGTAGGCGACGCCGCGCGCGACGACGTTCACGTCGATGCGGGCCTCCGGCTCGACCTTGCCGCTGGCTTGCAGGCGCCCGCGTGCGGTGTCCTCGTTGCGCGTCGTCGCCGCGTTGCCGATGTCGATCTGGCCGCAGGCGATGTCATATTCGCGGCCATCGAGCGAGAGGGACCGGGTCAGCCCGGTCAGCGCATGCTTGGTTGCGGCGTAGGGCGTGGAATTCCGCCGCGGCACGTGCGCCGAGACCGAGCCGTTGTTGATGATGCGCCCGCCGCGCGGCGTCTGGTTCTTCATCATGCGAAATGCGTGTTGCGCACAGAGGAATGCGCCGGTCAGGTTGGTTGCGACGACGGTGGACCATTGCTCGTAGGTCAGGTCCTCGATTGGCACGTTGCGGGTGCTGGTGCCGGCGTTGTTGAACAACAGGTCGATCCGGCCGTAGCTCGCGTTTACCGTAACGAACAGGGCGGCGATCGAGGCGGGATCCATGACGTCGGTCGGCACGACGAGCATTCGCGGCGGCGCGGCTTTGGCGAGGGCCGCGGTCTCCTCCAGCAAGTCGCGGCGCCGCCCGGCCAGCACCACCGAAAAACCATCCGCGTACAGTGCCAATGCGCTCGCACGCCCAATGCCGCTGCCGGCACCCGTGATGATCGCGATCTTTGCCGCTGTGTCCATGATCCGTTTCCCTCCCTGACGGCATGCCAAGCCTGACCCATCCTCGACGCCGAGGTGACGGAGGGCAACCGCGGCGCGGTAGCCCTGTCGCGGCGCGGTAGCCCTTGACTGGCCGCGCCCCGCCCCGCACGTTTTGACAAAAGGACAGGCGATCGCGACGGGCGCGGCCTGAGACGGAGGAAACGCAAATGCAACACCGCACTCTGAAGCGCAGGCATGTTCTGACCGGCACGGCGGGGCTTGCCGCCGCCACCATCCTGCGCTGGCCGGCCGATGCCGCAGAATTCAGCTACAAGCTTGGTTCTTCCTCGCCGATGGAACATCCGGCGATGGCGCATTCGCAGGATGCAGTGAACAAGATCAAGCAGGCCACCAACGGGCGCCTGGACATCACGATCTATCCGAACAGTGTCCTCGGCGGCGACACGGCGATGATTGCGCAGACGATCTCGGGCGCGATGGAGATGTACATCCTGCCGGTCGATCTGCTGGCGCCGCGCAATCCGGTCTGCGCCATTCCCGGCACCGGTTTCGCCTTCCCGGGCTACGACCAGGTATGGGCCGCGATGGACGGCGAACTGGGCGACATGCTGCGCGCGGCGGCCGAGCAAATCGGCCTCTACTGCCTGGACAAGGGATACGATCACGGCTTCCGCCAGATCACGACACGGACCAAGCCCATCACCACGCCCGCCGACCTGCACGGCTTCAAGATCCGCCTGCCGGTGGCTCCCGCGCTGATTTCATTGTTCCGCCACCTGGGAGCGTCGCCGACCGCGATCAACTTCAACGAAGTCTACAGCGCATTGCAGACCGGCATCGTCGACGGGCAAGAAAACCCGCTGGTGCTGATCGACACCGCGAAGCTTTACGAAGTACAGAAATATTGCAGCCTCACCAACCACGTGTGGGCCGGCTTCCACGTCTCCTTCAACGTTGCCGCGTGGAAGAAGCTGCCGCCCGACGTGCAGGAGATCGCCCATCGCGAGTTCACCGCCGCGGCGGTGGCCGAGCGCGCCGACTTCGTGACCATGACCCACACCGAGCAACAGAATCTCACCGGCAAGGGGCTGACGTTCAATGCGCCCAATACGCAACCGTTCCGCGATGCGCTGGTAAAGTCCGGCTTCTACACCGACATGAGGAAGACGGTCGGCGACAAGGCCTGGACGCTGATGGAGAAATACGTCGGCGTCTTGTCGTGATGAATGCCGACGGGGGGGAACTTGCGGTTGCCGCTCTACGCGGCTGGTCGGGGCCGCGGCGCGTCGCGCTGCGCCTCGACCAACTGATCGGCCACCTATGCCAATCGGTCGGTGCTGTACTGGTCGTTGCCGAAGTCGTCATTCTGTTCTCTGGTGTCGTGTCACGCTACGTGTTCGACAGCCCGTTGTTCTGGACCGACGAACTCGCCAGCTTCTTGTTCTTGTGGATGTCCATGCTGGGCGTCGTTGTCGCGCTGCGCGGCGACGGCCACATGCGGCTCACGACGCTGGCGAACTGGGTGCCCAAACTATGGGGGCGCTGGTTCGCTTCCGTCGCGTCGCTGGTCGTGATCGTGTTCGTGCTGGAAATCCTGCTGCCCGCCGCCGGCTATTTGAACCAACAGATCGGCGTCCAGTTGATCTCGCTGCAAATCTCGGATGGATATCGGGTTCTCGCGCTGCTGGTCGGGATGATCCTGGCAGCGGTCATCGCATTGTTGCGCCTGCTGGAAACCACCACGACACGAAACTTCTGCCTGGCCGTCGCCACCGTCGGTGGGGTCGCCGCATTGCTGTGGGTTGCCAAGCCGCTGTTGCTCGCGATGGGCTTTGCCACGCTGATCATATTCTTCGTGGTAATCATCGCCGCTTGCGTTGGCATCGGCGTGCCGATCGCCTTCGCATTCGGCATCGCCACCATGTCCTATCTCGGCCTCACCAGCAGCCTGCCTCTCTCGATCGTCGTCAATCGCATGGACGAGGGCATGACCAACCTGCTGTTGCTCTCGGTGCCGATGTTCGTCTTCCTGGGCCTGCTGATGGAGATGACCGGCATCGCCAGGGTCATGGTGGCGTTCCTTGCGGCGCTGGTCGGCCACGTGCGCGGCGGCCTCTCATACGTTCTGCTGGGGGCGATGTATCTCGTGTCCGGCATATCCGGCTCCAAGGCGGCCGACATGGCGGCGGTGGCGCCAGTGTTGTTCCCCGAGATGCTCCGCCGCGGGTCGCAGCCCGGCGAACTTGCGGCATTGCTCGCGAGTTCCAGCGCGATGTCGGAGACCATTCCGCCCAGTCTGGTGCTGATTACCATCGGCTCCGTTACCAACGTTTCGATCACGGCATTGTTCACCGGCGGCCTGCTGCCGGCCGCCGTAGCGGCGATCTCACTGGTTGCGATGAGTTGGTACCGCTCGCGCCAACATGATACGCGCGGCGGCGAACGCGCGCCGGCGCGGGTGATCGTGCGGACTTTCATCATCGCCGTACCAGGCCTGACGCTGCCGTTCGTGATCCGCGCCGCGGTGATCGACGGCATCGCTACCGCCACCGAGGTTTCCACCGTGGGTGTGGTCTATACCGCCATGCTTGGGCTGCTGGTGTACCGGCAGTTCGACTGGCGGCGCATCTACCCGATCCTGGTCGAGACTGTCTCATTGACCGGCGCTGTCATGCTGATCATCGGCACGGCTACGGCGATGGCATGGGCGTTGACGCAGTCCGGATTCTCCCAGTGGTTGGTTGGCGCCATGGCATCGGTGCCGGGAGGCAAAGTCGGCTTCCTGGCCATCACCGCCGTCGCCTTCGTGATTCTCGGCAGCGTACTGGAAGGAATTCCGGCCATCGTCTTGTTCGGCCCGTTACTGTTCCCGGTTGCAAAGGCGATGGGCGTGCACGAAGTGCATTACGCGCTGGTCATCATTTTGGCGATGGGCATCGGGTTGTTCTCGCCGCCATTCGGGGTCGGCTTCTATGGTGCCTGCGCTATCGGGCGCGTGTCGCCGGACGAGGCCTTGTGGCGTATCTGGCCGTATCTCGGCGCGCTGGTGGTGGCGCTTGCGATCGTCGTTCTGGTGCCGTGGATTTCGATCGGATTCCTGTGAGGCGGGCAGTGCACGCCGCCATATAGGGGCCGCGACTGACCAGCAGGGGGAATCGCGCTCATGACGATTACGATCCGGCCATTGCATCCGTTGTTCTGCGCCGAAATCGGCGGCGTCGATACCGGCGCACCGATGGAGCACACGACGTTCGCCGAAATCCGCGCCGCGCTCGACGAGTATTCCGTGCTGGTGTTCCATGACCAGAGCCTCGATGACGAGCGACAGGTCGCGTTCAGCAGCCGGTTCGGGCCGCTCCAGATGTCCGGCAAAGCCAATCCCGCTACCGGGACATATTTCGCGCGGCAGTCGAATCTCGATATCCAAACCGGCACCGTGATTCCGGCCGAAGACCGCCGGATGATCTATCAGAAGGGCAATTATCTCTGGCACTCGGACAGTTCGTTCAACCCGGCGGGGTCGCTTTGCTCTTTGCTGTCGGCGCGCGTCGTACCGCCTGATGGCGGCAACACCGAGTTTGCCTGCATGCCCGCGGCCTATGACGCGCTGCCGGCGGATGTAAAGCAGAAGCTGGAAGGCCTCGTCGCAGAGCATAGCCTGGTCTGGTCGCGCAGCACGGTGTCGGACGAGGCGCTGACACCCGAGATGAGGGCCGAACTGCCGGGCGCCTGGCAGAGCATGGTGCGGATCAATCCGGCGAACAACCGCAAGGCGATCTACGCCGGTGCGCATGCCTCGCATGTGATCGGCTGGCCGCGCGAGGAAGGCCGTGCCCTCATAACATGGCTCAACGAATTCGCGACGCAGCCGTGCTTCTGTTATTCGCACGCCTGGCGACAGGGCGACCTGGTGATCTGGGACAATCGTGCCGTGCTGCACCGGGCCACCACCTACGATACCGTGCGCCACAAGCGCCTGATGCAGCGCACCACGGTGCGGGGCGATGGACCGACGGTGGCACAGCCGGTGCAATACGAGCTCGCGGCGGAGTAGGCGGCGGCCAATGGTGCGGCGCCGGTCCTTACGGGGCTGGCATCCAAGGCCAATCTCGCGGAATATCATTCCGCGACATCGGTGCCGTCGCCGACGCAAGCCTGGCCAGGAGCACAGCATGAGCGTCCGCACGCCTTTTCCCCATCTGCTGGCGGGAATTCTGCTCGCCGCCGGATTATGTGTCCTTGCCGGACAACGAGCGAAGGCGGACGACCTTGATACGATCAAGCAGCGGGGCACATTGCTCGTGGGCGTCAAGACGGACTATCCCCCGTTCGGATTTCGCACGCCCTCCGGTGAGATCGTAGGAATTGAACCCACTCTGGCAGCGGATGTGGCCAAGCACCTGGGCGTGAAACTGGAACTGGTGCCAGTGACGGCTGCGAACCGTATCACGTTGCTCCGGCAAGGTGAGGTCGATCTGCTGATCGCCACCATGAATGATACGCTGCCACGCAGGCAGGAGGTCACCATCGTGAAGCCCTTCTATTACGCTGCCGGCTTCAACGTCATGGTGCCGAAATCGATGCACCTGCACTCATGGGACGAACTGAAAGGCAAGCCGGTGTGTGGCATTCAGGGCGCCTATTACAATTATGAGGCGACGATGAGCTTCGGAGTTCGTCTCACCCCGTTCGCCGGCCCCGCTGAAGCCCTGACCGCGCTGCAACAGGGTCGTTGCGTGGGATTACTCTACGACGACACCGCAATCGAGGGCGACATGCTGGACCCGGCCTGGAGCGATTACGAGATGCCACTCCAGACACGAGAAGTGCAGCCTTGGGGTCTTGCCGTGCGCAATGATCAGCCGGAGTGGGCCGCCTATCTGTCCGGCATCGCCAAGATGTGGGCGAAGGACGGCACGATCCTGGATCTCGAGACCAAGTACCATATCAGCCATTCGAAGTTCGCCGCGGAGGCTCATCAAAAAGCGTCGGCGGCGTCTGGCAACTAAGGCAAGGACCTGCGTACAGTTCCGCTCGCGATGATGCTCGGCCCATATCCCTTTACCGTGTTCGCCAACCCGCGGCTCGGCACGCCGGGAATGACCATCCTGCCCGCGGCAGGCTTCCGTCACGCCAAGGCGGAGATCACCGCATGGACGGGCTATGCCCCTACGCCGCTGCGCGACCTGCCAGGCCTCGCCCATCGCGCCGGCTTTGCGACGTTGCGGCTGAAGGATGAATCGGGCCGGTTCGGCCTGGGCAGTTTCAAGGCACTGGGCGGCGCCTATGCCGTCGCCACATTGCTCGCCAGCGAATTGGTCCGCGCCGGTGTCGCCGGTGCCGTCACCAGGGCTGCGTTGGAAGCGGGAACCTATCGGAGCGCG
>Ga0335073_10010087_pt1 | contig 13259 bp, 11 predicted proteins | sample Lox_Sample_22_FD_207093 | JGI IMG/M metagenome (GOLD analysis project Ga0335073, IMG submission 207093) | Soil microbial communities from Loxahatchee National Wildlife Refuge, Florida, United States - Lox_Sample_2.2 | ecosystem: Environmental > Terrestrial > Soil > Wetlands | place: USA...
TCGAGCCGGCCAGCGCCGTGGTCTCGGACTGCGGCGTGATCGCGGAGTTGACCAGGTCGAAGTAGCCGGTGCCGACCTCGCGCTGGTGCCGGGTCGCCGTGTAGCCGTCGGCCTCGGCCGCGAACTCGGCGTCCTGCAGGCGCACGTAGGCGGGCATGCCCTCGTCGGCGTAGCCGCGGGCCAGGCTGAACATCGAGTGGTTCAGCGCGTGGAAGCCGGCCAGCGTGATGAACTGGAACTTGTACCCCAGGTCGCCGAGCTCGCGCTGGAACTTCTCGATCGTGCCCTCGTCCAGGTGCGCGCGCCAGTTGAACGACGGCGAGCAGTTGTAGGCCAGCATCTGGTCCGGGTAGACGCTGCGGATGGCCACGGCGAACTCCCGGGCCACGTCCAGGTCGGGGGTGGACGTCTCCATCCAGAGCAGATCGGCGTGCGGCGCGTAGGCCAGGCCGCGGGCGATGCACGCCTCCATGCCCCCGCGGACCCGGTAGAAGCCTTCCGCGGTGCGCTCGCCGGTCACGAACGGCCGGTCCCGCTCGTCCACGTCGCTGGTGATCAGCGTCGCGGACTGGGCGTCGGTGCGCGCCACGACCAGCGACGGGACGCCGCACACGTCGGCGGCCAACCGGGCCGCGTTCAGCGTGCGGATGTGCTGGGAGGTCGGGATCAGCACCTTGCCGCCCAGGTGCCCGCACTTCTTCTCCGAGGCGAGCTGGTCTTCCCAGTGCACCCCGGCGGCTCCGGCGGCGATCATGGACTTCATCAGCTCGAACGCGTTCAGCACGCCGCCGAACCCGGCCTCGGCGTCGGCGACGATCGGCGCCAGCCAGTACGGCGTGTCCCCTTCGCCGCCGGCCTCCGCCCAGGAGATCTGGTCGGCGCGCAGCAGCGCGTTGTTGATCCTGCGGACGACCTGCGGCACCGAGTTGACCGGGTAGAGACTCTGGTCCGGGTACGTCTGCCCGGCCAGGTTCGCGTCCGCCGCCACCTGCCAGCCGGACAGGTAGATGGCCCGCAGCCCGGCTTTGACCTGCTGCACGGCCTGGTTCCCGGTCAGCGCGCCCAGCGTGGCGACGTAACCGTCGTCGTGCAGCATCGCCCACAGGCGCTCCGCGCCGAGGCGGGCCAGCGTGTGCTCTTCCCGCACCGATCCGCGCAGCCGCACCACGTCCTCCGCCGAGTAGGTGCGCTGCACGCCCGCCCAGCGCGGATCCGTCGCCCACTCCTGCCGCAATGTCGCTGCCTGATCGTTCACCGCTACCTCCCTGGTCCGTCCCCGGGGTCCCGCTGCGGCCCGGGTCGATATCAGCTAGCGTGCGGCAGGCCGACTGAAAAACCAAGAATTCATCATCGTGAACTTCTCCAGAATTTCGTCTAAGATGAAAATATGGCAGTCTTCACTGGCGAAGATTCCCAGTCTTTCGCTGAAACAGGTCTAGATCTCGGGGTGTTCGGCCAGCGGCTCCGGCATGCCCGGCGCGCCAAGGGGCTAACCCTGGCCGAGGTCGGCGAGCGCGTTGGCCGTGCCCCGTCGGTGCTGTCGCTGATCGAGAACGGCCGCCGCGAGCCCAAGCTGTCGCTGATCGAGGCGCTGGCGTCGGCGCTGTCGGTGCCCACGGCGGAACTGCTGCGCCGTCAGCCGCCCAGCCGCCGGGCCCAGCTGGAGATCGCGCTCGAGGAGGCGCAGCAGGACCCGGTCTACCGCGAGCTCGGCCTGCCGCACCTGCGCGTCGGCGCGCGGGTGCCGAGCGACGTGATCGAGCACCTGCTGGCGCTGTACGAGGAGCTGCGCAAGCAGCGGGCCAAGCCGACGGCGACGCCCGAGGAAGCCCGGGAGGCCAACGCCGGCCTGCGGGCGATGATGCGCGAGCGCGGCAACTACTTCCCCGAGATCGAGCGGGAGGCGGCTGCCGCGCTGGCCACCGCCGGGTACACCAACGGGGCGCTGTCGCAGGGGATGCTGCTGTCGGTGGTGAGCCACCACGGCTTCACCGTCCGGTACGTGCGCGACCTGCCCCGCTCCGCGCGGTCCGTCACCGACCTGCAGAACCGCCGGATCTACCTGAAGCAGGAGTCGATCGGCATGCACACGCCGCGGACGATCCTGCTGCAGACGCTCGGGCACTTCGTGCTCGGTCACAGCGCGCCCGCGGACTTCGCCGACTTCCTGCGGCAGCGGGTGGAGGCCAACTACTTCGCCGCGGCGGTGCTCGTGCCGGAGCAGCAGGCCACCGTGTTCCTGCGCGAGGCCGCCGACGCCAGGAGCCTGTCCGTCGAGGACCTGCGCGACGTGTTCTCGGTGTCCTACGAGATGGCCGCGCACCGGTTCACGAACCTGGCCACGCACCACCTCGGCCTGCCGTGCCACTTCGTCAAGAACGACGAGGGCGGGATCATCTACAAGGCCTACGAGAACGACGGCGTGGTCTTCCCGGCCGACGCCACCGGCGCGATCGAGGGCCAGCGGATGTGCCGACAGTGGTCCGGCCGCCAGGTGTTCACGGCCGACGACCGGTTCAGCCCGTACTACCAGTACTCGGACACGCCGTCGGGCACGTACTGGTGCGCGGCGTTCGTCGACCAGAGTCGCGAGCGCGGCTTCGCCATCACCCTGGGCGTCCCGTTCGAGCACTCACGCTGGTTCCGCGGCCGGGAGACGCTGATCCGCCGCAGCTCCGCGTGCCCGGACGGCGAGTGCTGCCAGCGCCCGCCGGCCGCGCTCGCCGCGCGCTGGGAGGGCCGGGCCTGGCCGTCGGCGCGCGCGCACTCGCACATCCTGTCCGCGCTGCCCACGGGGAGTTTTCCTGGCGTCGACCAGGCCGATGTCTTCAACTTCCTTGAACGCCACGAGAAGGACTGAGTCGAGCCAGTCAGCCGAAGACCGGCGGCCGCTTCTCGATCAGGGCCGCCGCACCCTCCTTGACGTCCTCGCCCATGAACGTGAGCATCTCGTACGCGGCGGACTGGTCGAAGATCGGCCCGGCGGTCTTGAGCCAGCCGTTCAGGGCGCGCTTGGTCAGCTGGATCGCGAGCTGCGGCCCGGTGGCGAGGCCTTGCGCGACGCGCAGCGACTCGTCCAGCACCTGCTCCCGCGGCAGGGCCTTGCTGACCAGCCCGATCCGCTCGGCCTCGGCGCCCAGCACCATCTCGCCGGTGAGCAGGTAGTACCGGGCCCTGGCCATGCCGCACAGCAGCGGCCAGATGATCGCGGCGTGGTCGCCGGCCGCGACGCCGAGCCGCACGTGCCCGTCGCCCAGCCGGGCGTCCTCGGCGCAGATGCTGATGTCCGCGAGCAGCGCCACGACCAGGCCGGCGCCGACCGCGACGCCGTTGATCGCGGACACGATGGGCTGCGGGCAGTTGACCATGTTGTAGACGAGATCGCTCATCTCCGCCAGCATGTTCGTGACCCGGCCGTAGTTGCCGATCTGGCGCTGGACCATGCCCAGGTCACCGCCGGCCGAGAAGGCCTTGCCCGCGCCGGTGATCACGACTGCCCGCGTCTCCTCGTCCCGGGCGATGTCCGCCCACACCCGGGCGAGCTGGCCGTGCATGGCCTCGTCGGCGGCGTTGTACTTCGCCGGCCGGTTCATCGTGATCTGGAGCACGCCGTGCTCGTGGCGGTCAAAGAGCAGGCAATCGTAGCTGCCGTAGTCCATCCGGAGGGCTCCCTCGAACGCGGGCTGATCTTGCCGGGCCAGGATAAGCGGACGCTGGCCCCCGCGACTGGTGTGGCAGCCGACGGTGCTGTTACTCTTGAGTAACTTGGCGCCTTGAGCCCGCACCAACGAGGAGCACGATGAGCAGCGAGCAGGACCCCGGCGGCGGCTTTTCCATGGACCTGGGCCAGGATCTGCGCGACGTGCGCGACTGGGTGCACGAGTTCGCCGAGACCGTGATCAGGCCGGCCGGCAGCGAGTGGGACGAGCGCGAGGAAACACCCTGGCCGATCCTGCAGCAGGCGTCGAAGATCGGCCTGTACTCGCTGGACTTCTTCGCCCAGCAGTGGCTCGAGCCGACCGGCCTGGGTATCCCTGTCGCCTGGGAGGAACTGTTCTGGGGCGACGCCGGGATCGCGCTGTCGATCGTCGGAACCGGCCTGGCCGCCGTCGCGGTGAGCGGCAACGGCACGAGCGAGCAGATGGCCGAGTGGCTGCCGCCGATGTTCGGTGACGCCGACGACGTCAAGCTCGGGGCGTTCTGCGTGTCCGAGGCGGACGCAGGCAGCGACGTCGCGGCGATCAGGACCAGGGCGGTCTATGAGGAGGCCACCGACGAGTGGGTGCTGAACGGCACCAAGTCCTGGGTCACCAACGGCGGCATCGCGAACGTGCACGTGGTCGTCGCCGCGGTCGACCCCTCGCTCGGGCTGCGCGGCCAGGCGAGCTTCATCGTCCCGCCGGGCACCCGCGGCCTGTCCCAGGGGCAGAAGGTGCGCAAGCACGGGATCCGGGCCTCGCACACCGCCGAGGTGGTGCTCGACGACGTCCGCGTGCCCGGCCGCTGCCTGGTCGGCGGCAAGGAGCGCCTCGACGCCCGGCTCGCGCGGACCAGGGAAGGCGTCCGCAGCGGCGAGCAGTCCGCGCTGAAGACGTTCGAGGCGACGCGGCCCGCGGTGGCCGCGATGGCGGTCGGCGTGGCGCGCGCGGCGTACGAGTACGCCCGCGACTACTCGGTCGGCCGTAGTCAGTTCGGCCGGCCGATCGGGCAGACCGAAGGCGTCGCGTTCATGCTCGCCGACATGGCCACGGCCGTGGATGCGGCCCGGCTGCTGACCTGGCGGGCCGCGTGGATGGCGCGCAACCGGATCCCGTTCAACCACGCCGAGGGGTCGATGTCCAAGCTGGTCGCGGGGGAGACCGCGGTCAGGGTCACCGAGCAGGCGATCCAGATCCTCGGCGGCAACGGCTACACCCGCGACTACCCGGCCGAGCGCTGGCACCGCGACGCAAAGATCTTCACGATTTTCGAAGGTACGAGCGAAATTCAGAGGTTGATCATCGGCCGGGCCGCCACTGGCCTCGACGTCCGCTAGCGCGGCCCCCTATCCCTACCACTGTCCCGCTGGGGCCCTCACCAGTTCGGCGGAGGCCGGGGTCCGGCCGCGCTAGAGTCGGCCGCAGATCAGAGGGACGTGCCGATGGCTTCGCGCAAGCAGCATTCCGGTCCGCCTTACCGGCATACGAAGGTCAGCCGGAGGCGGGCTGCGCAGGCGCGGGAGCAACTGGCCGCCGGCGGCCTGTCTCATAAGGAACGGCACAAGCTTGTTTCCGCAGTCCGCGCCGGGGATGAGGCCGCAAGCCGGCGGGGTCTCGAGACCCGGCACATCATCATCACGGTCGCGGGCACCCTGGTTGCCATGGCGGTGGTCGGGGCGATGGTCGGGCTGGTACCTGCTATCCACGCCGCCAGCGGGCAGGGCACCCGGGGGACCTTCATCGTGGAACCCCAGTTGTGCGTGCACCGATGCACCCGGACGGCAGGGAGCTTCCGGTATGCGGACGGCGAGACCGTGCCCGATCTCGTCTACGCCGGGGCCCTGCCGCTTGATGCCCATCCCGGCATGACGCTCCCGGCCATCCGGCCGGGCGGGTCGGAGTTCGTCTACCCGCCGCGTGGCTCGCTCAGCTGGATATCCGATCTGGCGATCATGGTGGTCGTGGGCTGTGCCGTGGGGTTTCTCCTGCTGGCCAGCACGCTCGGGCTCCGCAGGCGCAACGCGTCGCGCGCCGGACTCGCCTGACGCCACGGGTCGGGACGGGCGGTCATGGCGTCCGGTGGTAGCCGGGAACGAGCCCGCCGGTCGAGCGCACGAGGCCACGCCGCTCGAGCAGATGCACGTGAGCGGCTGTCTCGGTCACGGCGTGGATGCGCATGCGGCCGCTGTAGGCGTCCCAGGGACGCGACCAGGTCAGCTGTCCTGCGAACTCCCAGGGCGTGGCACCGGGCATGCGCTCGATGGCGTCCAGCAGCTCGGCCAGGCGCCGCTCGTGGTGGGCGGAGATGGCCTTGGCGCGCTCGGCCAGGCCGCGGAACCTCCACTCATGAGCCGGGAAGACCTCGTCGACGTCCATGGGGCCGACGCGGTCCAGCGACCGGAGGTAGTCGCGCAGCGGGTCGACCGGGTCCGCGCGCTGCACCGACACGTTCGGGGTGATCCGCGGGAGGATGTGGTCTCCGGCGAACAGCCGGCGGGCCCGCTCGTCCGCGAAGCACAGGTGCCCCGGCGTGTGACCGGGCGTGTGCACGGCCCGCAGCCGCCAGCCGGGCACGTCGGCGAGGTCGCCGTCGGAGAGCTCGCGGTCGGGCAGCGCCACCGAGCAGAACGGCGCGAACTCCTCCTCCGTCTCCACGACGTCGTCGGCTTCGGCGGCGGTGGCTCCGAGCGAGCGCAGGAACTCGGCCTCCTTCCTGACCGCCAGGGCCGCGTCCCGGTAGTCGGGCCGCGCGATGGCCGCGTGCTCGGCCGGGTGCATCGCGACCCAGGCACCGGATTCCTGCCGGATCCGTGCCGCCAGGCCGGAGTGGTCGAGGTGCAGATGGCTGACGAGCACGCCCCGGATGTCGGTGACCGCCGCCCCGGCCGCCGCCAGGCCGGCCGTGAGCGCCTGCCAGGACTCCTCACTCGCCCAGCCGGTGTCCAGCAGCACCAGGCCCGCGCCGGTGCCGAAGGCGTAGCAGTTGACGTAGCGCAGCGGGTTGTTGGGAATCGTGACGGGGATGGACCACAGATCGCTGGCGAGCTGCTCGGCCGGCGGCATGACCCTGCGCTGCCAGGCGTCGTGCTGCGCCTGACCGGTCACCTCCAGGCCGAACGTCGCGGGCATGTGGCAGATCCTTTCCCCGGGGGTTGCCTAGCCACTGTGCCAGAGCGTTCAGGGATCATGGAAGCCGTGGGTACGGCGGAGGTGAGCCGGGTACTCGGCCTCGACATCGGCGGAACCAGCACCCGGGCGCGGCTCGTGGCCGGCAGCGGCGTCGTCGGCGATGCCACGGCGGCCAGCGCCAGCCTCACGGCGGCCGGGCCGGAGCGGGCCAGCGCCGCCCTCGACGAGCTGCTGGCCGGGCTGCCCGGCCTGGACAGCCCGCTGGACGCCGTCTGCGCGGGAGCGGCGGGCTCGCGCACCGCGCGCGAGGCCGCTGACTTCCTGCGGGCGCGCCTGGAGCCGATCACCCGGTCCGGCAACGTGCTCGTGGTCGACGACGCGGCGCTGGTCCTGCCGGCCGCCGGCCTCGCCGAGGGCATCGCGGTGATCTGCGGCACCGGAACGATCGCGGCCGGCACCTGGCGTGGCCGCGAGGCGCGCGCGGGCGGCTGGGGGTATCTGCTCGGCGACGAGGGCAGCGGCTACTGGATCGTGCGCGAGGCGGTCCGGGCGCTGCTCGGCCGTCGGGAACGCGGACTGCCCCCCGGCGACCTCGGCGCGCGCCTGCTCGGCGCCGCCAGCGCGCCGGACCTGGACGCGCTGCGGGCCGCGCTGCTCCGCAGCCCCGAGCCGGGGATGTGGGCACGGTACGCGCCGGCGGTCCTGGACAGCTGCGACCCCGAGGTCGTCGGTCTCGCCGGGCGCGCAGCGGGCCACCTGGCGGCGCTGGCGGCGCGGGTGGCACTACAGTTCGAGGCCGAGCTGCCGGTGGTGCTGGCCGGCGGCCTGATGGCGAACGAACGGCTCAGCTCCGCGTCCGTCGCGGCGATCAGCGTCCAGGTACCGGCCAGCTCGGTGCGCGTGCTGAGCGAGCCGCCGGTAACCGGCGCGGTGCGCCTGGCTCAGGCCGCAGCGGCCCGCCAGCCCTGGCCGTGACATCGCGCGAAGGCCTGGGAGAATGGTTGTAACTGGCCATCGAGGCATGCGGTGCCGAAGGGCACGGAAGGGGCATCGTCATGACGCCAGATCAGCCACCTGAGCTGGTCTTCGTTCCGGCACGGCCGCAGGTGAGCGGGGACAGCAGGAATGTCGCGTACGAGACACGCACGCTGGCCGACGGCACGGTGGCGCTGCCCGTGTACTCCACGGTGACCAAGCTGGTGGCCGCGCTCGGCCACTATCAGCCCTGGATGTGCCTGCCGCTGCACACCGTGCGGGCCGAGATGGGCAAGGCCGGGGTGCACCACATCGTGGTCGACGCGCAGGTGGACAGCACCGCCTGGCGCTGGCAGGAGGGCGGCCTGCGGACGCTCGCCAGCGGCCAGGGCAGCCGGGAGTTAGCCGGCGCGTACGCCGGCCCGGCGGCTCAGTAGATGCGGGCCAGCAGCCCCCCGTCGACGACGACGTCGATGCCGGTGAGGTAGCTGGCCTCGTCGGACGCCAGGAACACGGCGACGTTGGCCACGTCGCGCGGCGTCGCGAACCGGCGCAGCGGGTAGCGGTCGGTGATCTCCTTCCGCGCAGCGGCCGGATCGGGCTGGAAGTCGAAGAACTCCTGCAGCAGCGGCGTCTCGACGTCGCCCGGGCAGATCGTGTTGACCCTGATGTTCTCCGGGCCGAGCGACGTGGCCAGCGACCGGCACATCGCGCGCAGGCCGCCCTTGGCCGCCCCGTAGGCCGGCAGGTCGGGATCACCGACGATGCCGAGCAGCGACGCGGTGATCACGATCGAGCCGCCGCCCCGGGCCCGCATGGCGGGCAGGCACGCCTTGATGCCCAGGAACACGCCCCGCAGGTTGGTCGCGTGCATCCGGTCCCAGTCGTCCGCCGAGGTCTCCTCCAGCCGGCCCATCACCTGGATGGCGGCGTTGGCGTGCAGCACGTCGAGGCCCCCGAACTCCGACACGGCCCGCTGCACCATCCGCTGGTTCCCCTCGGCGGTCGACACGTCGGCGGTCACCGGGACGGCCGAGCCGCCCTGCTCGCCGATCGCCGCGGCGGTGCGCGCGGCGGTATCGCCGTTGATGTCCGCGCACACGACGGCCGCGCCCGCCTCGGCGAACCGCTGCGCGGACGCGGCACCGATGCCCTGGCCCGCTCCGGTGACGATGACCACCTTGCCGCTGAGCCGCTCGCTCATGCTTCCGCCTCTCCGGTTGTCTGCGGTTGGGGGACGGGCCTGCCGTCGTCGTCGAACCCGCCGACCGGCCCGCTGGCCTCAAAACCGATCAGCCTCGTCTGCGCGGTCAGGGTCTGTCCGGCGGCCAGCTCGCAGGCCCGGCCGGCCGCGATCGCCTCGTCGAGCCTGGCCGGGTAGCCCAGCCAGGGTTCCACCGCAACACACCGGATGCCGCGCCAGCCGCCGTCGACCAGCCAGACCCAGACGCACCGGAACACGTCCTGGGGGAACGTCATCCCGAAGCCGGCCCGCCACTGCGCATCCCACACCGCCAGCCATCCGGCGTCCAGCTCCGTCGCGTAGTGCAGGTCCCAGGTGCCGCGCGGCTCCGGCGCGGGCCGCACGAGCTCCGGCAGCGGCCACGGATAGCTGGTCCCGGTCACCCCGAGCCGGTCACCGGGCCACGAGTCCTGCACGACGCCGCGCCGCGCCGGGATCTGGATCGTGGTCGCCGGGCCGACCGGAAGTCCCGGGTGGATGCCCCAGATGAACCGGAACGGCGCCGTCCCGGTGTTCTCGATCGTGTGCTGCTGCCGGACGAACGGCTCGCCGGGACGAAGCTCCATGACGCGTTCGAGCCGGAACGGGGTGATGACCCCAGCCCTGGTGAACCGTACGGAGCTGGCGCCGACCCGCTCCGCGGTCCACGGCATCGACCACACCTCGCCGAGGAACGGGAGCTCCTCGCCGTCCACCACGCACGCGTGGCCGGTCGGCAGCGCCTCGTCGATCCCGCCGGTCCACCAGTTGTCCACGTTCACACCGAACGTGGGCTGGCGTAGTTCCACCCGCGGATGGTGGTAGAGCAGGTCCCGGGCGGCCGGCTTGAAGATCATCTCGTGGATCTTGGCACCCACGCCGGGCACCACCGTGAGCCGCAGGAACTCGTTCTCCATGACGCACGCGGGGAAGCCGCGATACGACCAGTCGAAGGAGATCCGCGTGCCTGGCACGGCCGGCTACCCCTCGTCGAAGGCGCCCGCCGAGGCGGTGAGGCGCTGCGAGTCGCTCAGCTTGAGGTAGACGACGTAGGCGACGGCCGCCGCGGCGAGGATCATGCTGACGCCGATGATGCTCTGCCCGGTCTTGAAGCCCGCCGACCACAGCGCCCGGAAGAAGCTCTTGTACACCAGGTAGCCGTCGAGGCCGATGCCCACGACGGGCACCAGCCCGTTGAGGAACCAGTTGAACCGATCCCGGGCGAAGCGCAGGAAGTAAATGATGTTGGCCAGGTTGACGAACACGTACGTGACCAGGGCGAAGAACACGACGGGGCCCGCCCACCAGGTGAACGCGAGCAGCGCGTTCTTCAGCACGACGGTGACCACGACGACGCCGATCAGGCTGCCGGCGAACACGACGTGCATGGCGTTCCACGGCACCCGGTACTTCGGGTGCAGCCGGGCCAGCCCGGTCGGCAGGATCCCCTGGCGCCCCATCGCGTACAGGGCCCTCGACGCGCCGACCGCGCAGGCCACGTAGCACGCCGTGGTCGCGGTCATCGCGGTGAGGATGACGAGGATCCGGCCCCAGCCCCAGTACTGCTGGGCGATCGGCACCGCCGGGGTGAGCCCGGACGCGGTGAGCTTCTGCACCTCGCTCAGCGGCACCGCGATCGAGAACATCCAGGAGTTCAGCGCCCAGAAGAGCCCCACCCCGAGCGTCGCCATCAGGGTGGCCCTGGGCAGCAGGCGCCGCGGCGCGTGCGCCTCCTCGGCCACCGTCGAGATCACGTCAAAGCCGGTGAACGACAGGATCCCGAGGATCATCGCGGCCCAGAACGCGGACCCGCCGCCCTGGATCTGGCCCGGGCTGAACGGCGCGAACGAGAATTTGCTGTGCGCGGCCTGCGTGATCGCGATGGTGATCGAGAGCGCGACCACCACGGTCATCTCGATCAGGATGAACGTGACCGCCGACCGCGTCGACATCTCGATCCCGCGGTACGTGAGCACGAAGACGAACAGCGAGACGATGGCCACGCCGATGCCCCAGGTGAGAAGGCCGGGGTTGGCCACGCCAAAGAACTGCAGCAGGCTGTTGAAGAACAGGCCGAACAGGATCGGCTGCAAGATGACGGCGACCGTGTAGTAGAGGGTCATCATCAGGCCGACCCACGTGCCCACGGCGGGCGACGTCGTCTTCCAGCTCCAGGTGAACGCGGATCCGGCCGACGGCAGCTCCCGGTTCACCAGCGCGTAGCTGATGGCCGTGGGCAGCGACACGACCAGCGCGCCGAGGAAGACCAGCGGGGTCGGCAGGCCGACGATGGAGGCCATCGGCCCCCAGTTGCCGTAGATTCCCAGCGCCGGGGACATCATGACCGCCCCCAGCGTGGCCAGGCCGATCAGCCCGACGGAGTTTGCCCGGAGCCGGGTGTTGCTGTGCGCTGCCTGGCGCTGCTCAACGTCCATCGCCTGCCTCCAGCTCTTCGGCCGTCCTGGCGGCCGCCTTGGTGATCGCGTCCCTGGTCTCGTCCAGGTCTGCCGTGGTGTGGGCGGTCGAGACGTAGAGCAGGCCCCGGGGGATGACGTGCACGCCTTCCTCCAGCAGGGCCCGGGCGAACCGCCGGTAGTCGGCCGGGCGAGCCGCCAGCGCGTCCTCGTGCGACCGCACGGGCTGATCGGAGACGAACCCGTACGCGGCGGCGCCGATCTGGTTGATCACCAGTGGCAGACCCGCTGCTTCGGCACCGGAGCGCAGGCTCTGCGCGAACGCCGTCCCGACCGATTCCAGGTGGGGGTAGTGGACGTCGGCACGCCGTTCCAGCTCGGTGACGGCGGCCAGGGCCGCGCTGGCGCAGACCGGGTTCGCGTTGAACGTGCCCACGTGGCTCACCCGGTGATCGGCCACCACGGCCATGACGTCGCGCCGGCCGCACACGGCGCTGATCGGGAAGCCGGCGCCCAGGGCCTTGCCGAGCACGGTGAGGTCGGGCCGCACGCCGAAGCGCTGCTGGGCGCCGCCGAGGGCGAGCCGGTAGCCGGTGATCACCTCGTCGAAGATCAGCACGGCGCCGGCCCTGGCGGTCAGCTCCCTGGCACGCTCGAGGTAGCCGGGAGCCGGCGGGAACGCGCCGACGTTGATCGCGGCGGGCTCCATGATGACCGCGGCGACGTCGTTGCCGAGCGCGGCGGCCAGCGCCTCCTCGTCGTTCCAGCGGCACACGGTCACCGCGGCTGAGGCCTCCGGATCCTGGCCGCCGGTTGCCGGCGCCTTGCCCGTCTGACCCGGAATGCCGACGTGCACCGGGTCCAGCCAGCCGTGGTAGTGGCCGAGGAACTTGACCACCCGGTTCCGCCCGGTGGCGGCGCGGGCGATCCTGATCGCCACGTGCACCGCCTCGCTCCCGGTGCTGCCGAACACGCACAGCTCGGCCGAGGGCACGGTGCGGCATACGGCCTCGGCGAGCTCCGCCTCGAGTTCGTGGGACGCACCGTAGCCGAGACCCCGGTCGAGCTGGCGGCGGACCGCGGCGAGCACCGGCTCGGGGGACTGACCGAGCAACATGGGGCCGAAACCGAGGGCGTAGTCGACGTAGCCGTTGCCGTCCACGTCGGTCAGCCGGCTGCCGTGCCCGGCCGTGAACGAGACCGGCACCGGCTGCTGCGCGGCCCGGAACGCCGTGGCCACCCCGCCGGCCAGGCTGCGAGACGCCCGCTCGAACTGAGCCATGGACCGCTGGAATCCGTGACTGGTGTGGTCCGCCTCGTGCTCCCCGCTCACGCTGCCCTCCTGGCTCATGCGGTGTCCTCCTCCTCGGGAATGTCGGCGTGCGGCCGGAAGCCGAGCTGGGCAGAGATGTCGGCGCACCAGCGGGCAACCATGCGGCCGATCTCGGGACGGTCTTCCTCGGGCAGCCGCGCGGCCAGGCCGGAGACCGAGATCGCGCCGAGAGGCCGCCCGTCGCTGCCGAGGACAGGAGCGGCCAGGCACGCGGCGCCGATCTCCTCTTCCTGGTTGTCCACCGCGTACCCGCGGGAGCGGACGGCGGCGAGCTCCCGGGTCAGCTCCTGCCGGGTGGTGATCGTGTTCGCGGTCAGGGCCGGGTACGGCTCCGGGGGCAGCAGCAGGTCCCGGCGGTCGGGCGGCAGCGCAGCGAGGACGGCCTTTCCGATCGCGGTCGCGTACGCCGGCACCTCCGCGCCCACCGACGCCTGCATGCGAAGGGCGTGCACCCCGTCGAAGATCGCGGAGTAAACGATCTTCCCGCG
>Ga0335073_10010089_pt1 | contig 13259 bp, 17 predicted proteins | sample Lox_Sample_22_FD_207093 | JGI IMG/M metagenome (GOLD analysis project Ga0335073, IMG submission 207093) | Soil microbial communities from Loxahatchee National Wildlife Refuge, Florida, United States - Lox_Sample_2.2 | ecosystem: Environmental > Terrestrial > Soil > Wetlands | place: USA...
AATGGTGTCACGAAAAGACAAGAACAAAATTTTTGTGGGCATCGCTCCATTCCATAAGTAATCTACTTTGACTCCATATTCATGCTCATCTCTGATACGTCCAGACACTAGACACATTAGCAAAGCCCATAGAAAAGAGACTATAGAAGCATACCCTTCTAATAAACCATCTCGCGTAGCAAGTCTGTTAATGCTATCATCACTTTCACTTCTCGCCCTGACAAATCCACAAAAAGCATAAGTAGTATGTTGGTCAGGAATGATGTGACCATTCTCATCAACGTGACCGATGTTTATTTGGACGGAAGCATGGTCTTTGGCAGTGATGAGTCTGTTGGTGGCAGCGCTAGAGAAAACTGTCAGTATTTGTGCATGACGAGGTTCGGAGAAGAATACCATTTGCGAGGTACGTAGAGATCGACAATCTTTCCTTGATCCTATTGAAATCAGGATATCTCTTCAAAGCGAGAATGAGGATGGAGTACTTACGTTTTCCATGATTGAGACTTGATGAAGTTTAGGAGACTTTGGGAAGCGGTCAGTTTGTGACTGCTTCTAAATATTTTGTAAATTTATCTTTTTACATAAATATTTACAAACGTTACATTCTTTTCGTAAGAGAATTAATTGCGACGAAATGCGATTTTGCCGCACAGCCTCTCCAATCTAGTCTCTGCTTCACTTTAAGCTTTGAGCAGCGCTATCATGCAGCAAAAGCGTTGCACATGCCAAACCCAAATGCAATAATAGGCTGGGCCACTTTATCTAGGCCGGTCGCTTTATCTATTGAGATTGCAGTAGCAGCTCCTTAGCGGCTGTAGCGTGTCGACTATAAATATAAAGACCCCCCACCGCCACTCCCACCTTTTGGACCGTGCTAGTCTCCTCACGACTTCGAAGCCTTCGAAGCAATGGCTGCTCCTTTCCCATCATCATTTGGAGGTCAGCAACCACGTTTTGCTCCTCCTCTGCGCAGCCCTCAGTATCAGCACTCCAATGGTCGCAGGGCTTCCTATGGTATTTTTCCACAACGCTATCGCTAATGATAGGAATGGGTAGCTTTGCTGGAAGCCAGGCTCAAGGCAGCCAAGATCGCAGATACATGGGCCAGCAAGGGATGAACATGGGATATAATGAAGGACAGTATTTTCCACAACGCGGAATGTCCAATCGACAACACTCTCTTTCAACTCCGCAGTTCTCAAATCCATTTTCTCAGAACGCCAATGTGCCGTTCATTGACGAAGCAATTGGCGGTCAGCGAGCCCACGCGTACGGGTCCTACTTTCCGTCGAATATTCCCCACAGACCATCTCTGGACCAAACATTCGGACAGGGACAATTCTTCACACCGCCTGTTTCTCCTTATCGAGAATCGCGACAAATGTCAATGATGTCACCAACTCTTTTCATACCTGAGGAAGACCTCTTTGACGAATCGTTGATGGATGAATGGCAGAACGTGGATACTTTCAATGAACAGGATGAGTACCCGTTTGCCTTTGGGCATCCTGAAGTTGCCCCTCGACATGGTTCTCGACGTTCAACCATGGTCCCAATTAGTCCCCGCCAACTCCACAGTCCCATCATTCCTGTCTCTCCTTTCGGATCTCCGACGAGACGCAGAGGACCACCCATGACCCATCGCAACTCGGCACCTTCAATTCTTACATCCCTAGAAAGCGAAAGAGCTTATTCTTATCCACCTGCTCATCTCGAACCGATGCCATACCCTGGTCTTGAACAAGACATGTCCCTTATCGGATCGGTTGGACAAACTCTCGATATCCACTCGCCGAATACTCCTCATCTCATCAAAATGCTTTGCCAAAAAGCACCTGAGGAGATCGACGCAATGAGAAGCTATTTCATGGGTCGTACCGGAGATCAAGAGCTATCTGAAGCCATGAAGATGATGTTGGATATGAGTAGAGTCCCTGGGTATGTCAAATATCCTTTTATGGGACTTATTCTTGGACCCTTATTCTTCGATCACTGGCTGTTGACGAATGTATCTCCCTCCCTCCTTCTCACAGTTTGAATTCCGCTAATGTGACAGTTGCCGGACAATTCAGATGACATCCTAATTGACATCTTCGTCGGAAGACACACAGATGATCTCCGAATGCTCAATCTGACGTACAACCAAGGCGATCTAATAGCCAACAATTCCCTCATGACACAAGTTCAAACCCTCACCGAATCCCCGGAGCTCCAACGCGCCCTAAAAATCTGCGCACAAAGTTCCCGACCAGATTCCCTGGAACCACTCAACAAAGCCCTAGTGGACCGGGACGTAGTCGAACTTTCCACCCTCCTAGCCTCCCGCAAACCAGAAATCTCCGCACTATTCGACATCATTCTCCGTCGTTCAGATAATCATTTAATTGAAGTATGTGCCTATTACCAATTTTCACAGGTTACGCCTTTGGATACTGCTATTTTGCAATGTCCGAATCTTGTGAAAATGGTTAAGAAGATTGCGGTGCATGCGATTAGGACGGCAAGTGATGTGGTGTATAGGGATATAATGCTTTTACGACATTGTTTGTATGCACAACCGAATGGCGGTGGTGAAGGAGAACAGGTGAAATTGGGGATTAGGATGGTTAGGATGCATTGGTATAAGGAGCATTTTAGGGACGTTAGGGAAGGATTTGCGAGAGTTGCAGGGAGGGATTTGCCGAGTGTGATGAGTACGAAACACGGTATATTCAGGGAATTAATGTTGTCTTTGGCGACTTGTTGATGGAATTAAGGAACTATGATATGCTGAGTCGAGTTGCAATTCTATGGTTCTAGGCAAACTAGTCATCGGGTAATATTGGTAGGGTAATGTCTTGTGAGAAAACTCGCGATAATTCTTTTTCCAGTAATCCTTTCATTGACGACTTGTCTCTTTGATATATCCAGTTCCCATTTTCATAATCATATCGCTTCGGTCCACTAGTAATTAGACAGTTCAAAAGAGTAGGAAAGCGCACCTAGTCGGACTGCTTAGCCAGATTTGTTGATTTGGAGGTTGCTTATTGATCACGTATGTTCCGTGTTTTCCCAACTTCAAGGTCAATACTCCACTCTATACGTTAGTGATAACGAAGGTAAGAGGCGAGTACTGAATACTCAACATCACTTCCCGGTAAATCGTTGTCTTCCAGCAGTGTTTCAAGTTCGGAAGTAAGTCTGTCCATTGTCTCGTCCGCCAACCGATGATATTCGCCAGGAGCGAGAGACGCCGAATAGAACCGTAGCGCCGGCATTCGAGAGTATCTCGTTAAGTCTATGACTGGTCTCCGTAGTGAAGTTGCAAGAACTCGATGCCGTATTGGTATCATGATGAGTGGAGTGCTTCTTCGAGAGATGATGGGAAGTGGAAATTTGGATTCGAATTTTCGATGTGTCGATCAAGGCACGCAATTTCTGGAACGCTGAGATCCGAAATCGTGATTTTATTCAAGCTGCGTCACCAAATTTCCAACCTTCTCTCATTCTACTCTGCACAAATGAAGAAATGGGTGGCATGAGAAATGTGTAGCCTGGTCACTACTGTCACAGTAAGACTATTGTGTCTGTTCAATTGATAAAGTTATATATTACATTTATTTACTTCAGATATGAGAAATTGAAAACATTCAGATATTAAAATTTCACTACAGACACATCCATCCACCATCCCAACGTTGCTGCCTTGGGCCACTTTGGGGATCTAAATGCTTTAATCACTAATTGCAAATGGTATATTACCATCTCTGACCAGATTCTCAAACTCTCTCGGCTGGAAATTCGTCGACTGGGGACCCTTGAGTTGGTGAACTAGTGGGGCCCAACGCACCATTGGCACGTTCGGACAATTCTTGATCCTCCTGGGGTGCCGTTTTAACGTACAGCCTTTCACTGCAAATGGCGTCATCCCCATCAACCAGGGTCTCATCCTCATAACGCAACTTCATTCCAAAATATCTGAAGACAAGTGTGAGAACACCGAAAATAGCCGAAGTGACGATAATATTAAGGAGGAAAATGAAAACGGCTCCAACGATCTGAATGCCAAGCTTGCACATTAGTCACTTGCTTTATGCGGAAAGGGTACCTGTCTCCAATTACCTTCGATGGCTCCTCCAGGTATTGTTAATCCAAAAGCAGTGCATCCATCCTTCGTGGCAAAGAGCCCAACACAGATGCCGCCAACAACTCCAGCGACCGCATGTGTATCGAAGACTTGCAGAACATCATCAACCTGTTCGAGTTTCTTTCCGAAGTTCATCGAAAGCCAGGGAATTGAGCCCGCAAGCACACCAATTATGACCGCTCCCCAACCGTTTACCACACCTGCGGCAGGTGTAATGGCAACAAGGCCCGAGAGCATTCCCTGTATCGCCCCAATCACCGACATCTTATGTTCAACATCTTTAATACAGTCCAGGGCAATCCAGACAAGGACGCTCACTGCGGTAGCAATATTGGTGTTGAGCACCGCAACACCTGCATCTGCACTCGCAGCATAAGGGTCGCCTCCATTGAACCCATTCCATCCTATCCAGATAACCCCAGCGCCAATCAACATGAGAGCCACATTATGAGGAGGAAAGGAATCTCTGTGTTTCTGAAGACGGGGTCCAATCCACCATGCTCCTACATAACCCGCTGTTCCTGAAGAAAGATGAATCACATAACCTCCCGAATAATCGATCACCCCCAACTTTGTCAGGAAACCTCCTCCCCAGAGACTAAACGCGCCGACAGTGTACGAGAACGTCAACCAAAGCGGGACAAAAATGGCCCAAACGAGAAAGCGGATACGACAGAGGAATGCACCACTCATGATGATGACAGTGATAGCAGCGAATACGAATTGAAAATAGGCCATTGTTGAGATGGGGAATTGGGCAGTGACGCCAGATGCAGGAAGGATGGCTTGAGAGAGTTCGTAGTCGATGGTCATAATAGGACCGGGAGTTCCTACGAATGGAGTAAGCCATTCCCCAAAACCCATTTTGTATGCCCAGAGAACCCAGCTGACGAAGACTGCTGCGAAGGAGTAAAACACCATGAATGCGGAATTGATGACCCATTCTTCTCTCACCCAGCCTGCATATAGAATTGCAAGGCCAGGGATACTTTGCAGAGCGACTAGACTTCCTGCAGTAAGTTGCCAGGCATTGTCTCCGGGATTGAGCCAATTTGTGGTGATATTCGAAGACATACTAGAAGTCTTGAGACCGAAATTTTCTGATGGTTGGGAAAGAGGGGCCCGGTTTTTCTATGGGCAATTCTAAAGTTTGGGCCTCATATTTATTCACTTATAAGGCCAGGAAGCATTTTAAGGGAGAGATACACGTACGCAGTGAAGACACAAAGGAAAAACTTGTAATGCGAGGACGTGTTATTGCGAGATTGTACCTGGTCTTCTGACCCCTGCGGAAGTCGCTGAGGTCATCAAGTATCGCATTGACCTCTGATCCTCATTACCCATCGCCTGGACATTCTGCAGAGGGCCTAATCAGCGCGTTGCGCCCTCCCACGTGTGTCAATGAGAGGCGGAGCGATGCTGAAAAAACTGGCTCAGAACGTCCGGATCCCGCTTCGCTTTTCTTTTCCTTCCGCGAAAGGATTATCGATTAAAATGCGAAGCTTTTTGTAAAAGCGTGATTGGCTGGCTCAGTATCGGTTCGCAGGTCGTGATTGGTCAAAGCAAATAAACTTCGCTGTGGTGGTCCCTGCTCTACTTCTTGGCAATCGAAACCGGCTTGAAGAGTTGAGCATTTGAGCACTGACTAATTTGAAACGGAGTGGGAGAATGGAACAATCCCTTATCTTTTTTCTTTGTGGAGAATTGCCTTATCTCCGCTCTCTACCGAAGCCGATGGAAAATTCCGGGACGCTGACCGAAGCGCTCTTCTGAATTCTATTGACTACCTGCGCATATTAGTCCCACACATTTTGTCAGTACATCTGAATTGTAAGTTAGCGTTTCTTTTGAAAATAACTTTCTAATGAATTAGTAGCACAAACCTATTTCCCTACTGAACGGGTGGTCTCCCAAATTTGCGAGCTCAACTCAGGCTCTAGAGGTAAGCCAGTACGAAAGATATATAATACTTTGAGAGCGCTTCCTTATCTACCGGCATATCAACTCAGCCTATCGCCCATCCACAAGTCTTCCCGATATCACAACATCGCTATGTTTGACCCCACGGCCCTCTTACCTCTTGTACACTTGACCGGAACCGTCATCCTAAAAGCCAACAACTTTGTTCAAAAAGCCAAGCATGTCGACAAGTTTCTCACTGGCATTTCGAACGAAGTCGTCTGTTTCCAAAATGTCCTGCGTACCCTCGAAACCAAATACGTTGAATCCGACATCGGAACGAAACAAATAGACGACGAACCGTTACGACGACTCGAAGCTGACCAATGGGCCGCGGTGGACAGCATCGTCAGGTTTAGCACGGTTACCCTCAAGGAAGTCCAGAGCCTCGTCGAAGAAATCACCCAAAAGCCGGCGGCATTTCTGTCCAACCTCCGGATGCGGAAAGTAGCTCTCCAAGCCCGAGTTCAAGAAAGAGGAAAAATTCTTGACATCAGGCGGCAAGAAATTGCAAACTATCGACAAGTTTTGGAGACCGCTCTTATATCTATTGCAGTGTACATATTCTCATGAGAACGCAACTGAACTGTAGCTCAACGAACGCGAGAAATGGCCAATATAGCCAAGTGTTCATCACCAAACTAGATGAGCTTTCAGCACAAATCCGAATGTTGCAGCAGAATCTACGACCAAGTCCTGAACATAATCTCGCTGCTTTCGAAGCGATGCGTCGATATGCAAGGTCTACTAAGGAATTTGAAAAAAGAGCAAATACTGTCGGCGGTCGTTCTTCGCTTGGAGGGACCGGGACGACGCTGCAACCTCATGTTTGGGAGGGGGCCCCTACTTTGAACCGCGAAGACCTGGATCAGATCACATCTCAAGGGTCAAGACGCGCGTCAACAGTCCCTGCTCCTGAAGGTGGAGGACCTCCTCTAAGCGGCGACAAAATCTGGAACTACCGTCTTGAAAATCTTCCAAAGAAGGCAAGAGAAGCCCAACGAGCTTACGACGCCAGGAAGCTCGACGAGGCCCGAACCCAATATGACAAGCTATTCCAGGAATCCAAGGAACTTCTTGGTGAGAACTTCGACAATCGCGATCAGCTATTAGAAAAGCGAGCGGCAATCTACTGTCGACAACAGCTTTGGTCCGAAGCCGAGAAAATTCTTGAGGAGCGATTCGAGGGTTGGCAAACCGCTATTACGAGACTTGCATTGAGTTATTTTCGTCATGAACAATGGGATGAGGCAGAAAAAGTCCTTGCTATTCCCGACATTCCAAGCAGCGATCTCATCCACTCCAAGAAATATTTGCTGTGCGAGATATATTATGGCCAGAAGCGATTTGACCAAGCCCAATCTTCCTGTGAAACGCTCATCAGGGAGGTAATTAAGGCGGAGGGACGAGATCATGTCATGACACACATGTGCGTCAAACTTCTTGTCAAAATATTTCTTGCAAACGGTAAATCCGAAGAAGCTGCGTACACTGCTGAAGACTTGCCCGTTGAGCTAGAAGGTAACCGATATTTCATCGCGGGTACTAAGGGTAGATTGTGAGAAGATCGATACCCTGTCGAGGCTGTGGCCTGACGAAGCCATGGACGATGTCGAAACCTTCTGGCCGAATTCCTTCTCTAACTTCCAAAAACCCGTTCCGTGGGATGAAGTCAGAGCTGGGATCAAGGAAGGTGGAATATTTGGATACAAAGAAGGATATAACCTCCTTCACGCCTTCGTTCAAGCGAGAAACAAGCCAGCAGTCGAATTCCTTCTTTATAAGGGAAATCGGCTACGATACGCCTTTCTTCACGCTAAAACAAAATCCGAGGGATTGACGCCACTCCATCTTGCAGCACAATATCCCGATGCCGAAATTTTCGAATTGCTTCTGATAAACGGCGCTGATTCTCAGGCGACGGACAAAAACGGAGTTTCACCATGGGCCATGGCCATCAAAGCCGGAAACGAGGAATTGGTCAATCTCCTCATTGCCGTTGTTCCTGAAACCTTAAATCATCTCATCTCGACTGGAACTGGGAGACCACTCAAACCCATAGCGTACGCAATTGAATGTCACAACAAGGGTCTCGTGAACTTGCTTCTAGACAGACAGGCAGAAATCGAAGGCATGGATGGTGCCGGAAACACCCCCCTGATGACGGCTCTCCAAGTGAAGGATTTGGAAATCGCCACCATCTTAATCAACAAAGGCGCCGATATTCTTGCCACGAATGAACGGAAAGAAACCCCTCTCATTATCGCTCTCAAAACCAAATCTGACGAAATTTTCAACTTCATTTTGGAAAAGCAACCAGAGATTGAAACGAAGACGGTTGACAACGAAACTGCGCTGCTGATTGCCACGAGAATGGGGAAACTAACCATGGTCGAAGCGCTCTTGGAGAAGGGAGCGGATCCGATGTCCGATTATGAGCCAGGAGCGTCTCCATTAGATGTTGCAAGAGCTGCAAAACATACTGGGATAATGAAACTTTTATATGAGGCGCGTGCGACGAGGAAGACGGGGGCACGGCAGCGATATCAATATGATGATGAATTGGACAGGAAGGTTAAGGCTGAGCTCGCGAAGGAAAAGAAGGACAAATTGAAGGTGGATCGGGCGGGAGATTTCAATTATAAATTATCCAAGGGTGGTTTAAGGTATGGTTCGAAGTGAATAGTTGAGTTCTGTATATATTAATGGACGATTGGCAAACCGGAAACAGTAATGTCTTGCTCAAGCTTCAAATAAGATCCACTTGATGGAGTCGGAGTCGGTCTACGCGTATCTTGAGGAGGTAAGGAAATCGATGTTGTCAAGGGTGATGTTGAAGATGGAGGCAACTAGGTTTTGTAATTCAGTCAAATTCGATCTAGTACACCTCTTGGCACTAATAGTATATGTGCGCTCCGTCTACTTTGAGAGTGGCACCACTGACATTAGCCCGATACTTGAGAGTTGGAATACCTAACATAACTCGCATCATCACTGGCAAGAAAAGCCATTGCCGCAGCAATCTCACTAGGATCCGCAAAATACCCCAACGGAACCTCAGAAAGAATCCTCTTCTTCTGTTCGTCGTCGAAACTTCCACCAGCCAACATCGGGGTCATAGTTCCTCCAGGACAAATGCAATTCACTCTGATTCCATGAGGTCCCAATTCCTGAGCCGCAGTTACCGCAATACACTTGACCGCCCATTTACTGGCACAATAAGCTCCAATGTACGGCTTTCCTTGTAACCCACCGACCGAAGAAGTAAGTACAAACGACCCCTTGATTCCTGCCTTTATCATTGTGGGGGCAATGTATCGGATTCCGAGGTAGGGAGAACGTGCATTGATATGCATTTGCCTATCCCATACATCTTCCGGAGTATCCATAATTGTCATAGGAGCATGCGAAACTCCAGAATTCAAAATTCCAATATCGATTCTTCCGTACTTTTCAATAGTTTCATCAACAAATGCCTTTACACTCTTCTCATTTGCTGTGTCCGCGACAATGTAATGGAGTGAATCTGGATTCTTGGCATATTCAGTGAGTTCGGTAAAAGCTTTTTGAAGTTGAGCTCCGTTGATATCCACGATAACCACTTTTGCACCCTCTTGGAGGAATCGAGTTGCAGTTCCCAGTCCAATTCCTTGCGCTCCCCCGGTGACAATGGCCACTTTTCTGGACAATTAGAGTTGTCTAGAGCATCCTTACCCAGCTAATCTTTGTGCAACACCTGGTAATCCTTTGACGGTCGACATTGCGGAGGTGGGATTGCAAGTGGAGACCTTGAGGGGAAAGTTTTAAACACCGCGGCCGCGGGAGCACCGCCCGCACGACCGCCCCACATGCACACAAAATCCAGGGACCGATTGGACACCGGAAAGCAGCGAACTTGCGACGCCAATTTGCGGCGTTTCAATCTGACAACTCGAGATGATAATCCGGAGCCCGGAATCTCATCCTATCACAAGATCATTGTATGCTGTTGAAAGCGTTAAATTGGCGCCTACATAACATAACTATAACTTTTCATTAAATTCCATCCGCAATGCAGTGTTGAACAGCCCACCCAAACATACCCTTCCCTAAAAACTTGACATTCTTGCGAAAAATCAGATGCTATCACCCGTTGAAGATGAAGCGACATCATAAACCATAACGCCGATGTTGAACAGCAAAATTGCAAAAACAAAACATTAAAAAAAACCAATTTTATCCCTTGCGGGAGTCCAACGTTGAGTGGACGATTTATGCTTTTGTGCCATTCACAGAGGCACGAGCATCTTTAGCGACTTGCACTAAATTTTTCAACGCAGCTTTAGTTTCTGGCCATTGTCTCGTTTTCAAACCTGTTATTAGTATGTATCGGAGATGCGAACAGGTAGTGGGAAGGGTTGGGTACCGCAGTCGGGATTACACCAGATACTGTCGATGGGAAGGTATTTCCTCATAGCGGCAAGACGATCAGCCATCTCCTCAACAGAGGGAACACGAGGAGAATGGATATCGTAAAGACCGGGACCGAGACCAGCTCCAAAGTCCTCGAGTTCAAAGACCTTCAAAAGCTTAAGATCGGATTTGGAGTTTTCAATCGAGATGACATCTGCATCAAGAGCCTTAATAGCCCAGAAAATGTCATTGAAATCGGACTTACAATTAGCATTGAACCTAGATAGAAGACAAGTACGTAGCAGAAATGACTGTGGATTTGAATATCATCCCCAACCGAGGACGTCGTGAGACGGAAAGAGTCAACTGCCCATTTGAAGTATTCTGGCCACTCAGAGCGGCGGAGAGGACAACCTTCCCTCAAGGCGGGTTCTTTGGTTAGCGGAAAATTTGTGCGGAAGGATACCATCTACTTGGATGACCGAGATTCCAGCTGTTTCAAGATCGGATACTTCATCCCGTAAGGCGAGACCAAGTTGTTTTGCTTGGACGGACTGAGGAACGTCATCACGAGGGAAGCTCCAACGTAGGATAGTAATTGGGCCAGTCAACATTCCCTTCACTAGAACAATTAGCGCTTTCCATCACCACGCCTTACTGGGTTTCTTCGTGAGACTGTGGGCATATTTCGATTCCTTGACAGTCATAGGTGCAGGACGCGAGACATCTCCAACGATAATAGGTGGTCTGACATAGCGGGATCCAAAAGATTGCACCCATCCATTCTGGGTGAAGGCGAATCCCTTTAGCCTTTCACCGAAATATTGGACCTATCATTAGCACCGTATGGTGAGGATGAATACCATATCATTGCGCTCAGGTTCTCCATGAACGAATACGTCCAATCCAATTTCCTCTTGAATTTTAATCATCTCTTCAATCTCCTTCTCAATAAACCTTTCATATTCTTCGTCTGTAATTTCACCCTTATCCCGCTTATTCCTAGCCTGACGAATCTCCTTTGTCTGAGGGAAACTTCCAATCGTTGTAGTGGGGAACAACGGAAGATTACTCTTCGCAACCTGAGCCTCCTTACGAACCGAATACTCCGACTTCCTCTTCAACAAATCAGGTGTGATATGTTCATATCTTTCCTTCACCGTAGCATCATTGGTCAAAGACGAAGTTCGACGACTCTCAATAGCCTTTGCATTTTCTTCCAAATACTCTTTTTCGGACTCAGGTCCATTGTTAACAACATTCGCAATGACTGCTAGTTCCTTGCACTTTTCAATGGCAAAGGAGAACCAATTCTTGATTTCGGGAGAGAGTTTCGTTTCCTTGGCAATGCTGTAGGGAGTATGTAAGAGAGAAGAACTAGAGGCAACAAAAACGCGATCTTTGCCAAGTTTTCCCACAGCCCTTTCGACAAGTGCAATCGCAGCTACTAAATCTGTTTTCCAGATATTTCTTCCATCGACAACGCCGACTGATAGAACTTTGTGAGGACCAAGAGCCGAAATGACGGGATCGAGTTGTTCAGGTGCGCGGACGAGATCGATATGCAAGCCGTGAATATGTAATCCTTCAGTGATGACATCGAGGTTATGCGCGATAGTACCGAAATAAGTCGTAAATAGGAGTTTGATTCTATCGTCCACAGTAGCAAGGTAGTCGTAGGCAGCCTTGAATTCAGACTTGACTTCCTCGGATAATTCGTAAACCAAAATAGGTTCGTCAATTTGAACCCAGGTAACTCCTGCTTCGGCAAACTTATTGAGAAGTTGTTTGTAGACAGGTAACAATTTATCGAGTAAACTCAAAGGTTTGAAACCAGGTTCATCGCTAGCGGGTTTTCCCAAAAACAGGAACGAAATAGGTCCGACGACAACAGGTCTTGAATGGACACCAGCCTCATTCTTAGCCTCCAAATACTCATCCAATGGCTTCGTATTGTTCAACTTGAATTCCGTAGAAGCACTGAACTCCGGACGAATATTATGATAATTCGAATCAAACCACTTTACCATTTCACAAGCGACAACATCAACAGCACCAGTACTCTCAGTAGCAGGTCTCTGCAATCCCCTCGCCATAGCAAAATACAACTCCAACGGCGAAAGATTATATCCTTGATATCGTTTTGGAATGACATTAAACATAAGCGCGTGATCGAGAATTTGATCGTAAAACGAGAAATCTCCTGCTGCGACAACATCTACACCTTGTGCTTTTTGTGCTTTCCAGTTATCGATGCGGAGTTGTTTTGCGGTTTGAAGGAGGGAGGATTCGGTGATTTTACCTGCCCAAAAGGCTTCGGTTGCTTTTTTGAGTTCGCGGTTGGGGCCTATGCGCGGGAATCCGAGGACTGTGGATTGGACTGCCATGTTTCGGATTGTTGAGGAGATAATCTTGGGATCTGTCTGGATAGGTTGTTCAGATCACGTTTTGCCGGGGGAATACCTTTTCAATTTGTGGGATTTGAGGGGAATGGATTGGTAGGAAGAGAGATGACTGGGGAAGGTAGTAGGAAGTGGAGGTCGAGAGCGAAGATTCGGAAGAATCAGAAGGGTGGGATGATTATCTGGTTCGTGGTGGTATCGCTTAGCAGACTGGACGAGGCCTAGTCATCAGATTATTTTTTTTCGTTGCATTGGGAAATTTTTTGAGTTTGAATGGGATGCACGTGAAATTAAAGACTCGTCATTAAGAGGTCTGTGCGACACTGCAGAGCGTTTGACAGCGATGGCGAGATCGGCCAGTCAAATTATTTAAGACA
>Ga0335073_10010092_pt1 | contig 13257 bp, 11 predicted proteins | sample Lox_Sample_22_FD_207093 | JGI IMG/M metagenome (GOLD analysis project Ga0335073, IMG submission 207093) | Soil microbial communities from Loxahatchee National Wildlife Refuge, Florida, United States - Lox_Sample_2.2 | ecosystem: Environmental > Terrestrial > Soil > Wetlands | place: USA...
GACACCTGCCCGCCTGAACCGGTCAACCTCGCCGAGCACCGGATCCGCAGGAAGCAGGTCCTCGGCGGGCTCGCCCACGAGTACTACGTCGCCGCCTGACCTGCCACAGGGCACCCGAATCGTGTTTCCGAGCCCCACAAGTCACCGTAATCGCAGGTCAAGCCAGGTCACGACATTTTGAAGCGGTAAAGGCGTATCCCATCGCCAGCTACGGTCGGTGTCTGCCGCGCCGGAAACGCAGTTAACACAGCTTGCGCTTGAACTCCCAGGACTGTTCGGTCACCGCGTCACCCTCGAAGACACCGCCGCCTGACACGCCCACCCCCATGCCCCAGACCGGCGATTACCGGTCAGGTTCCCTCCGCTGCCACGTGCCGGGCTCGGGACCATTCACGTATTAGACCGGGATTGGAGGTGAGCCAGGAAGTGCCCTGCGGGTCGCCTCAGCAGCCTTGAGCCAACCTTCGCTGCGCTGGCTATCTGGGGCCGGTGTTCTGCGATGAACGTGCGGAAGAACAGGGCCAGCAAAGCCCCCTCCGCCACGATGGCCGCCATGCCGTCGGCCACTCGCAGCGGGCTGCCGGCCGTGGCGCCGTAAAAGACTTCACTGAGCGAGCGGGTGAACAGCGTAAAGATAGTGGGAGCGGCGTATAGGGCAAAAAGCGCGAGCGTAATGCTAATGCTGAGCAGCATGAAGATGGAATATATCTTGACCGGACGCCGCTCGGGCGCAGGAATTTCCAGAGTCGTATCTGTGAGGCGGTCGCGGCTCCTGTGAATGAAGTTCACCCGCTGCGCAAGATACCTGAGGTACTGCAATGAGTCATGGTACAGATTCTTGCACCGCAGCAGCTCTTGAAGCACGAAGTAACCGTCGGTTCTCATATATATTTCGAGCTGACTGGCAATACCCAGCCACAAGCTCAATATTAGTGCCAGCAATGACCGCGCAACGAATTCGTTGAGACTGCCTACGCGAAGCGCAAACAGGCAGCACGATATGATGAACAGGTCGGCTGCTGAGCCTGCCAGGTAAACCCTAAGCCTGATTTTGCGCGAGACCCCCCACAATCCGGAGACCGTGGTCTGGGCGCACAGGAATGCCAAGCGGGTGCCCAGACCAATCTTGGCGTGCACGTCTTCCGACCGGGCGGCTGCCAGATGGGCTAGTTCATGCACACCGATCGTGGCTACGACGAGAGCGGTCACCCAGGCAACATTGAAACCCTGCCATCTGGTGACGAAATAGGCATGATAGCTCGGCACCAGATTGCCGGCCATCACGGCCGTGAGTATATTCCAGATGATGAACGCGAAGATGACCAGGTAGGCTGGCCAGGTGAATAGCCACTGGACATGATTTCGCCGCAGCCAGCGCAAGCTGGGCGGGGCCGCGGTATCGCCGCATGGCTCGCCGTCGACTGATGAAACAAACCCGAGGCTGACAATCTCGCGGACGAACGCGAGGCCGTCCACCTGGCAATCGTGGACGGTGAGCACCTGAGTCTCGGCGTTCGCTACTGACTCTCCCTGCTCCAGGGCGCGCAGCAGTGTCACGGCCGCAGCGGGTACCTCAACAAACTCGCCCGTCTCCTGCCTGCCGACGATCCACCCGTCCCCCTCCTCGTGCATCAGCAGGGGATGCAGCGTGAGCCGCGTATCCGATAGGAGCTGATCATCCACCAGGGAAGCCAGTCTCAGTGGCTGCCCGTGGCCTGATGAGGGCATTCGCTGCTGTAGCCCAGGCCCAGATAATAGTGGTGCTCGTAGTCCAGGAAGTCGTGGTGAAACTGACGGCCAGCGGTCTGCACGTTCATGCCGAGCAGATAGTAGATCGTCTCGAGGGCGGCGAGATGCCCGCTGATCTGCGCTGTCGGAGACAGGACAGGATTGCAGCCTTCCGGCCGACGCCTTGTAATCAGCTCCTGGGTTCCCTCTGCGCGGGCCCGGTTATCTTCGGCATCAGTAATACATTGGTAACATCCGGTTTCGCCTGGCATGAAAGTCCCGATGGCCGCCATCGGACCTGTATAGACACCAAGAACCCATGGGATCCTTAGCTCGAAGGACACACTGGTAGACCACTCATATACTTCCGCTGGACTGTCGACGCAATGCACGAAGATATCGGATCCGGCGACTTCACGGCGAATATCGGATGGATTTTCCAGGAAGGCATTGGATCCGGTAATCTCAATGTCGCCGTTCAGAGCAGCGAGCCTGCGAACGGCGGTGTCCGATTTTGACTTGCCAATGTCATCCTCGGTGTACAAGACCTGGCGGCTCAGATTGGAGAGCTCGATTTCGTCCCCATCCACCAGGTGCAGGTGACCTATCCCTGATGCAGCGAGGCTGGTGGCGACGGCTGACCCAGTCCCCCCCACGCCGAGGACGGTGACCCGGCTTGCCTTCAGTTTGGCTTGCAGCTCGTAAGGGCTGGACCGGGGAAACTGATCGATCCAGGAGAAGAACTGGGAACTGGTCCGGTAGCGCTCTACGTCGCGGTCGGTGAGTGCCGACGGCACCGGTGCTCCGGCATCCTCGACCCAGCCCGAAGCGATCAGAAATTTTACAATGCGCTCGGCTATGGACCGGTCGGCGGCATGAGAGCTGGTAACGACGGTGATCAGCTCATCCTGAGTCAGGCTGCCATCCATCGCCTGGCAGAGGTCCCAGGTAAGTTCGACGTCGTCACCGGTAAGTTCGCTGCCAAGGCCGTAATGTGCGCTGCCGATCCACATTCGGCCACCAGGAAGTCGCATTGGGCGATGCATCTCCTTGATACGGGGCTTGAGCATTGAATGCGAATACCTCCTGTGACCGGACCAAAAACCCGGGCTGCCAGCATAAAGCTAGACAGCCCGGTAAAAGGACGAGCGTCAGCCCCCGGCGGTGCCTCGTGGCCTGGTGGTCTCAAGCTTGTCAAGCTTCCTGACCTTCAGTTCGAGCGGCTTGGCCTCGATGCTTTCTGCCGCCTCGCTTGTGGTTTCAGTGTCAGCCATGTGGCTCCTTCCCGGACGTGAGTTGTAGTCGCTGATAGCCGCAGAACGGCGTGTAACCATGGTGACGCGGGCCGGTCGCATGTCGCTAACATCGCGGTAACACCACCCAGATCAGGTGGGAGGAAGAGCCGTGGCGCCGATGGAGTTCTGCCTCCTGGGGCCCTTGCTGGTGCGCCGGGACGGTATCGCGGTGCCGCTCTCCCCGGGCAAGCAGCGCGCACTGCTTACGGCGCTGCTGCTGAACGCAAACAAGGCGGTGCCGACGGGTCAGCTGGCGGAGATGCTTTGGGAGCCTGACCCTCCGGCCTCGGCCCGGGCTAGCCTGCAGAATCTCGTGATGCGGCTGCGCCGTGCACTCGCCGATGCGGATCATTCACTGATCGCTGGGCTGGATGACGGCTACCTGATCAACGTCCGGGCCGGTGAGCTGGACGTGGAACGTTTCGAGGCGACGCTGTCTGCTGCCCGGGAGGCTGCTCGCAGGGAATCATGGACCGAAGCGGCAGACGTACTGCGGACAGCGCTGACATTGTGGCGCGGCGAGCCGCTGTCTGGCGTGCCATATACAACTTTCATCCACCGGGAAGCATCGCGGCTGGCCGAGTTGCGGCTGCAGGCTGTGGAGGCACGTATCGAGGCGGATATGCGCCTGGGCCGTCATGCGGAAGTGCTCGCTGAGCTGCAGCAGCTGGGCGCTGACCAGCCGCTGCGGGAGCATCTGCATTGGCTGCTGATGGTGACGCTTTACCGCTGCAACCGACGGGCTGAGGCGCTGGCCGCGTTCCAGCAGGCGCGCGCGGTGCTGGTTGCGCAACTTGGCCTGGAGCCCGGTGCTGAGCTGCAGAGACTCCAGCAGCAGATCCTTGCCGGTGGCCCTGTGCTGGAGTTCCCCTCTGCCGGGGCCGCCACCGGGGCTGGGCAGACCGGAGCCGCTGGCGGCAAGCGGGGCACGGTCAGTGACCAGGCGCCGGATGTGCCACGGCAGCTCCCGGCGGTGGTGGCGCAGTTTACCGGCCGGGAACGCGAGCTGGCGGTGCTGACGGCGATGCTGGACCAGGACGGAGCGGCCCCGGGGACGGTGGTGATCAGCGCGATCGGCGGGACGGCGGGGGTGGGGAAGACCGCTCTGGCGCTGCACTGGGCGCATCAGGTCGCCGACCGGTTCGGTGACGGTCAGCTATATGTGAACCTGCGCGGCTTCGACTCCTCGGGCATCCCGGCCGCCCCCGACGAGGCGACCCGGGGGTTCTTGGACGCCCTAGGAGTGCCACCGGGGCGGATCCCGCCGACCCCGCAGGCGCAGACGGGCCTGTACCGAAGCCTGCTGGCGGGACGCAGGATGTTGTTAGTGCTCGATAATGCCTGGGATGAACAACAGGTACGGCCGTTGTTGCCGGCCAGCCCCGGCAGCCTGGTGCTGGTCACCAGCCGCAATCAGCTGGGCGGGCTGGCTGTAACGGACGGTGCGCGGCTGCTGTCGCTGGATGTGCTGAGCCACGAGGAGGCGGTGCATCTGCTGGCCGCCCGGCTGGGCGCCGCCCGCGCCGGCGCCGAAGCCAGTGCGGTAAGCGAGATCGCCAGCTTGTGCGGTTGCCTGCCGCTCGCGCTGACAGTCGCGGCCGCCCGCGCCGCAGTCCGGCCAGGGTTCGCGCTGGCGGCGCTGGCGGCCGAGCTGCGCGATGCAGTCGGTCGGCTGGACGCGCTGGATTCCGGCGATCCAGGCTCAAGTCTGCAGGCGGTGTTCTCCTGGTCCAGTCGGCAGCTCAGCAGCGAGTCGGCGCGGATGTTCCGGCTCCTGGGCCTGCACCCTGGCCCTGACATCTCCATCGCAGCAGCAGCCAGTCTTGCTGGAGCAACTCAGACCCAGGCCCGCCACCTGATGCGTGAACTAGCCCGCGCGCACCTGATCAACGAGCACATCCCCGGCCGGTACGCCCTCCATGATCTGGTGCGCCTCTACGCCGCTAGCCAGGCCCGGTGCACTGATAGCCGCGCCGACCGACGCGAGGCTATTCGCCGGGTCCTCGACCACTGCCTGCACACCGCCGCCAATGCCGCCCGTCTGCTGAACCCGTCATGGGAGCCGGTCGTACTCGCACCGCCCAGGCCCGGCGCCGCTCCCGTGCAGCCCGCAAGTTACGGGCAGGCCCTGGCTTGGTTCGAGGAAGAGCACCAGGTCATGCTCGCCGCTGTAACGCTGGCCGCCGAGTCCGGGTTCGAGGGCCACGCCTGGCAGCTTCCGTGGGCCATGACGCCCTTTCTGCACACTCGCGGGCTCTGGCGGGAGTGGGCCGCGACCCAGCGCTCGGCGTTAGACGCTGCGACACGCCTAGGTGACACCGCTGCGCAAGCCGTGTCCAGCCGCTCGCTCGCGGTGGCCTGCACTTACCTCGGCGACCACGATCAGGCTCGCCGCCACCTCGTCAGCAGTCTCACGCTGTACCAGCAGCTCGGCAACCGCACCGGCGAGGCCAAGATCCACCAGAATCTCGGAATGCTAGCCGAGCGCCAGGGCCGCTACGCCGACGCACTCAGACACGCTGAGCAGGCGCTGCGCCTCTACCAGGCCATTGGCGACAAGGCGGCAGAGGCCGAAGCGCTCAACAACTTCGGCTGGATTCATTGCCTTATCGGCGATTACCCGGAGGCCCGTGCGTTCTGCCGTCAAGCACTCACCCTGTGCCGGGAAGTCGGCGACCGCAGACTTGAGGGAAGTGTCTGGGACAGCCTGGGCTACGCCGAGCACCGCGTGGGCAGTTTCGCTGAAGCCACCACCTGCTACCAGCACGCGCTCTGCCTCTTCCGTGAAACAGGCGACCGCTTCCACGAAGCAGAAACCCTCGCCCGCCTCGGCGACACCCGCAAAATTGCCGGGAAGCCAGCCGAGGCCCGGCAGGCGTGGCAGCAGGCGCTGGAGATCCTCAACGAGCTGGACCATCCCGACGCTGGGCAGGTTCGCGCCAAGCTCGCCGTCACAGACGAAATCGCGCCGCTCGCCGGGCGAGGGCGCGACGGCGATCCGGACGTCTGACGAGGCTCTGGGCCGCTCGCTGACCATTAACCTTCCTTCGGCTCCTCGGCGGTGAAGAAGAGAGGCGTTGTCCGCGACAGCTTTGGTGCTGGCGGTTCCTCTGATCCTCCTTCTGTTAGGTGCATCGGCAGCGAGTAACGCGGGCGCGGCCTACTTTGCGGTTGCGAACTGCCGCCCGTCCGGGCGCGGGTGAGCGCGCTCGGCGAGCCAAAGGTGACCGATACCCGACACGAACGGCTGCCCGTGCAATGGCCGGGAACCGCGAAGGGATGACCTTCCCCGGCGCGCCCACATAGCGGGAGGTGGATCGCGGAGATGCAGATATGGGGCTTACGCAGGTGTCCGAAGGCGAGTTGAACCCCCATGCTCGTGACCTGCGGTTTTGTCCCGCCTGAGCAACGCGTGCACCGCACAATCCCAGCTCAGGGCATTGTGAGTCGTGTCCGAGGGGGGACACAGCCCTTACGTACATGCGAGCGCTCACTGGTGAGCTGATCCTCGGAGCCCAGCGGTGACCGGTCGAGCTGACCGGTGGATCCAGTGGACGACGACCGGGTGTGTGGCACTGTTGGCGCTGATCGCGGGCACGGTCTCTTACTTGCACATGCATTTGCTGGTGGAGTTGCATGGTCAGCCGGGGTGGGTGGCGACACTGACGCCTTTTTCAGTGGACGGGATGATCGTCGCGGCGTCGACCACGCTGCTGGCCGACTCGCGCTCGGGCGGCCGCGGCGGGTTCTTGCCGTGGGCGCTGCTTGTGGTGGGCAGCGTGGCGAGCTTGGCCGCCAACGTCGCGGTCGCCGAGCCGACGACGGCAGGGCGGGTGATCGCGGCGTGGCCGTCGTTCGCGCTGATCGCGGCCTACGAGCTGCTGATGCGCCAGGTACGCCAAAGCGGCACAGCCGACGGTAGGCGGCACGCAAAGCCCGGACCGCAGATCTGCGGCTTGGAACGCCGTGACGGAACCGGGCAACGTCAGTGCAGGCCGCCTTCGGGGCCGCGCCGGAACGGCGAGAGGTCCGGTGGTCAGGGTAGTGCGAGGGATCTCCAGTGGCAGGCGTGGCGGTGGGCGCTGGCCAACCGGGCCGAGGACGGCTCGCTGCCGAGCGGGCGTGAGATCGCCCGGCAGTATGGTCGGCACGAGCGGTGGGGTCGCCTGGTCAAGCGCTCGGGTGCCGCAGGTGACCTGACCATCGGCGGCGAAGGCAGCAGAACCGTTGCCCGTCACCGCGACGGCGCGGAAGATGTACCCGCACGAAAGACAGCGGCTCTGGACCGTGATCATGGCGCCATTGGGCTCGCCTCGCGCTAGGTTCTGCGGTGTGGACAGCATTGTCGTCTGGGCTCGTCGTAGGGCCGGCGGCTGGAAGGCAGTTGGCTGATGGTGAATCATTGCTGGATCGGCTGGTCCCTTGGGAGGCGGAGCCGATCATGGTGGTCCAGGTCGGGAACTGCGGTTACGGGCGTGGCAATAGCCGAAGCTATCCGGTTCGGCGACGCTCGCTACCCTCGGGCTGAGATCGGTTCCCAGTCCGGCTGCGACGAAAGGACCGGAACGACTCGTCAAACGATCTGGGCTGGCTGACGAACTGAACGGCAAAGCTACCCGATGGGCAGCCTCTGACACGCCGCGATGAAGGTCTGAGCGGCAGGCCTTCTTTCGCTGTCCCGGTATGCGTCGCGTACGTTGCGGGGACACTCGTTCCGAGACTCTCATTGAGAGTTGAGCTGCATGTCTCCCAGAGAAGATTGCGTATGTAGCAGCCCGGACGGTTCCTCACATGACACACTTGTCCCGCTACTCACCCCAGCAACGGGGAGTATAGAGATGCCCGCCTCTGGCAGCCCGACAGTTCGGCGTAGGCGGCTTGCCGCCGAACTCCGTCGCCTCCGCGTCAGCACAGGTAAGACTGCCGACGAGGTTGGGAGGGTCCTTGGCTGGTCAAAGGCCAAGGTCAGCCGTTACGAACTAGCGCGCGGCGGGCTGAAGCCAGCCGATGTCGCGCGGCTCCTGGATTTTTATGGACTTGAGGGCAGTCAGCGCGAGCAGTTGCTGGCTCTCGCCGAAGAAGGAACCGAGAAGGGATGGTGGGATGCATACTCTGACATCTTGACCGAAGGGCATTTGTCGTTCCTCGGCCTGGAGGCCGAGGCTACGTCTTTCCTGGAATGGCAGATCAACGTGGTTCCTGGACTGCTGCAGACTGAGCAGTACGCCAGGGAGATCCTCTCTGGTTACAACAGGGTTGCCACCATCTCACCCAAAGCAATCGAGCGACGTCTGGAGACGCGCCTCATCGGCCAGCAACTCCTAACCCGTGACGAGCCGCTGGAACTGGTGGCGCTTCTGGATGAGTCCGTCTTGCATCGGCAGCGTGGCGATCAGTCGTTGATGCATGCACAGCTTCAGCGGTTGGCGGAGGTCTCCGAGCTGCCGAACGTCACTATCCGGATCCTCCCTTTGAACAGGCCTCACTCACTGGCCGTCGACTCATTTGCCATTCTCCAGTTCGGTCGGGCCCATGACACCATTCTTCACGACGTTGTCAGCGTCGAGCATCTTAATAACGAGTTCTACGTAGAGGGTGATGTTGATACATATCAGTTCAAGCTCGCCTTCGAGCATATTGCGGAGGAGTCGCTTTCGCCGGGCGATAGCATCGAATTGATCTTGCAAATCGCTAGCCAGTCGTGGCGTGAGCCATAGCATGTTTGTCCCGCGGCAAGTATTGTTATTGTTTGCCTTTGCGATTTCAATCGACAACTGGACAGAAGGTCTCCTAATGAGCGATGCAGCCATTATAGAAGATAATGAGAATATCCGTCATCACGGTGATAATAATTGGCAGAAGAGTTCATATAGTATGAGCAATGGGCATTGCGTCGAGGTTCGCCGCCTCGCGGATGGCCGCATCGGCGTCCGCGACAGCAAAGCCATAGGTGGACCTGTACTGCGCTTCGAGCCGACCGCTTGGGCCGCGTTCCTAAAGGGACTTCGGGATTCTGCTTCGTCATCGCTCGGAATCTGAGTCTACCGAACGAAGGCCGCCGCCCTTCCGCGCGGCGGTCTTCGAGTTCATGCCGGTAAATTGAAGTGGATCTTCCACAAGCCTCTGCCTTCATGCAGCGCATGAGCAGAGCAGCGCAAGTTGCACAGATCCTTGCGGCGCATAAGGTGACGCAATTTACTCTGAGTGGCTCATGAAAAAATGAGAGGCTTAAAAAGCCTCTCGTCGAGAGGCATGCATAGCTTGGCAATTGGGCAATAACTGTGCATGGCCGGACACGCCCCCCGAGTCGCCAGCCGACGCAGCGATTGCTGTCTTGGCGTAGCGAGTCTACTCAATCCATTTATTTCCGGGCAGGCCGTGGTGCCACGCACCGCCTCCGGCTCCGCCCGCCCCGGACCAGTGGTGAAGATCATGTCCAAGGCTCCGCAGTTTCCGCACTCCGGCAACCCGGCCCCGCGCCCAGGTGGGCCAAGCTCATGGGTCGATCTGATCGCGTTCCTCGGCATTCTCACTCTCGGGGGGATCTTAATGGGCCTCGGCCGCACCACAGCAGGTTCTCTTGTGACGATTTGTGCGGCGCTCGGCAGTCTGTATGGCGTCTGGAAGCACGTCGGCTACTCAAGGGGATCTTCTTCTAATTCCGACGAGACGCCTGGCAAACGAGACGAACCTCCTGACTGACCGTCCGAGGGTCGGCTACGGGCAAGGATGAAGATCAGGATCAGCCGGCGGTACGGCAATGCTGCCTACGGCTCCGGCGATCTGCGGGTTCGGGCTGGCGGGGCGACACAGCCCTTACGTACATTTCCGCGGTCACTGGTGAGCTGATTGTCGGAGTCCAGCGGTGACTGGCCAGCTGGACCGGTGGATCCGGTGGACGACAACCGGCTGTGTAGGTCTGCTGGCGCTGATCGCGGGTACGGTGTCCTACCTTCACATGCACCTGCTGGTGGAGTTGCACGGCCAGCCGGGGTGGGTGGCGGCGCTGACGCCACTGTCGGTCGACGGGATGATCGTTGCCGCCTCCACCACGCTGCTGGCCGACTCGCGCGCAGGGGAGCGGGGCGGGGTGCTGCCGTGGGCGCTGCTGGTGGCCGGCAGCGCGGCGAGCCTGGCCGCCAATGTCGCTGTCGCCGAGCCGACGGCAACGGGGAGGGTGATTGCGGCGTGGCCGTCGTTCGCTCTGATCGCGGCGTATTGCTGATGCGCCAAGTCCGCCGAAGCGCGACAGCGAGTGGAAGAAGGCCGGGGCCGCAGACCTCCGGCCAGGAAAGTCGCGACAGGAGCGCGCAAAGTCCGCGGAACCGTTCTTCTAGGCCGGGCCAGCACAGCGAGGGGACCAGTGGTCAAGGTGGTGCGAGCCGAGATCTGCGGCGGCAGGCTTGGCAATGGGCGCTGGCCAACCGGGCCGGTGATGGCTCGCTGCCCAGCGGGCGCGAGATCGCCCGCCAATACGGTCGGCGCGGCTGGTGCCGTGCGGGCGAGCAGGTGGTAGGCGCGGGTCAGGAGCAAGCGGGCGATTCGCCCGCTTGCACGCCTTCGCCCCGACTGACCAGCCGTAACTGTCCCTACGATCCGGAAAGGAAATCAGCGGGCCCGTGGAACCCCGCCCACCCGGCGCGACAACCGGGTAGTCAGGCGCGAACACCGGGCTGAAAATCAGCCACCCGCTGCAGCCTCAGGCGGACAGTTCAAGATCGCGAACATCCGGCTAGTCCGCGGCCAGCGGTTACCCGGCTTGCCGACTGAAGAGTCAGGAAAACTCAAGGTTTGCAACATGTAGCCGTAGTGTTACGTTTCGCACTGAATCTCACGACGGTAGACCATTAGGGTGCCCGTCACTTCTGGCAGCAGTTTTAGCGCCCAGCTGGCCGCGCAGGGCGTCTACCGGAGAGCGCGCAAGGAACTCATCGGCGACCCGCTCAGCGGGCGAATCGACGACCTCAGTTCCGCCGATGCCGGACGCATATCACCTTGGTTCTAGCTCGGGAAGGAGGCGTGACCTTCGTCATGACCGGCTACAGGAGAAAGCTCATCGAGATTGCCCTGCCGGTTCAAGAGGTCAGCAAGGCATGCCGGAGTGATAAAGACCGTAAGGTTGGCACGATCAAGAACGTCCACAAGTGGTTCGCGCCGACCCCCGCGCCTGCCTGGCGTGCACTGCTCTTCGCCGCGCTGGTTGACGACCCAGGCAATGATCAGCGTCGTGACGAACTAGTCGATCTAATCAAGCGTCTGGTGCCGGGGGACGGGGGCCCGCCGCCGCAGTCGGCACTCGATGAGGCGCGTGCGGTGCTCGGGGCAACTGATGGGCTGCCAGTCGTGTTCGATCCGTTCTGTGGCAGCGGATCGGCGCTGGTTGAGGCGCAACGACTGGGCTTAGAAGCGGTTGGCAGCGACCTCAACCCGGTCGCCATTCTTATTGCCCGTACGATCAGCCAACTTGTACCGGCTGTTGGTGGACACCCGCCACTGCATCCGGACAAGGCCAGGATTCCCGGGGTGAGTGGTGGCCCGCTCGACGACCTAGCCACGGACTTGCGCCACTACGCCGCCCGAGTGCGAGGTGTGGCATGGCAACAGGTCGGCCACCTCTACCCCTCCTTGGGAGGGGAGACGGTGGTCGCGTGGCTGTGGGCGCGAACTGTTACTTGCCCCAACCCGGTCTGCGAGGCGACTATCCCGCTCTACACCTCGCCGTGGCTCAGCCGACGGAAGGGTAAGGAGCGGTGGCTCAAGCCCGTCATCAATGCGTCACACGTTTCGTTCGAAATCGGCGAAGGCGCCTCGACGCCGCCATCCGCAACTAAGGCTACTCGTCGGGGAGCCAAATTCCGCTGCTCCGTCTGTCAGCAGACGGCACCTGAGGCGCATATCCGAGCCGAGGGCATGGCCGGTCGGCTCGGGACGCAACTCTTGCATGGCGATGCCGGCCGCCGTTACGTGCCTGCTGATGAGAAGCAAGAGCAAGTTGCGGAGCTGACTCGCCCTGCAGATGTTCCGGATGTGAAGCTGTCGACCAATAGCCGGTGGTTTTCACCGCCGACATTCGGGTTCATAACCCAGGCCGACCTTTATACCGCGCGGCAGCTGCACACACTGGGAGCGTTCGCCGATGCGGTGGCCAAGGTTCGTGGCTGGGTGCTCGAGGACGGAGGTGATGACGCATACGCCACCGCGATCACGACGATCCTCGGCCTAATGGTCGGCAAGCTGGCACAAACCAACTCTACGCAAGCGCGCTGGTACATTGACAGCAGGAACGGCTCTTCTGCGGTTCAGGCCGCATTTGGCCGCCACGCCATGCCAATGGTGTGGGATTTCACCGAGCTGAATCCCTTCAGCGACCGTATTGCAAACTGGACTGGTCTAGTCGAGGCAGCTGTTGGCGGGCTACGGGCACTCCCACTCTGCGCAAAGCCGACGAGGGTGGTGCAGTGCGACGCCCGGGAGGCAGGGAAGAGTCTTGTCTCGCTCGGGACAGCTCTGGTAGCGACCGATCCGCCGTACCACGACCAGATCGGCTATGCCGAGCTGTCGGACTACTTCTACGTGTGGGAGCGGCGGGCGCTCCGCGACATTCAGCCGGACCTGTTCGGTACGATTGCCACGCCCAAGACCGGTGAATTGATCGCGACGCCCTATCGTCATCAGGGCGCTGACGATCCAGTCGCTGCCGCCCGTAAGTATTTCGTTGAGGGCTTCACAAACTCCTTCGCGTCGTTGGCCGCGGTGGTGCGGCCGGATCTGCCGATGGTGGTGATTTACGCACTCCGGCAGGAGGAGGTCGAACAGGATGGCCTCACCTCGACCGCCTGGGACGCGATTATCGAGGCATTGCTCGCGGCCGGGCTCGGCGTCGTCGGCGCCTGGCCGATCCACGGAACCGGGTCAAGCCGACAAATCGGGCTTGGCACTAATGCGCTTGCCTCGTACACAGCGATGGTGTGTCGGCCTCGGCAGGCCATCGAGATCCTCGACCGGCCGGGTTTCCTCCGCGCGCTGCGAGCGGAGCTGCCTGCGGCGATCCGGCGGATGCAGGAGGCCGCAGTGCCGCCGCTCGACCTGACCCAGGCCGCTCTCGGTCCCGGCCTGGCGGTGTTCAGCCGGTACGCCCGGGTACTTGAGCCGAACGGCGAGCCGATGTCAGTGCGAACTGCCATCACGCTGATCAATCAGGTGCGCGGGGAGGCCCTGAGCAGGCGCCAGGATA
>Ga0335073_10010094_pt1 | contig 13255 bp, 19 predicted proteins | sample Lox_Sample_22_FD_207093 | JGI IMG/M metagenome (GOLD analysis project Ga0335073, IMG submission 207093) | Soil microbial communities from Loxahatchee National Wildlife Refuge, Florida, United States - Lox_Sample_2.2 | ecosystem: Environmental > Terrestrial > Soil > Wetlands | place: USA...
AGCACTAGCGCATACAGTTCTATTACCTGCGCTCGGTCGACTTTTGCGTTCGACTCTGCGAGGTCTTTCGTTATTTCCTCAATCTCTTGCTCAAGGATGGCTGATGATTAGCATGTCACGGAGCAGTCAAATACCTATCCGTAGCTGCAATTTCCTGTTGTCCTCGATGAGGTCTATCTCCTTGACCGCCCATATTGACTCCTGGTATGCTAGTCTCTTCTGGGCCGTTTCCCTCTTCGTATTCTGCAGCATCAGCACACGATCGAAGTAAGTGATACCAGATACACGTCCGAAACATCCGAAAGCGGTTGAGTCATTGCTATTGCCATGTTGTTGATTCCTTGTAGGTGGAGGTGGTGATGGTGGATGATTGACGACGCCGTGATGGCAGGGATTTGTTTTGGTGGCATTTCGTGGTGTTGCCTAGACAACCACATATCAACACCCACCTCAACGCCCAATCCATGAGGCCAAAGCAGGATCGAGTCTTAAATGAACGGATGGTATTTCAGAGGAGATATTGAATGACAAGTATCTATAAATTGACCAACTCTTTTAAGGAGACGAGAGAAGCGAGATGTTACTACATGTACTCAGAAACAGGTTAGTTATTGCCAGCCAACTCTTTCGCAATCTGCTCGCCCTTCTTGACAGCATCATCAATGTTTCCAACCATATAGAATGCACCTTCCGGAAGATCTACCGTTAGTTCACTGAATAATGAGTGGGGAGAGTACTGTCGTGCTTGCCCTCTACAATGGCCTTGAAACTGGCAATGGTATCCTTCAATGAGACGAGTTTCCCCTCGAATCCAGTGAAGACTTCAGCGACGGCAAATGGCTGGGACATGAATCGCTGCAGTTTGCGGGCGCGTTCGACGGTGAGTTTATCGGATTCTGACAATTCGTCCATACCGAGAATGGCAATGATATCCTGGAGGGACTTGTAGTCTTGAAGCATCTTTTGGACGGTGGTGGCAACTTGATAATGTTCACTAGTTGTTAGCAAAACTCTCCTCAATCGTAGTGCTTACTCTCCAATGACTTTGGGGTCGAGTAATCGGGACTTTGAGTCGAGAGGGTCGACGGCAGGATAGATTCCCAATTCAGAAATACCACGACTCAATACAGTCGTGGCGTCCAAGTGAGCAAATGTGGTGGCTGGCGCAGGATCCGTCAAATCGTCTGCAGGGACATAGACGGCTTGTACAGAGGTGATGGACCCTTTCTTGGTGGTAGTGATACGTTCTTGCATACCACCCATGTCGGTGGACAGGGTGGGTTGGTATCCAACGGCAGAGGGAATACGGCCGAGCAGGGCAGATACTTCCGACCCAGCTTGCGTGAAACGGAAAATGTTGTCAATGAACAAAAGCACATCTTGCCCCTCTTCGTCACGGAAGTATTCTGCGACGGTCAATCCTGTGAGAGCGACACGTGCACGAGCGCCGGGGGGTTCGTTCATTTGTCCAAAGACCAAGGCGGCTTTGGATTCGCCGTCGAGCTTAATGACTCCGGTTTCAATCATTTCGTGGTACAAATCGTTGCCTTCGCGAGTTCGTTCGCCGACACCTGTGAATACTGAGAATCCACCATGGGCTTTGGCAACGTTGTTCTACCGTCAGCAAAAGATGTAAGATTTTGGTCGTACGATCAATTCCTGAATGAAGACAGTTTTTCCGACGCCAGCGCCACCGAACAGGCCAATCTTTCCACCACGAGCATAGGGCGCGAGGAGATCGACGACTTTGATCCCTGTTTCGAGAACTTCAGGAGAGGTGGACTGATCGACGAATTCGGGAGCATCGGCGTGGATGGGCAAGTATTTGGCCGCCTTGATGGGACCACGCTCATCGATAGGTTCACCAATGACGTTCATAATACGACCAAGTGTACCGGGCTAGCGTGAGCAGGAGATCTTTGGGCTTGGGGAGGTTACGCCGACGGGAATTTTGATGGGTGCTCCGGTTGCCTTGACGGCTTGGCCGCGGACAAGTCCTTCTGTACCGTCCATGGCAATGCATCGAACAGTGTTCTCTCCGAGATGCTGAGCGACTTCGAGGACGAGTCTCTGTCCAGAGGGAGAGTCTGCGGATCAGCGTAAAGAAATGATTTGGGAACATACCGACGACTTCCAAAGCGTCGAGAATCAGTGGCAATTTATCACCATCGAAATGAACCTATTTCCATCAGCAGTCGTCCCGGGTGTCACGGATATACATCAACAACAGCACCTGACTTGATTAGCATCATCCCAGAGAATTGGGTAATTTACCAATGACAGTATCAATCTTTCCCATGTCTCCACTTGGGGCCTTTGCCTCTGTCGCGAGCATCCGAGCTGTAAGCAGAAAAGTCATCAGCCATCATCGGAAAGAAGGGGCCAATTGAACAAGGGCCAATTGGAGGATTGGAGAGAGTACCATGAGATGAGGGAGATGTGGCAGTGCGCGAGCGTCTGCATGATGGATTGGCGGCAGTGAGGATGGGGAGGGGTTTCGGGGTGACGGAGAGAGTTCCGAAAAGGGCTGCGTTAGCTCTTTTAACGGCGAGAGCACGCCCGGCAGAGCGAGCGATGCCTCGAGTCAGGATCATTGGACGGAAGATGTCGAGAGATGGAGATGGATTGAGATTGGAGAATCAATCACAACAGATGGAGACGGCTGCACTTGGACGGGACGGGAGATGGAGGGGGGGAGATGGCCGATGATGATGGGCGGAATTGGCTGTGTGGGTACTGTGTGCGGATGGATCATTGGTGAAGGAGATTCCAATCTCGACTGACTTTTTGTTCCGAAAAACAAGGGCACCCCGATTCTAGGGCAGATCGTCGACAGCCACGCGCGTTTGCTCTCCTGCCTCGACCAGGGACAACAGCAATCCCAAGGCAATCAATCCCCGACAAAGTCGAGAAAGACATCGACAAGAGAACGAGGGCACAGGCTAGGACATCAAGAGACCCTTATCGTGCTCTGAATCCAAGAATGAGGATGCTAGGATAGTTTAATAAACGAAAACGAAGAAAAAGCGAGCACGACATGGCTCAGAAGAAGAGCTCCATCACCTGTACACCTTCATCGATTTTGAGACTTGGCTGACTGTCGAAGACTATGATCCATACTACCTATGGTCTTTGATCGAAGAGGACTTCACCGCTCATCTTCCTCTCCGCAATCTCCACTGGAAGTCCTCCTCGCGCCCCTTACGCTCAATCCAGTCACTCCAGGTCGAAATGCGACAATACCAGCCCTCGGCGGATGAACAACCGCATCAACTGCCGATCTCGCTCCTCGAAAAACCATACCTCAATATGATGTTTGTCAAGTGCGATGTATCCACCACCCTATCGAATGGAAATTGACTGGATAGGACAACGACACATATCGAAACACAGTTCGAAAGACAATACGCGATTGGTACAATGGCGTAGTCTCTAAACGAAACCAAGAATGGCTCATTCTCCATGTTATTCCGAAATCATCCATTGGACCCGGAAAACCTGCGTCCTCTCGTTTCACGATGAAAGGGTCCGTCTACGACAAAATCAAAGCCGATTTCAACAGCTCAAAACGAGACAGGCGAGTCCGGTTCATGGTACGTTGTTGACTGTAGATGTGCGCAATTACGATCGTGTGACACAGAAGGAGAAGAACTTGAGATGTGGCAAGACATTCTGGGAAAAGTAAAGGAAGGGGTCCTGCAAAGCTTCGATTCGAGAGTATTGCATTACGAAGAGGACATTCGAAAAATGGACTCCCAAAGAACACTGCCGGGATGGAATTACTGTACCTTCTTCATCCTCAAAGAAGGCCTGGCTCAGTCGTTCGAACACATGTTCCTCCTTGAAGACGCTTTAATTCAATACGACGAACTCGAGGCTTCCTTCTTCCAATTGCTTCGAGGTGATACTACCCCACAATGTGCTCCATCTCATTGCAGATAATCAATTAACATGGTTCACCCGTACCGGAGGAACAACCGCTGGCGACGACAGTGCAAACGTTCTCGACCTGTCACACAAGGATTATCGAACACTAATCCTCGCAAATAACATCTCCCTCTTTGATTTCAGAATATATCTCTTTGCACGTCAAGTGATGCTCCTCACAGCCATGGGGAAATATCCAGATATTGCTGCTCGGGCAAGAGATTACATATCCACTCTGGCGAGAACACTCAGAACAGACCGCGAAGATAGTGGAATCAGTTTCATTGAAAGCTGGATCTTTTCTGCCGCAATGCAGGTCGTTGAAGCAACCAGTAAAGCTACTAAGAGTCCCGCGCTTGCCGCTGCAATAGGAGATTTGCTTGCAATTGCTCGAACTCAGGTATACAGTTCTGTCAAAGTATCTCACATTGTAGCTCGATAAATTGGGACACCATTATCATTTGATCCCCGATTCTGTACCATTCGAAGGAATATTCGCCGACATATCGCTCGACTCAACTGAAGGATCCTCCATAGATGATTTTAAAACAACTAATCCTGTCCTCAAAGACGTCCTTAAAGACGAAGCTAAATTTTGTCAACTATATGACGTGTGTGCTCAATTTGATAAGACTGACTCAGGATATCACGTCTCGAGCGATTAAAGAATTCGAAAATGGCGATCGTAGTGCGTCTGCGGAAGGCATGATGGCCGATCTAGCCGCGCTTTACTTGTATCATGCCTCTGAAAATCCCCTAACGTAGCCATCAAACAAAGTACGAAAAAGCTGCCTTGTATCTCAAACGGTTATCAATTACGTCCACCGACAAAGGCTGGAATGCAATCGACTGCGCACTTATGAAATTGTACGCCGAGTGTTTGCAAAAGACAGGCGATATCAACGGACATATCAACTTGCTATTGAAACTGCTTGCACATCATTCAGAAATTGGCCCTCTCGATGGGAAACAATATGTCGATAAATTGGAAGAAGACTTGCAGCAGTCAACCTCGAGTGCACTCGTTCTATCTAGTCAGCTAATTACGGCAGGTCGGGAAGGCCCATTGCGAGATTATTTTATCCTTCAAATCGGTGCCCGAGCAGCGCATCGAGAAAATAAAGACGGCTTCACCATCAAACTGATTCTCACCAACCTCCTTCCTCGCACAATAACTCTCAATCAAGTCAAAGTCAAAGTCACTTCCGTTCTCACCGGCCAAGAACTTTTGTTCACAGCCGATAACGTGGCTCTCGAGCACGGGAAGAACGAAATTCAAACAACTTGTAACATTACCGCGCCAGGCGTGTATATTTTTGAAAGAGCAGTTTTGCATTGGCATTCCCTGGTGTTTCAGCAGGATTTTCTGGAGATGGGAAGGAAACAGTCTTTGAGCTTATACCCACATGGGAACGCATTGCATGTCAGCGTGGAGATGTCACGGGAGAGTATCGTCCCCTGGAAGTTGCGATTCTGATGGTAGTTTTTCTGGATCGGCCGAAAAGAGTCGTGGTTACAGTCACAACTGGATGGAATGATATTGAGACGGCAGAACTAGCGGTGAAAAGCTCGCTGGAGATAGTCAAATTTCTAGTGGCTGCGACTGTGTGTACTTTGTCATCTGATAATGATGGTGCTCCTCAGAATCTCTACCCATCTAATTGCAAGATGAGACGCGTGAACTAGATGTCGAATTAACAGAATCTCGCGGGATTGGATTCGCACAGATTCCCAGGCATTCGAAGGTTACGTTTTCAATACCGTTCACAGCCGATATGGAGATATCCGGTCTAAACGTAATCCAGATTTGCTCTCAAGACTGAACCCCTAGTTGACACTCGATCTGAAGTACACAACATCGAGCGGAGCTTATTATTATTCGCATTCGTGTATTCTCGCTTCAGGCCTTCCTCTCTCGGTCGGGGTCACGGATGCTTTCCGTCCGAAAAGGTACTTGTTCTTTTGGGAACGCACGCCTAATTCCCAGCCTCATTTCAATTTTTGCAGTTCATTGCACGAACTTACCCTTGCGAATTCTGAACGTTCGACTCGACTCAGATAAGCCATTCGATGTCTGGGCTGGCTCACTACCAACGCGCGATCTAGTATGCGTTCCAAATTCGCCGGCAAAGTTCGTCTACCAAATCACAAAAGTAGGATCGCCAGAAGAAGTTGCAGCCTCTGTGAGTCAGGGTCACCCGCTGACTTTCGTGATTTCATATCGATTAATTGAAAATGGTATGTTTGTTAATAATTTAGGCTGATGAGAGAAATCGAGGCCATCCTGCGCAAGAGGTTGGACAACATCATCCAGCAGAAGGGACTGGAAAGACTTGCTTACCGAGTTTATGATGTGTTGCCTGATCTGGTCAAGCGAGTGGACCCGGAGACTTACGGGCTGTTTCGAACAATCATGTTGAGTGAGGGGAATGAGTGGGATGTTGCTTTCAGCGACGCATCTCCAGACGATCGACTCGCCGTCAAGGACGTCGCCACCCAAATCTTCGAGGTTAGCTCCGCTTTCTTCTCCTGTTTATTTTCAGTATTTCAAGGAATATGAACCTACCCGAGAGGAGAGGAGTTCTATTCCTGTAGACACGATCTCAATTCCTGCGGATATTCCTAGTATTGATGTATACTCTCTTGCGTCGTCGTTTTAATCTCAGGTTGTCTATAACGTCTCGATATCTCTCGCCGGCAGCAAGGATAAATTCGTTGTTGGCTTGCCTGTTCGGGCCGAGTTGGCGATCTCCGCTTCTTTCAACTGGAATCTGACAGGATCACCTCGCAACAGCCCAATCGAATGCTTCTATAACATCCTTCTTGATTCTGAGGTGTGGCTCATTTCTGGTAGTCGACGAGGACACTTTTCGGTCGACGTAGTTCCCGTACCGACATCGCTGATTTTAGAACGAAAACCTGCAAACATTTGTGTGCACTTTGGTACCCCTGAAAAGTGGCGTCGTCCGCATACCCAAGGTGGAGGTCGAAGTTCTGACTCCGAATATAACGAGTGAGGTCGAGGACAACTCCTTTCTGGATATTGTTGTATTACCTACGAGATTCACCGCTGTATATAAAGTGGAGGTCCCAGAACCAGCTGTACCGATAGTGGGTGCCTGAACCAGAGCGAATACGCCTTTATTAATAATGCTCAGAATACGAGTAATATCAATTGTAATCACCGCTAGCCCTTGCACTATCAATGATTGGCGGACTTTCGCACACAGAAATGCGTCCCTGAATGATTGATCAAAGTCTATTCTAGTCTAAGCTTACAATCGGATATCATACTCCTTATGGTTGAACAAGGACGTTCGAGACATACTCTGTATATTAACGAGACACAGTGGAGTCTTACCTCCTCGAACCACCATCCTACGCTCCCTCTTCTTTGTCCCGGCAATGCGAACCCTTTCAGCTCTCTTTATAAGCCCTGCATCCCGTCTCCCTGTTACCAGAACAAGTGGCAGCAGATCTTCGACTGGCACAACCGTTTCTTTCTCCGTCAACAATGAGGGAATAAACCGCTGGCCAGCTGTCAAACCTGCGTCCACGACAATGACAAGCTCAAATCCAGCTTGTTTTGCGATTTCAACTTTATGCAAAAATGTACATTCTCCCCTATCGACGACAACCGCCTTAGATTTATCCATATCCATATGGTGGAAATCGTCGCTCAGAGGATAATGATCGCATCCCCGAGGGTTGTGAGGGAAATGAAGGACCGTGAAACTCCATCCCACGTCAAGATCCGGGATACCAGAGGCCGGTATAGCACAGATCTCAACTTCACCTCTCCTCTCCGAGACGTGAATATCCAGGAGGACATCATCTTTGTCAAGTGGGGACGAGGATGGAGGATCCCACTGAAACAATGCCGTGTCTTCCGTCATATACATCCAGAAATTATCGTCCGAAATGATGACGTTCTCGCCCCTTCTCACAATCATATTACCCACTACTCTCAGCAGATTCTCTGAATAAGCCATTACCAATGCTCAAAGTCAATTTATCGTCCGCATGTTTTGCAAAGCGCAATCGGAGACCGCTGAGGTCGGGCACTTGTATGCCTTCAGCGGTACGTAACGGTGGCAGAATGGGCATCTGGAGATTCGCGCCCTTCGGCCGCGCTTGTGCAGATTTACCAGGCGGGAAAATTATATCAAATTCCTAAACAAGTCAGAATTGTTGATTAGAGTGGCGAACTTCCAAAATAGTGCGTTGCGTTGAAAAGCCATGCGTATCTAACAGTGGGATGAAGCTGCTTTTCAAACTAGTATTTGGCGTGAAGGGATGGAATACGTCGGGGATCGATAAGACCGATGAGTAAAAACCTGTAGTTTGCGGTGGCATCTTGCAAACAGGCGCTGGCTTGTTGGTTGAAGGCGGTTTCTCGCCATTGCTGGAGAGATGGATAGGATGTCCCTCGGTGGTGAAAACAAAGTTAGAGTCTAACGTATGCAGAGGATTCTCTTTGAATGAGCCTTGATAGGCTCGGGAATACCTTCGTCGAACAATAGGTACAAATACTTCAAAGTCTCGCTCAAGAAGAAGCTCTCCATTCTGTCCTCGTGTTCTTTGGATAAAACGTCTCGTATAACTGCAAATCCGCACTCAATCATTAGATACATTCAGACCAGCCATACGTCAACTTTAGTGTAATTGAGCAAGTCTGACAAAATTTGCTCGCCCACATAAAGATAAAATGGATCCTTTGTGGCACGGTATAAGAAATACGTGGACTCGATGAATTCGGGACGTAACTAAATTAGTTAGGCCATCTCATCGTCGGAGCATACAGGATAGTATCCAAGTTCAACACGACCCGTGAAGTAGTTGTATCTCTCAGGGATCATGCCAAATGTGCTCCAGATACCCCAATATTGTAAATGCCCTTTGACGGCGCTTTCGATGTCACCGGCTAATACTTGCAGTCCAGGAAAGTATGCGGCTAAGCTGTCGATCCATGTTGTTGCGAGCGCGGTGCTGACAAAGTTGATATTTTTGTAGATAAATTTGTGGTGGTCCTGGAGGTGTAATTTGATGGCCTCATAGAGCGTGTGCCACACATCCCAATAAGTTATGTCGTCAAAGAGAACATAACTTTTCACCGCATATTCCATGAAACTGTCAATGCCGGCTCCCACTCCTGTGATGGTATTGGTCCATAATCCGGTTTCTGCGTCGATCGTATTACCAAGTAGATCTGTAAGGAAATTTCGTCTCTTATAGACTTCGTAGAACGCAGCTTTTGCGAGGTTCTCGTAGATAGGTTTTCCGGTGAGACGTGATAATGTCCCGAACTCCAAAAGAAGAGACCCAGCGCCGGCAGAACAGGTTTCCGACGTTTCTCCTGGTACGATTCCCGTCCGAAGATTTATTCGAGGATAGGGGATGCCCGTAGGTGAAGCAAAGGCCGGCATTAGCCGGTCTGCAAGATCTACAGCAAGAGACAGTAATTCTCCATTGTAGTTTGGAAGCGTGCGTCCGCCTAGGAGATGAGGATTGGACGCATAAATATGAGCTGATAATAAACCTCCAAGTACGCGAATTGTGACTTCGAAAACTTGGACTTTTGAGTTTAGGTCGAAGGATGTTACATGCTTTAATACCAGCCCAATTGCGCGCTCGAATTCTTCGTAATCTCCAAGGATCTGCAAGTCAACGCGATTCTCTGGTCGAACAGACAGCTAGTGTATCAAGAGTATCTATTAAGGTCAACGAGAAATCTCCGCAGACATCGTTTATGCCAATATTTCTCCTTGCGCGATCAGATATGTCCAACGCAGTGGACATACGGATTTAGCTTGTCTGAGCCACGGCCAATACAAGACAGCGGTCTTAGTTCGTCTGCAGGGAAGCCATAATCCATATAACTGAGATATCCATGATAAAATGCAGCTCTCGTTTCCTCTCTGAGAACATCAGTCAATCAGCCCAAACATTTTGTACCTGAGCTGCCGTCGACGTGTTTCTGACATGCCATGACATGTATGGACGAACAGTAAGAAGATGAGCAGAAACAGCACTTGTTTCAGGACCATTTGGAAGAGCGAATGGGTAGTCTCATGGCCTCAGGACAATTGCGACATCTCGATTGATTCTCCGAGCGCTGTTCTGCTGCACACCTTTTCTTGGAAATTCGGGGTGGTCAGACTTCCGGCTTTAATGGAAAATGGTCGCAATCACAACACATGTTTCAAATTTCCCGCGTGCGCAGTGCGCAGTAAGGTCACAGATAACGGCCTCTTACGTCATCCGTGCTTGTGAAATTTCCCACCGAAATTCCAAAGTTCCAATTCCTCCTCCGCTGTCTCCAAAAGGTTGGTCATCCAGCACTCTCAATTCAAAATACGAGTGAAGTGAGGTCCTTGTACACAGAACGGCATTGCCAAAACCTTTGACGCGTGATCACGATGCCCACGCTCTATTCTTTCAAAAATACTGACGACATCGCCGTCGGCCTCGCAGACTTCATCAGGAAGGCCTACGAAGGCGCTCTCGAGCGACACGGCAAATTCACCATCGGCCTCAGCGGTGGCTCTCTCCCAAAGACTCTTGGAAAGGCTCTCGTCCCATTGCCTGAAGGCACATTTGACTATTCCAAATGGTAAAGACAAAGAAATCCCGCCCTCATTCCCCGTTCTCTTGTTCTACGGTGGCTAACCCGAGTTCAGGGAAGTCTTCTTTGCCGATGAGCGTGCCGTCCCGCTTGACAGCCCAGACTCAAATTACAAGGCCTGTGACGACCATCTCTTCTCCAAAGTCCCGCTCCCGGCCGAACAAATTCACCACATCGATGAAAGCCTCATCTCCGACCCTCAAGAGCTCGCAGACGAATATGAGCAGGAACTCGTCAAAGTTTTCGCCAACAGGTCGGCCGTCAAAATCCCCGTATTCGATCTCTTACTCCTCGGGATGGGGCCCGACGGCCACACTTGTTCTCTATTCCCCGGCCATGCCCTATTGAACGAAACAAACGGATGGGTCGCTCCTGTCACCGATTCACCGAAACCGCCCCCTAATCGCATCACGCTGACCCTTCCTGTCGTCACTCACGCCCACCGCATAGCTTTTGTCGCCTCTGGAGGTGAAAAGAAGGACATTCTCAAGACAATCATGGAAGATCCAGATCAGGGTTTGCCATGCAGTCTTGTCAATGTATCGGGCGGCGAGAAAGTATACTGGTTCGTAGATGCCGCGGCGGCGAAGAGTACTCTGTACCCGAAGAAAGAGTACAAGCTCTAGCGGTGCTTTCGTGTTTTACTCAGTCCCTTTGCGCGCACTCGTGTGTCTCGAAACCGCTTTTCGTATGAGCGGATTGGAGATACCTGGAGTGTGGATATTCTGATTTTCCTGGTTGCTTTTCATATTACCGCGCATCTGATAGACCATATTATTAGGATTTGGAAAGATTGTAAGGCTGGAGTGAACGCTTTTGAAATGCGCTAGCGCGGAATGGAAAGCCAATTAATACAATATCCGTCCAGTGTCTATCCTGTTCTATGCCGCGCTTATGCTGATATTTTGAACCCCAACACCAATAATATGGTGACCACAACGTCCGTCATCGCCGAGATGAGCCCCATAACAAAATTGTCGGGATTATATCCTCTCGCCCAGCAGAGCTTCGAGGTGTAGTATGCCAACGTCAGAGACGAAGCAATCTAAGCGCTCAGCTCAGGGATTGACAAAGTGTGCTTACCGATAACGCCCCAATAATTAAATACACGAACAAAAAGATTATGCCGAATTCGTATGTCCCAAGCAGATGGATAAATCCCAGAAACGCCAAGTGGATGGGAATGGAGATGGCAAACAAAGCACCCATGACTATCAAATTATCCCGAGATGTCATAGTCGAGCGCTCAGCGACGCTGGAATTGGCATGATATTCCGTAGAGAGACGCGAAGCGAAAACACAGCCGACGTTGCCAGCCAGCGAAGACGTCACCGGGAGTATCAACGGGAGGGCATCGTACTGATTAACGAAGCGTTGTAACAAAACCCCGGACCCACTGATAATCAGAATTAAGAAGTAAACAATTGACCTTGAGATCACCATGGACAAAATAGTCGCCGTCCACCCTTCAAACAAAAGCTCACTGACGTATGGATTCCTCCACACGAGCAGGATAAATCCCGGTAAAGCGAGCGACAAGAGTATCAGCAACGCTGTAGCCCAATACGTTCTGATGACATTCACGAGTAAAGATGTTAAGAAAGTGAGGATGATGAGGGTGATTAGGTCCCCAAATGATGACGCCAGCGGCGTGGCTATGTTGTCTATAGAGTAAGTATCAAGTAGTATGTATATGGACCTGGATTGATGCGGAATCTCCTTGAGACTAAAACCAATGACGACATGAATGCGCTTAACACGACACTGGAAAGGCTTGCGCCCATCATTGCACTGACAATCACTAGAGCACTTTCGAACCATGTCTCTCGATGAGGTCGACCAAGGTAACCGAGGAAGAAGGACAAGAGTCCAGCTAAAGCACCAATCAATAAAGTCTACAATTAGCGCTCGAAAAGTCTTGTCTCCACCTGAACTTGCAGCAGGGCAAGATTCCCAATGACGATTGATCTTCTCGTCCTTCTGATATCCAATTCTCCTATATTCGCCTACAATCAGAAAAGCTGATGTCGACTTGGTACCGAGGTGCTCAGCCTCGAGGCCAGGTTCATTTCAAGGCATCCCTTCAAATTCAAAAGTATCGGGACCAAAATGAACAGCTCTCCAACTCTTATAAAAGCAGGCCAAAATTGCACTTGGTCGAACACAACTCCGGTCATCACAGATCCAACCACAGCGCATAGCAATGAGGGCGTTGACTGCGTAATCAATTCCAATGCTATCCCAACTCCTCGGGTCATCCGAATCCGCTTGGGAAACGGGAAAGTGGATCCGTTCAACAATCCTACGATTTCGCCCCCGCGTGCTCCATCCTCGGACCGAGAGTGAGAGAAGCGAGCTCGGCGATGCATTGAGGGCCGCTCGTCTTCAGTCGTCTGAGGCTCCATTGTCGAGGATCCGGTTCCGGCGTCTATACCGCAATCATTGGCAAGAAGCTCATAGGCCTCCGGAGGCTGTGATCCCGCTTCGTTTCGCGGAGATGGCATACGGGGATCATGGGCTGTCTCTGCTAAAGAGATTCGGGAAGAAGGATTTTTGCTATTTTCAGTGCAATTCGATTGACTTTTAGACCAAGTGAAACATACGCGCGAAGTAACACGATCTACGTACGTCCCATCATCACCTATCCCTGAAATCTCTTTAAATACTTACATAATTGGTGTGTGGAAAATTATACAAATTTCT
>Ga0335073_10010095_pt1 | contig 13254 bp, 12 predicted proteins | sample Lox_Sample_22_FD_207093 | JGI IMG/M metagenome (GOLD analysis project Ga0335073, IMG submission 207093) | Soil microbial communities from Loxahatchee National Wildlife Refuge, Florida, United States - Lox_Sample_2.2 | ecosystem: Environmental > Terrestrial > Soil > Wetlands | place: USA...
GTTGGTGGTGATCAATACCATCTACCAGTATCCGCGAAATACTCTGCTGGGATTCTCCATTCTGCTGCTCGGATTGCCGGTCTACGCCTTCTGGGCGGCAAAGCAAAAACGTGCAGGAGAGAGCACGTGACGATATCGCGTACTCTAGCTAATTCGCCTTATATGCAGTTTGCCAAGCTGCGGTCCGGCGCAACCTACAACCTCGCGAGCAGCGGAATCATGAGCTATCCACTCTCCGAACTGCCGGTGAAGCTGGAAGCCCTTGCGATCAACGGCCCTGACCTGTATGGCTACCCGCCTTTGCGGGAGCGGCTGGCGAAACTGAACGGCGTCACTCCGGAGCATGTGGTGTGCGCGACCGGCACCTCGATGGCCAACCATCTTGCCTTTGCGGCGATGCTGGAGCCCGGCGAGGAAGCCCTGGTCGAGTGGCCGACTTACGAATTGCTAGTCAGCACGCTGCAATATCTCGGCGTCGACGTCCGCTATTTCGATCGCCGTATGGACCGAGGGTTTCGCGTCGATCCCGCGGAAGTCGCGCGGCAGATAACGCCGCAAACCCGGCTGATCGTCCTTACCAATCTCAACAATCCCACCGGAGCGCTCATCGACGACGCCACGCTTCGTACCGTCGGGGAGATCGCAAGGAAGCACCATGCACGAGTACTCGTAGACGAAGTTTACTTGGAGGCAATGTACGAGCAACGGCCGCGCCCGGCCATTCACCTGGGCGATCACTTCGTTGTGACTAGCAGCCTGACCAAGGCGTACGGCCTGAGCGGCCTGCGTTGCGGATGGGTGCTCGCTGAACCTGAACTGGCGCAACGCATGCGCCTCATCAACGATTTCTATGGATCCATCGCGGCGCACACTGCCGAACTGCTGAGCGTCATCGCGCTCGACGACCTCGATAATGTGGCCGCGCGCGCCAAAAAATTGCTTGCGGAGAACCGGCCCGTGCTCGACGCATTCCTCAAGTCTCGTGATGACATTGGCTTTTTCCATCCCCAGTTTGGAACCATTGCATTTCCCAAACTGCTGCATCGTAACGTCGACGACCTCGATCATCTGTTGCGCGAAAAATACGACACCAGCATCGTTCCCGGCAGCTATTTCGGCATGCCGCAGCATTTCCGCATCGGCATTGGTGGCGATCCGGAGATAACGCGGGAGGGCTTGGCGCGGCTGGCACTCGCGCTCGACGAGCTGCGCCGATGAGCGCCCGTGGCTGCGTCCGGCATCTGCCGACGCGGACTTCCAACCTGTGCGCCCTCGTTTTCCCGACGCGCCGTTGTTTGTATAATTGAGCTCGGCAGGTGCAACCTGCCACTCCATCCTGCGCGTGGGGCTATAGCTCAGCTGGGAGAGCGCATCGTTCGCAACGATGAGGTCGCCGGTTCGAGGCCGGCTAGCTCCACCAAATCACTTCCGTTATAGTCAGCAAGCTAGGAGCGCGGCTTGAACGTGGCGCACGCTAATGAGTGTCGTGTTCGGCCGGGTGCTCGGCGGGTGCGGGCGGGCGCGTAATCGCTTCGCGGATGTTCGCCTCCGGCGCACTGGAAACAAACTCTATGGAGCCATCGGACTTGCGCTCGATACCTAGCTTCTGCCACAAAGCCGCCAGATCGACCTGCACCGGCTTGTCGCTCATCTCGCGATAAAGATCGGCGAGCACGCTGGTGCCAGTGGCCTTATCGCCGACGGCGAAAGCGTGCTCGATGGGCCAATCCTGATCGATCCCGCCGCTGGTGTCCAGGATGGCGCGCAGCGCGTCCCGTAGTCCCTTGCGATTATGCGTTCGCTCGCGAATGCGCACGTCCGCCAGCAGACAAAACATGGCGCCGCCCCAGTAGGTTCGTCCCCAGGTGTGGGTACGATCGAGTCCCCCGTCGCCCGGCTGCGGCTCGCCTTGTGGCATGTCGCGGACCACGTCGTGCCACATTTTTGTAACCGGGAGTTGCCCAGCTTGCACCCGCGCGATGGGTTCGACGTAAACCGAGATGCCCTCCTCGATCCAGTGGTGATTTTCTGCCATCGACGGAAAGGCCAGATGGATCATCTCGTGCGTGAGGGTCCAATCGCTGTCGAGGTCGGCCGCGGTCGTGGAAGGGCCAACCGTAATGCGAATGAATCCGCCATCGCCGTGGGGATACGTAACTCCGTGATGTACGCCGGCGGGGCCCTGCACGTGGACTCGCAGAGCCACAAAAGGAACGGGATACTTGCCGTAATACGTGCAAACGGCGGCAGCGGCGCGCTTGATCCAGTTATCGACGATGTCGCGCGAGATGTCCTGCGAGTCGTCCTTCAGCGTGACATCGATCGTCGATCCGCCGCATGCCGGGATGGTCTGTGAAATGTCGACAGCGAACACAGGCGCCGAAGCAATGCACAGCGCGGCAACGGCAAATACTGCCAACATCGAAACGTGGAAAAGGAATTTCAGAGTTACCCGCCGCGACAGCGCGCTGGTCTTCGATAATAGCGCAGTCCAGCTTGGCAAGAACGGCGCTCAACCGGATGTGCAGCTCATGGGCCGGACTGCGAGATTTCGATGTACCATTTCCTGACTTGGGTTTTCTCATTGCCATCGGGTGATTGCGAAAATGATTCAGCGCCCACCGACAGAACGGCCGGAACCATGGGAAGAGCGCCGTGCCGCTGTCTCGTATCTCTGGTTGCTTCCCTTGGCGGCCATGGACTGGTGCTTCGATTGGCTGGCTTTCCTGCTGAGCCGCTGGTCGTTCCTGGAAGTGTTGGAATACATGGGCAGCTTTTCGATCCTGATTGCGGTCATCTTCTACTTCAGCGAGTCGGGCGACCGGTTGAAGCAGAAGCATTACCAGGCGTGGCAGGTCATCAACACGGCACAGGACAAGGGCGGCAGCGGCGGGCGCATCGAAGCCCTGCAGGAGCTGGACGAAGATGGCGTGCCGCTGGTGGGAGTCGACCTATCCGGCGCCTTCCTGCAGGGTATTCGTTTGCCGCGGGCGAAAATGGTGCGCAGCAACCTGGACGCCGTCGACGCGCGCAATAGCGATTTTCACGGCGCCGATTTCATGGCTTCCAGCCTGCACGCGGGCAATTTTCGAAACGGCAACCTCAGTCGCGCTAACTTTCAGGACGCCGATCTGAGTGGCGGCGATTTCTGCTCGGCAAACTTTAGCGGCGCCTCATTCGATGGGGCCACACTCGACTCCGCCGACCTGGGCCATACCGATTTGCGCGGCATCAAGTGGCAGAAGATCAAAAGCCTGAAGGGAGCCACCTTACAGCGGGTGCGCAATGCACCCCCAGGCTTCTTGCAGTGGGCCATCCAGAACGGCGCGGTGATCACCGGATCGCACGCCGACTGCGGCCAATAAACAATCTGGCGCATGAGCTTGCGATCAACTGCCAATCTTTTCTCAGCCCATCGTATGGACGTGCTCGGGCGTGATCTTGTAGAGGACGCGTTGCTCGCCCGGCTGCGCGAACGGATACTTGTCCTTGCCGAGATATTTCTTGGCCATCTTGTCGATATGCTGCGGAGCGCCTTCCTCGGTCACTTCGCGCACTTTGCCGCGAATCTCCACAAAGCGGTACGGATTCTCCGGATCGATGACCGCCACCGACACCCGCGGGTCGCGCTTCATGTTCTTGTCCTTGAGGCGGCCGACGGCGGTGTTCACCCAGATTTCGCCGTTCTGGTAATCGACCCAGACCGGATTGGTTTGCGGACTGCCATCCGGCATCAGCGTGCTCAAACTGCCGAAGGCCTTCTTGTGAAACAGGTCCAGATAGTTTTCGGGAATCTTTGCGGCCATGACTTTCTCCTCGCTTAAATTCTACGGCAATTAAAACAAGGTTTGGATTCCCTGCCCACGGTGACGGGTGCAAGAGCGGCGCAGGTTTTTGGCGATCGTGGTTCGGTATGGACTTTCAGATTCAGCGGCGCCCTGCTGCAATCTGCTCTCTGGGAACGGCTCGTATGTTCATCGTCATTCAGCTACAATCCACTCGAATTCGCGAGCGACTCCACGGCGGGTGCAGCGATTGCAAAACAGGGATTACCAGATGGTACAGATTGAAACAGAGCGAAACGGCGCGGTGCTGCAGATCGCCATCAACCGTCCAGAGAAGAAGAATGCCTTGACCGCCGACATGTATGACGCATTGTCCGACGCTTTGGGAGCGGCGGAAGCGGACCGCGGCGTCCGCGTGCTTCTGCTCTACGGCAAGGGTGATGCCTTTACCGCCGGCAACGATCTCGAAGATTTCATGCGGAAGCCTTGGAAGGGGCAGGCGGTGCCGCCCGCGGTGCGCTTCATCCGCAGCGTCGCCGCGGCGAAGAAGCCCATCCTAGCCGCGGTCCACGGACTGGCGGTCGGCGTCGGCACCACCATCCTGCTGCACTGCGATCTGGTCTATGCCGCCGAAGACGCCCGCTTCATGATGCCCTTCATCAATCTGGGTATCGTTCCGGAAGCCGCTTCGACCGTGCTATTGCCGTTGCTCATTGGAAGACAACGCGCGGCGGAGCTGTTCATGCTGGGTGACCCCATCGCCGCGCAACGCGCCTATGAACTCGGATTGGTGAATGCGGTGCTCGCTCGCGATGCCCTGCTGCCCACCGCCTGCGGTGCGGCTCAGCAGCTGGCGCAAAAGCCGAAAGGCGCCTTGCTGGCTTGCAAGCAGTTGATGAAGCGGGCCTATGATGCCGAAGTGGAACGCGCCCTGAGCGAGGAAGTCAGCGTTATCGCAGAACGACTGGACTCGCCGGAAACCCAGGAAGCGCTTGCTGCATTTCTGGAGAAACGCAAGCCCGATTTCTCCCGGTTCTGACTCCATGCTCGATATCGCCGCCCGGGGTTGCAATGCCCTCCCAGAATTCCTATCTTGACGCCAACGCAGTTAAGGATTACCTATGTTGTATTCGCGCTGCATGGGGTAGCGACTTACAAGCAAGTGAGTGAACCGGTCTTAGCCCAGGAGATCTTCGAGCGTCTGCGACAGGCGACGGCCAGAAATCCTGATGTGCTGGCCGAGCTCTGCCGCGACTATGTTTCCGAGGCGCGCAACACGATTTCGCAGCTTCGCGCGGCTCTGGCCCAGGGCAACGCCGCCGAGTTTCGCGAGCGCGCGCACTACCTGAAGGGCAGCAGCATGATGATCGGGGCCCAGGAGCTGTCGCAATGTTGCGCGATTCTGGAGCGCCGGGGACGCGATTCCGATTTGGCCCCAGCAGCAGCCGAACTGGAGCAAGCGTCGGCGGCGTTGCTGGGAGTGGAAGCCGAGCTGTCGCAGGAACTCGGCCCTACGGCACTCCCCGATTAGGGAGCAGCGGCGTAAGGAAAGAGAAGACCATCCCTCAAAGCGAGGAAACAAGATGGCTGCCACACCGATTCGTGTTTTAATTGCTGACGATCATCCCGTGGTTCGAATAGGCCTGCGCAATATGCTGCAGGCCGACCCTCAAATAAAGCTGGTAGCCGAGGCCAAGGACGGCGTCGAGGCGTTGCACATGGTGCGCACCTTGCACCCCGACATTTTGCTGCTCGATTTGGCGATGCCGAAAATGCCCGGCCTGGAAGCTTTGCGCGAGCTGACCGGCGACAACGGCGAGACCCGCGCCATTGTTCTCACCGGCCACATCGATAAGCGGCAGATTCTGGAAGCGCTGCAGTTGGGCGCGCGCGGCGTCGTGCTGAAGGACGCCGTGGTAGCGCATCTTTCCGCCTGCATCCGCGCCGTCATGCAGGGCCAGTACTGGCTGGAGGGACGACCGGTGCAAAACCTGGTGCAGGTGCTGCGCGACCTCACCGCGCAGACCGCGCCGCCGCCGCGTAAGTCCTTCGGCCTCACCGCGCGCGAGCTTGAGGTCGTTACCCTGATCACCGAAGGCTCGACCAACAAGCACATCGCCGAAACCTTCGGCATCAGCGAAGAAACCGTCAAGCGGCATCTCACCAACATCTTTAACAAAATCGGAGTGGGCAACCGGCTGGAGCTGGCGCTGTTCGCGCTCAATCACAATCTGCTGCCGCCATCCAATTAGCGCGGCGGCATCGGGTCGCGCCTCGCCGACCGAGGTGACTATCACAATTCGGGAATGTCTTTGCCGCTGCGGTTACTCTTCTGCTTCGTCCCCCATCAGGTACTTCCAACAACGCCCAAAGCTGGTTAGCCTAAATTCAGAGACTCTGGTATGCAAGACGGTCATAATTGGGATCCTACGTTGAATTCCGTTCCCCTGATGGAAGCGGTTCTTTGCGCCGACTGCGAGGTCATCAGCAATAGTGGCGGCGACACCTGCGAAATTTGCGGCAGCCGTTCCCTGCTGAGCCTGGGACGCGTACTGGGCGGTTGCATTGAAGGCGAGCGCGCCATCCTGGTCGATGCCGGCCCCGATCGCCTGCGCGGCGGCTTCACCGTACTGGTGAATGCCGACGCAAGCTTGTCTTTGCAGCGTCGCCGCAGAACGGCGCCACGACTCAAGGCATAGGCCGGCGCGCTGTCATCGCTAGGTTCCCTGCTCCCGGGATTCAAGCTTCGCCGCTGGTCGTTGACCTGATCGAATTTACATCCGCGCGCATTTCTCTCACATCGAAAGTAGGTTGCATAAATTTTGCTTTGATCGATGGGGACCTATGAGTCCTGAAAAACAGCTTCGGCAGCAACTTGCTAAATTCATCGACTGGCACGAAGCCCACGCCGGTCTGGCCGCCGCAGTTGATAACTTTCCAGTTGAACTGTGCGGACACGTGCCGGACGGTATGCCTCATTCCGCGTGGCAACTGCTGGAACACATGCGCATTGCGTTGTGGGACATCGTGGAGTTCTGCCGCCACACGCGGCACAAGTCGCCGCCGGGGCCGGATGGCTACTGGCCGAAGAAGCCCGCGCCGCCCCACGAAGAATCGTGGGAGCAGAGCGTCAAAGCGATTCGCGAGAACCTGGAGGAGATGCGTGAACTCATCAACGATCCCAAGCGGGACCTATTTGCGCCGCTTCCTGGCGGCTCCGGGCAGACGCTCCTCCGCGAAGCGCTGCTGGCCGCCGATCACAACGCCTATCACTTGGGACAACTGATGCTGGTGCGCCGGGCGCTGGGAGCGTGGAAGGGGTAAGGCAACAATCAGCGATCAGCAGTCAGCCCATTGTGACCGCTAAATTAGCGACAGCGCATCCACATCCACCACCACGTTGTTGCGCGGAATTTTCTGCTTGTCGGCGTGCTCCAGCATGGCGCGCAACAGCGTATTCATGCGCTCGCGGCTGGGCGATTTCAGCAGGAAATGATAGCGATACTCGGTCTTGAGCCGTACGATGGCCGCCGCCGCCGGCCCCATTACGCGCACCCCTTCTCGCCGGGTGCTATCAAACCATTTGCCCAGAATTCCCGACCAGGCCAGCGCCTCCTCGAGTTTGTGGCTGCGCACCAGTACGTTGCTGACGGCGTTGAAGGGCGGGTAATGCATCCAGCTGCGGAAGCGTATTTCCTTTTCATAGAAGCCGTGATAGTCATGCGCCGCGGCAAACTGGATCGCGTAGTGATCGGGGAAGAAAGTTTGCAGCACGACCTTGCCCGGCGTGTCACCGCGCCCGGCGCGGCCGGCCACCTGGGTTAGCAATTGGAACGTGCGCTCGGCTGCACGGAAGTCGGGAAAGCTGAGCCCCGCGTCCGACCCCACCACGCCCACCAGTGTGACGTTCGCCACGTCGTGTCCCTTGGCGATCATCTGTGTGCCCACCAGCAAATCGATTTCGCGGGCTTGCAGCGCGCTCAGCATGCGCTCGAAGTCTTCCCGCCCGTGGACCGTGTCGCGATCGAGCCGCGCAATGCGCGCCTGCGGAAACAGCCCATGCAGGACGTACTCCAGCTTCTCCGAGCCGGTGCCGAGGTATTGCACGTATTCGCTGCCGCATTTCGGGCAAGTCCGCGGCGCAGGGCGCATGTAGCCGCAGTAGTGGCAGACGAGTCTGTGCTCGCGCTTGTGATAGGTCATGGAGATGGCGCAGTTCTTGCACTGCACCGACTCACCGCACTCTCGGCACAGCACGAACGCCGAGTAGCCGCGCCGGTTGAGCAGCACCATCACCTGCTCGTCGCGCCCCAGCCGCTCGCCGATTTCGGCCACCAGCTTGCGCGACAGCACCTCGTCTTTTTTGGTGCGCTGAAACTCCTCGCGCATGTCGAGAATTTCCACCTCCGGCAGCGGACGCTTCTCAATGCGCTCCGGCAACTCCAGCAGCCGATATCTGCCTTGTACCGCATTGTGGTACGTCTCCAGCGACGGCGTTGCCGAGCCCAGCACCACAGCGGCGTTGCACATCTTGGCGCGCATTACGGCCACGTCGCGCGCGTGGTAGCGCGGCATCTCCTCTTGCTTGTAGGAATGATCGTGCTCCTCGTCGACCGCAATCAGCGCCAGCTCGGGAACGGGAGCGAAGATCGCGGAACGTGTACCTACCACAATGTGAGAGTTGCCATTGCGGATGCGTTTCCACTGCTCGGCGCGTTCGTCCTGATTCAGCGAGGAATGGAGGATAGCCACCTCGTCGCCGAAAACCTGGTGGAGGTCGGCGGCGACTGCGGGCGTCAAACCAATCTCCGGCACCAGCAGAATCGCCGAGCGGCCTTTGGCCAGCACGGCCTGCATCGCCGACAGATATACGGCTGTTTTGCCCGACCCGGTAACACCGTGCAGCAGCATCGGCGCGAACTTGCTTTCCTCAACTGCACCGATGATGGCGTCAAGCGCGGTTTTCTGCGCCGGCGTGAAGAGGAATTCCAGCTTGCGCGGCTTCAGTCCGGAGAGGTGAAAGCTGGCCGCTTCCTCCGTAAGCTCGACAAGGCCGCGCCGCACCAATGTCTGTAACGTCGTGCGCGGCACCGCGAGTTGGCGCACCGCTTCCACGGGCGCACGCTGCCCCTCCTGGCCGCGCAGGTAATCGACGATCGTCTGCTGATTTGCGTTCAGCTTGCCGGAAACTTCCTTCAATTTCGCGAAGGTCACGGTGCGGCTGGCATCGCGCACGTCGCTCAGGTCCTCGCGCGCGATCCACTTCTTGCGCAGCATGGACAGCAGCACGGATTTCGTCGTGCCGGAGGCCGAACGCAGCGTCGCCTCGCGTACGATTTCGCCGTCCGCAAGCCGGTTTAATGCGGCGTATTCCAGCTTTTGGTGCTCCGGCTCTTTCTGCAACCGCAATGAGGAGCCAGTTGTTGCTGCAGCATGCAGTGCAGCAATTCCTTTGTCCGTGATTCGGTACCCGACCACACGGCGAAACTCCGCCGAGAGCGGCAGCATGGTACGGAAGACTTCACCTATCGGCGCGATGTAATACTGCGCAATCCAGCGGCCCAGCTGCATCAGCTCGGGCGTGAGCGCCGGCGTCGAATCCAGAATTTGACTGAGCCGGCGGGTGGTGAACTTTGGCTCTCGATCATGCAGCTCGGTGACAACGCCGCACAGCCGCTTCTCGCGGAAGGGCACGACGACGCGTCCGCCGACCACCGGCAGCGGCGAATTCTCCGGGATGCGATAGGTGAAGACCGCGTCCAGCGGAACCGGCAGGGCTACATCGCAGAATTGCGGCATTGCCGGTTAGCTGCCCTCGGGTGCGCGTTTCGGCGTGGCCAGCCCGAGATAACGCATCACCATCTGCAAATCTTTCCAGGCTTCTTTCTTCTGCCGCGGGTCGCGCAGCAGAAACGCGGGATGGTAGGTCACGGCAAGCTTGCATTGAAAGGGCTCGCCGGTGTCGACGAGCGTCCGCGGCGGGGAGAAATCATAGAAGCGCCCGCGCATCGATGCCATCGAATCATTGACGCCGAGCAGGTTCTTTGCCGCAGTTGCGCCCAGCGCCACGATTACCTTCGGCCGGACCACCTGAATCTGCCGCATCAGAAACGGCGAACATGTGTCGCACTCGTCGCGCTCCGGAGTGCGGTTCCCCGGCGGGCGGCACTTGACGATGTTGGCGATATACACCTGTTCGCGCTTCAGTTCCATTGCGCCGATCATATTGTTCAGCAGTTGTCCGGCGCGGCCAACAAACGGCAGTCCTTGGGCGTCTTCGTCGGCGCCCGGACCTTCGCCGATGAACATCAGTTCGGCATGCGGATCGCCGGTGCCGAAGACGATCTGCTTGCGGCCCAGCTTCGCCAGCTTGCAGCGCTGGCAGTTGGGGCCGATCTCGTCGAGAATTTGGCGTAGCAGAGCGTCGCGATCGAGCTCAACCGCAACTGCGGAAGAGCCGGCCGATTCCAAGCCGCATCCAAAATCAGACTCTTCTCCGGCGAATTGCGGCTCTTTGCCGATCTCAAACGTCCTGCTGTCCCGCCGATATAAGGGGCCGATGCCGAGCTCGCGATAGAAGCGCAGGCGTTCGCGAACTAAATTGCGGTCGAGGGTCATGTGTGGAAGACTTCAGTGTACCTCCAGAATGCGCTTTGCGTTTGCACGGACAGGCGCTTGGCAAATTCATTGAGCGTGCATAGCATTGAACCGGGTTTTGCATCCAAGCTATGCGGCCTCGGAGGGAAGAACGATGCAACGCCACCCGTTGCCGGGCAAACCGTATCCCCTGGGCGCCACGTGGGACGGCACCGGCGTCAACTTCGCGCTGTATTCAGAACACGCGACCCGTGTGGAGCTCTGCCTCTACGACAACCGTACGCGCCGGGAAACCGCGCGCATTCCGCTCGCCGAGCAGACAGCGCTGGTGTGGCACACCTACCTTCCCGGCGTGCAGCCGGGTCAGCTCTATGGATACCGTCTACACGGCCCGTGGGAGCCAGCGCGCGGGCTGCGCTTCAATCCCGCCAAGCTGCTGACTGATCCTTATGCCAAAGCGATCTCGGGCCGCGTCGACTGGTCGAAGCCGGTTTACCCTTACAAGTTCGGCAGCGACAACGCCGACCTCAACATCGACCGACGCGACAGTGCCTCGGGCATGCCCAAGTGCGTCGTCGTGAATCCTTATTTCGATTGGGAGCACGATCGGCCGCCGCGCACTCCGTTGAACGAATCCATCATTTACGAGATGCACGTCCGCGGCTTCAGCAAGCTGAACGAGCACATCCGCGAGGACTTGCGCGGCACCTATGCGGGGCTGGCGTCGCCTCCATCGTTGCGCTACCTGCGGCAGCTCCACATCACCGCCGTGGAGTTGATGCCGGTACACCAGTTTGTCCACGACAAAGCGCTGGTGGACCGTGGACTCCGCAACTATTGGGGCTATAACACGCTGAACTACTTCAGCCCCGAGTCGCGGTATTCCTCCGCCGGCGACAATGGCCCGCAGGTGGCCGAGTTCAAGGCCATGGTGAAGGCGCTGCATCGCGAGGGCATCGAGGTAATTCTCGACGTGGTGTACAACCACACCGCCGAGGGCAATCAGCTCGGCCCGATGCTCAGTTTCCGCGGCATCGACAATCCCACGTACTACAAGCTGGTGCCCGACAATCCGCGATACCACATGGATTACACCGGCACAGGTAACAGCCTGAATGTGCGCCATCCGCAGGTGCTGAAGCTCATCATGGACAGCTTGCGCTACTGGGTACTGGAGATGCACGTGGACGGCTTCCGCTTCGATCTGGCGGCGGCGCTGGCGCGCGAGCTGCACGACGTGGACCGGCTCGCAGCCTTCTTCGACATCATCCACCAGGATCCCGTCATCTCGCAGGTTAAGCTGATCGCCGAGCCCTGGGACGTCGGCAGCGGCGGCTATCAAGTCGGCAACTTCCCTATCCTGTGGGCGGAGTGGAACGGCAAGTATCGCGACACCGTGCGCCGTTACTGGAAGGGCGATGAGGGCCAGCTCTCGGACCTCGGCTACCGCCTGACAGGCAGCAGCGACCTTTATAAGAGCGATGGCCGGCGGCCGTACGCCAGCATCAACTTCGTCACCGCGCACGACGGCTTCACCCTGGAAGACTTGGTTAGCTACAACGAAAAGCACAACGAAGCCAACGGCGAGAACAACCAGGACGGCGCCAACGATAACCACTCCTGGAACATGGGCGTTGAGGGGCCGACCGACAATCCCGACATCATCGCTGCGCGCGAGCGCCAGAAGCGCAATTTGCTGGCGACGCTGTTCTTCTCGCAGGGGGTTCCCATGCTGTGCGGCGGCGACGAGATCGGGCGTACGCAGTGCGGCAACAACAACGCCTATTGCCAGGACAACGAAATCGGTTGGTACAACTGGGACCTGGATGACCGCAAGTCAAGGCTGCTGGAGTTTACCCGCAGGCTGATTGCGTTCCGGCGGCTGCACCCCAACCTACGGCGCAGTAAGTTCTTCCAGGACCGCGAGGTCTATCACCCATCGTCGAAGGACATCGCCTGGTATCGCAGCGATGGCCAGGAGATGACGCAAGAGCAGTGGAACACGGTCTGGATGCGCAGCCTGGCAGTCATGCTCAACGGCAAGACGCTGGGCGAGCCCGGCGAGATGGGCGAACCGGTCCAGGACGATTCGTTTCTCATCCTGCTGAACTCGCATGCCGACTGCGTTACCTACACGCTGCCGCAATCGCCGCTGAATCGCAAGTGGAAGCTGATCATGAGCACCCACGACTTGGAGAATCCGTTCGCAGAGCAGCTGCTCGACGGAAGCCTGGATGTCGCCGGCCGCTCGGTGGTGATCCTGCGGGAACTGACGACCGAGGAAGTCGGGTTGCCGGAGGGCACCGAGGAGGAGATCCAGCGTCCGGTCGAAGCGCACGTTCTGCAGCCACAGGAGGAGACGGAAAACGCCGGGGAGCAGGAGACTGGATCGCAAGACGAGGATCAGGTGACTGAGCCGGTGGCGGCGGAATGAGCCAGGGTTTTCTGCCGCGCGGGTAACTTGGCACCCGGTCACAGCCGTGCGGTGACACGAATCATACTGGCGGGAACTTTCATGCGCGTATTCACCGGCGCCGTGCTCGGATATCTATTGTTCGCGGGGTCTGCGTTCGCGCTGTTCCACATCACGGAACACAATCCGCATGCTCCGGCCACCATCAGCTTCAAAGCCTGTGCGGTAACTTACGGCATGCTGTTCGCGCTGCTGGCGGGCTTCATCGCCAGCTTCATCGGCGGGCGTCCGCACTTCGTGGCGGCGTGGATTGTGGGCGCCCTGATCGCGGCGGGCGCAATCGTATCGATGATTCTGACTGTGGTGTCCTGGTCGCAGATCGTCGCGCTCGCATTTATGGCGCCGGCGGCGGTGGTCGGCGGCTGGACCTATGTGCTGCGCCGGCGGAAAGCAGATGGC
>Ga0335073_10010096_pt1 | contig 13254 bp, 13 predicted proteins | sample Lox_Sample_22_FD_207093 | JGI IMG/M metagenome (GOLD analysis project Ga0335073, IMG submission 207093) | Soil microbial communities from Loxahatchee National Wildlife Refuge, Florida, United States - Lox_Sample_2.2 | ecosystem: Environmental > Terrestrial > Soil > Wetlands | place: USA...
CCGCCAGGCTCTGAATGATTCGACATGGATCTCGTGGGTCTTCAGCTTGCCAATTCGCGCTGTGTGCCAGCGACTTTAGTTCCTGAATACATGTAGTGTTTCGAACTAGATGTGGATCGTGCTTCAAAATCTGCCAAATCAGATGACTGAAGATCTTATGAGAAGGTACATCGTATATCATTGACTCCTCGAGCTCAATAAAATAATGCAGCACCAACTCGCTTTGAGAGTCGCGTAGTATCTCCAAAAGGTCGAACACCGCAGTGGAAGCCCAAAACCTATCCGAATTGTCCGGTCCAGCTTTTAACGAATGGCCATCGAGAATGAAAAGCGCTGACTTCTCGCTATCCCACCACTTGCGATACTGTTCACAGCTTGAGAGCATATCGAATTGAAATCGACGATATTTGTGAGAGACCTGCGGAAATCGGAGGTCTGTCTCGTATCGACGCACAAGATCTTCTGGCATGTCCTCAGTATTGAGATACCCTTTCGCGTCTTCGAGTATCTCTTGATCATACAGTTGCCGGCATTCTTGCGACCGTTAGTCACACCCTACACCAAGGATTTATAGACGGTTACCTTCGAGATCTTGCTCCAACCTCACTATTTGCCTTCTAAGCCCTCCGTTTTCAACCTTGAGTTGGTCTATCTTCTGGTCCATCTGATTATTCTGGGTCAGGAGCTGTTGATTATGCTCTAGAAGTTTGTTATTTTGCTCCCGTATTTGTTTCACATTTCTATGCGACCAGAGCATCGCAACCTCTTTGATGTCTGTTGCTCTAGCGGTAATTGCTTCTCGAAGCTTGTCCAGCCGCGCCGGTGGATGTATAATGACATACCAGTATCTAGCTGAGAACATTGAGTCAAGAATCTTCAAATATTCCTGGTGTACTTACCAGGGCAGCTTTTACGGTAGTAAAGTGTAGCTTCATGGGCCAGTTTTATGACGTCCGCTAACACTTCGTCAAAGCACGCATTTGCCTTGGAATCGTTAATCAACTCCTTCAGCTCTGCAATTCTAGGGAACTCTGTCCCAAAGCTTTTTAGGGCACTGTCAAGCTTCTCTTCGATGAGAGATTTATTCACTGCTACCTAGATGTTAAAGTGATCAACAATTAAATTATCATCCATTCTGGTTGTAGACTTACGACGAGTAAGAGAGACACTGCAGAGTAGGCCAAGCTTCCATACGGACCTCCAGCAGTCTTTACAATCTCAACAATACCGGAATAGGTCCCTAGAAACTCGGCGAAGTTCACTTGAAGTTTCTCTAGCTCTACTCCAGCTCTGCGAACTCCATGTAATCTCTTCAGCGCGGTTTCATTTTTGCTCGTTTTCGCTTCCTCTATGACCTCGCTTGCAAATTTCAGACACTTCTCTTTCGAATCGAGCTTCTCCACTTCGTTGATGAGCTCATCTGGCAATGACTTTTCCGCCTTTTTCTTAAACTTATCTCTCTTTTCATTGAGTTTCGCACTGTGCTGGAACTTGTCGCTACTCAAGGGCATTGTTGATTCATTATGCGGAGACATGTTGGCTGAAATATTCATGATGGCTCAAGATCAATCAAAGTGTTACGGTCAAGTCAAGCAATCCCGGTTTGTCATCTTTTGATGATCATGCAGGTAAGAGCCCCGATCGACAAGAAATTCGAGCTCATCCCACAGTATGATAACAGCTTCCAAGTTTTTGTTGCACGATTTTGGGGGGCCTCTAATCGACAGCCGGAAGCAAGCAGCTATTTCCCCTCTCATGATATATCCTGTTAATCTTAAAAAAGGAAAGAAATGGTATGGAATAAGCAAAGCCATCACAGCTTCTTATTAGTATGATAACCGCTTCCAAGTTTTCGTTGCACGATTTTGGGGGGCCGCTAATCGACAGCCGGAAGCAAGCAGCTATTTCCCTTCTCATGATATATCCTGATCTTGAAAAAGGAAAGAAATGGTATGGAATAAGCAAAGCCATCACAGCTTCTTATTAGTATGATAACCGCTTCCAAGTTTTCGTTGCGCGATTTTGGGGGGCCGCTAATCGACAGCCGGAAGCAAGCAGCTATTTCCCTTCTCATGACATATTCTGATCTTAAAAGGAAAGAAATGGTATGGAATAAGTAAAGCCATCATAGCTTCTTATTAGTATGATAACCGTTTCCAAGTTTTCGTTGCACGATTTTGGGGGGCCGCTAATCGACAGCCGGAAGCAAGCAGCTATTTCCCTTCTCATGATATATCCTGATCTTAAAAAAGGAAAGAAATGGTATGGAATAAGTAAAGCCATCACGGCTTCTTATTAAAATCTATAGCGCTCTAACTTCTGTTCTTTACCTGGCCTTTCTAAAATTTGACTGTAAGTATTTCAACCGGGAAGATGGCAACCTCCGAAAACACGCCAGTCTCTTCGTCCATTACCATTGAGCAACATGGACGAGTGGGTTCGTCCGGTACAGCAAAGAGTGGAGAGAACATGGATTATGTCTCGCAGGAAAACAAAAATGTTTCCCTGGACGACATTGGATCTGAGAAGTCAGAGGTAAGCTGTAGTGAAATCCGCAGAAACCCGTGTTCATTTTTGATCACTAGTATTTGAATCATCGCATATTAGAGGCAGAGCTCCGTCTCATTGAGTTAGAGCGGAAAATTTCTGAACTTCAGAGTCAACCGAATCGTCGCCAACGAACCACAGGATCGTCGACGCCAGACTCTACAAACTCTGGAGCATCTACACCTTTCCTTCCAGAAGAAGATTATGACTTCTCTCCCGCTCTACAGGCCTGCGAAAATGGTCCACCGCGTTTCGTTACAAAGCAGTTTAACCAATCTCGACGAAACTTTGAAGAAAAGCCTACAGATGAGAATGATGTTCTAGCCAAAGAACCACCTCTCACCGTAGAAAATCCATTCACATGGAAACAAGTCATCCTGAGAAATGGTGATGAACGAGCAGATATAACTATCAATTGCCCGACTCTCAAGCAAATGATTGCTCAAGAACTCAAAGACTGGCCTGGACACTATGAACCAAGAATAAGATTCTCCTCTCCTTTCCCCGAGGTCATCCACAACTGGGACCGACTGCGCAAAGCTGCTCTCGAAGCTCTGCCAAATGGGTCCTGCCACGCTCATTTGAATCAACTTCTCGATGATATTGAAAAATCAAAGATTCTTCGATATTACTTTCAACAAAGGGGCCATGAAGCAGATAGGATGGTTTCCTACGGGGATCTCGACAAATTATTCTACCCAGGCCAGTTAGTGTTTGCCACGCCTTGCAATGTTCCGCAAGTATTTCTCGTTCACGAGGGACGCTACCGGATTCATCGTGAAGAGACAGAGATGAGGCGAGTGTTCGAACTTCTTTGTTGGACATACGGTGAGACGGATGTTTTTGTTCTACTCCAAAGCACTAATTGAAGAATCTAGACTTCGACGGAACCCAATTCACGAGAATGCCGTACCATTTCCTGATCAAGTTTTTCCCTAAAACTAAGCGTATCGATAGCCTCCGATGTTACCCTCTCGATTATCATGAGAACAAAACCAAGATCATAAGCGACTTGGTCAAGCGAGGTGAAAAGTTCCGGGACGCCTGCATCCAGCGGACTCGAAATGGGTTCCAAATGTTTGACTATGATGGAACTGTTTACTTCACAAGCAAAAGACCTGAAGATATTTTTGGAGAACAGTATGCAGGTCAAGTTGTAATGGGAGCTATAATAGCGGGAGCAGTGGAGAGACATAGAGAAGAAAGGCTACGGGACGACGTTAGTGGTTTTCCATTTGCGTTGTGTGCTAGCGACTAACTTTACGTAGATGTCGCAAGCAGAACTTGAAAGTCAAAGATCCAAAGTGTTCACCGTAAGTTTCCTTCACCCATTTGACAATCGCACAGACTCTGAGTCATATTCAGTATAAAGGCCGTGTGATGGTAGATCCGGGGGCGTACAGGCTGTATGGACCAGAATGGGGTCCTAGGACTCAAGAAGAAAGGCCAGAACGATGGAAAGAGGTTAGGAGAGCCAATCCCTTCCTCATTGAATTGTAGCATGCTGAATGCACTCTAGTGCGATTGCTCCAAATGTCAGAAAAATGAGGACCTTCGAAAGAGGCTGAAGACCCATTACGATAACTTTAAGCAGCTTCCAAATGGTCAATGGAAGGAATTCGAACAAGAGCAGCTTCTTATCTGCCCCCCACGGGTACAAGGTTATGCGCTGACCAAAAAATTATTTGTTGAGTTCGAAGTTGAAAAAATTAGTGAGATACCAGCCGAAAAAAGGACCAACGACAAAGCATTCTCAGAATTGGTTCTTCCCGACACAGGGGAGTGGAAGGATGCTAAGGATGTCATTCGGTCCTTAGTGCAATACCATACGACGAAAGAACTCCCAACAGGCACAGGCGTACCCGGCAAATTAGAAGATCTTGTGAAAGGGAAAGGTCAGGGTCTGGTGATCCTGCTCCATGGTAAAGTGAAGTATTTGTTCGACGTTAGAAATGTCGCTTACTCCCATGCAGGCGCGTCCGGCGTAGGAAAAACTCTAACAGCAGGCTAGTCATGTTCAATATTATTTCGGTTACATTCATTAACTTGCACCACAGAGAGCGTTGCTGAGGTCACCGGAAAGCCGCTTTACAAGGTCAGTTTGGCAGATATCGGTACAGAAATTACTCGCGTCGAGAAGAATCTTGAAGATATCTTTCAACTTGCCAGCAGGTGGGAAGCTGTTCTTCTATTTGACGAAGCCGATGTTCTCCTTGAAGCAAGATCGGATGAAGCTCAACTACAACGTAATGCATTGGTCTCAGGTACGATATTACCCAGGATAGCGAAAGTATTTACATCAAAGTGGCCAATTAACTTTTTTCAGTTTTTCTCAAAGTGCTGGAATACTATGAAGGTATTTTGCTGCTCACAACAAATCGTAAGTTGGTAAAATAAACACTATAATTCATGAGCTGAAAAATTGAATAGGCATTCGCACATTCGACTATGCCGTTCAATCACGTGTTCATTTCTCCATCCGCTTCCTGCAGATGCAGGAAGAGGACCAAAAGGAATTGCTAAGGACCTTCCTTAAGCAGATCCACCCCAGAGACATGGAGAAGGACGACATCCAAAGATGGATCAAAAGTTCTTTCATGGATAACAAATTCAGTGGACGCCAAATTCGTAATATCCTCTCCTCTGCGATGATACTCGCAAGAGCGGAGGGACGGAAGTTGTCGGTCGAAGACATCACTAAGCTGTGGAAGAAAACGAAAGAGTTTAATGATGTGCTTGCAGCTCAAAGGATTATTGCTGAGCACAATTCTGGTCTGAGCAAGGAAAGGATATGAGGACCTGACTGGGATGAGGGAGTAACTTCTCACGTACTTCGGACAGAATTACTGGTTTAATTTGAAAACTTATTATGTAGCTCACACTCATTATTGCCAATACGTTAGTGAAGGATTGTAACCGAAGGCATATTTTCAAGGGGATGAAGCCTTTTGCATTGGCGCTAAGAGAGTTACCGTAAATGACACCCAACAGTTACTTTCACCTCATACAATTCCTGGTCGAAAACGACGCTTCGTTGTACGATTGCTTTGACCAAGTGTCGTCCCAAGTCAAGTTGACTCTGACTATTTAGTAGTCTCTTGCTTGGCAAAAGCATCGACGAGAGGAGCTTCTCCATATTGAAATCCCTCTCTTTGATATCAGGTTCCTCGAATTCGACTAAATCAAGGGTAGAAATGCAATTTAAGAGATCTAAATCGATCCTCAAAATGAAACCCTTTCCCTTAGCATTGGTAAAAGCGACGGCCATCTTTGGATATCCTCCCCAGTCTGAGGGCTGGTAGGCGAAGCAATTCCGTCCTGAGTTCCATACTGTCGCTGGTACAGCGCCCTTGATTTGGTAAATACAGTCCCTCATTTCCAGCAAACTGAACCACACTTGCCTCGTGTTGTTGTCCTCGAGATGGGTGGGTTTGGAGTGCCGCAATAAAAAAATTGTCTCCAGCATCGCTTGTTCGGCTTCTGTGGATGAAACGATTTGAAGATCTGGCGACCTACGCCGATATAGAGACTCTTTGACAGGTGTAATCGGAATTGCATAAAAACAGTTCGACGAGCCAGATAGGTGGCAACCAATAACGGCCATAGTGTTGTCACTATTGGTTCCTCGATGAATTAGAGGAACTTGGATTTGGATTCCGCGGCCGGTGATCGATACGGGTTCCATTCGGCGTGGCAAGTCGCGTGAAACGACTTTTCCATAACTGAATGCTGAGGGATGAGGAGCCAAGAAACCCACCATGTCGTTTCCAAAGTCAGTTCCCTCACCACTCCATGCGAATATAGAATGATCTTCGGTTCGTCTCATGATTTCTTCTTGGAGTCGAGCAAAGGCTCTCACTCCTCCTTCTCCGTAGAGTAAAGGCATGTTGATGTTAAATATCCCTAGCAGGCAATAGGCGATATCTTCCTCGCGAGTTGTCTTACGAAGAGCTGCCCATGACATTCTATGCGCAACACTAAGCACCGAAAGGTCAGAAATGAACATTCCGTACTCATCGATACCGGTTATCATCGAAATATGTGATTTCAAGCTGTGTTTGCTTCCAATGTACTCCCAGTGGGTGTTGTAAAAGTGCATATTTCGTGGGGCCAGTAATTCTTGTAAGCACCATCCTCGAGTGAACCAACGAGCTTTTTGAAAAGATGATTGGCGTTGAAAATGCGTTTGATTATTGGTTCTATCAGATAGAAAGTCTTCTTCGATAGAATGAACATCTTGAAGATAGGCGTAACAAACTGATGACTGCCGATACCATTCATACATGGAGTTAATGGCTTCCGAGAGCTCGGCACTACTCGCTTGGTCGATACAACAAGTATCCATCCATACCCACTCTAATTCCCACTTTAATGCCATGTCACAGCACTTCTCGACCTTTTCGTAGCCTCTTTTAGAGATGATTTCTTGGCGTGACGACTGGTCGAGATCTTTAAAAGTGAGTTCATTGTCGTTCCAGGTATGTGACAGTATAGCATAATGAGGAATAGCTCTCCCAGCGGTGAAGTACTCCAGGGTGAGAGTTTTGGCGTTGAGGAGTCTCATTTTGCAGCGTTGAAAGAGTCGGTGCGAAACAAGAGGACATGCCGGAAATGAGGCGACATACGATACTTATAAACGAATATGCGGGGCTGCACTAGAAGCAGCGAAGATCGGACAAAAGAGCTGATCTATAATTTCCTCAGCTTTAGGCAGTCATTGCTTTTGTTTTGACCGAAGCTACCTCAGCCCCCAGAAAGTCGTATTGAGGTCGCTCTTAATTCGGCCGCTTATTTTATATTCCAGTTAAAGTCGGCGATTAGCTCAGATACAACTGCGAATGCGGAGAATTAGTAGAAGATTCTCAAATTTCATTATTCTTTCCATTCAACAGATCTTAAATATCTTCGCCTTCTGAAGTAGGATTTCCAGGTTCTCGAGCAAGCTTAAAGATGCTCCTGCGTAAGCTATCAAACCGTGAACGTAAACCTGAGACTGAAAGGAAAAAAACTTCATCAATTATGGTAGGCTTGGAGGATGGAGAGCTTCGACAGGCTACCGTAAAGTTCAGACTAATTGAATCACGGGACTTGAATATCGGTGTCTGTGAAGGCAACTCTTCCTTGTACTGCAGTAGCTATTCATGAAGTTGTGATTTTTGGTGTATGAAGGTGTGAGGAAAGTTTTTAAAGATAAGAAGTGGGAGCTCTTTGATGAAGTACGCAGAGAGGTTCGGCTACTCGCGGGTGAAGGCCTTCGACGTTGCTTCGAGATTCTCTGCCCCTATTTACGGTATAGTAGCCGGCTCCCCACTAACTGAGTGTCCAAAGCCGCTGACGTGAACCGACTTTTCCCACTACCGTACCCAGTGAACGTCCAGGTGACGACAAAACCTCGAGCTTCAAACAAAGTCGACAAGTTCACGAAGCCAGTATCCTTTCGCTTTTACACCCTTAGCCCTCATTATATCTCGAGATTGGTTTCGAAATAAGGCCGATGTACCCTTTCGAAGCTCCTGGAGCTTCTTGAGCTGTCTTCAGATGAAACGTACCTTACCTTATGCCCTGCTACGCAGCCAACAATGGACGACTTGTCAGAAGTTGGAGACGAAGTCCGCAACATTGTTGCTTCATTGAATGCAGATTCTCGCGATGAACAATCCAATGAAGACGCTGACAATTCTCATGGATTGTTTGGTCCTTCGACGAGCAGCAATGCTCAAAGCTTCACCGATGGCAATGAACAAACTACTCCCAGCTCCACTTTCACCTCGATAGATTCTCCTGCAGTAAATCCTCAACTATCTTCTCCGTCGTCTTCAAGACGCCCTATCACCTCTCCACCGCTCTCCGCCGCTCCTCTCGCTACCTTATCTCGATCTTCTACTTCAACTCCTCGTCGTACAGCTCATTTCATGGAGGAGCACAGCATCATCGTCACCGAGACACCCGCAGAGAAAGAATTGGATGACTTGACAAACCCTGAGAATGCATTAGCTTCCAACGATGCTTATAGCACCCCTTCAGCGCTATCCAGGCTTCTCGGAGCCGAGACGACATTGACACCTGTTCAATCTGGTACTCCCTCTTACGAGCAGGGAAACGTTAACCTTGAACGATCCTACTCCACTCTACCTTCACACCTCTATACACGAGGCCTACTTGGTGGCAGACACTCAGATATCACTATCATTGCGTTTGGACACCGATACAACCTCCATCGTATCATTCTCGATAGAGCACCCTTCTTCGCGAATGCACTCACCGAACCATGGTTGGAGAGTACTGCAAAAGAGGCGGAACTTCATCCAGAGGACACAGACAAGAATATTACTCAGACTTCTTTTGAATTAGCCTTGAAAACCTTGTATGGAGTGGATATCTCAGAAGAGGGAGAAACCGAAGCAGTTGGTTTATTTGCAACTGGATGCTGGCTGGAAATGCAAGAGCTGGTAGAAGCAAGTATAAATTCCATCTTACGGCAGATATGTCCCGAAAATCTTGCTCCACTGATTCATACAATGACAGAACACTACTATGGACGCTCAGGAGAAAGAATTCTGGCTTCCGCCAAGGCGATGCTTTGCCGAGACGGTTGGGAAATGCCACTGAAGAATTGGGATGGAATTCCAGGTGAAACGGTTCGCGAAATTGTTGGAAGCGATGGATTCTTCGTTAAAGGAGAATGGGAAAGATGGGTACTGGCAAAGAGACTACTTGATCGACGTCTGAAACAAAGGGCCATAGAATCCGGATTGGTCGATGCATACAGCCGTACCCGTGTCAAGGTTCCAGAAACGATTGGTCTCATGTCCATACGATTTGACGCTTCATATCGAAAGAATGCCATGATGCAGGCTAGCCATAACCCTACGAACCAGAACGAAAAGTGGATAGCTCTGTACACTCATTCCGACATCGAACCTATCGTTGTGCTACTAGATGAAGGAATCCACTACGTCCATCTTGAATTTGAACAGCTACAGTACATTCGACAAGCTCGCGACATCTTTAGCCTCCCCGTTCTGGCAGACAGCGTAGTGACGACTGCGCTATGGTTACAACTTGAACTGCGTCAGAAAGTAATCAACGCAAGAGAAGGAGATCTCGAGCTTGGAATCAGTCAACCTGCCGAACCTCCACGACAGGTCGAATCACCTCAACAGACTCTACCGGTATCGGAAAACTCTAAAGGAAAAGGGAAGCTCTCTGAAGCCATTGGCGTACAAGAGTCAAGAGAAGAGGACGAACTGGATTCAGATACTTGGGAGCCTATCGGTCGACCTCGCAAATTCTGGATTCCTAGCACTGATTGCAACATCGTGATGGGTGCAAATGCTGAGCCAGTATACACCACGAATGCATCTTCCTCACTGCTTCGTCATGTCAATCGAATGTCTGCAACAATTGATCCACCTGACGTTCAATGGGCTACAGACTTTGCATCCTCTCCTTCGACAAATATCGAGGGAATTAACCGTCCAACAACACCAGCAGGGAGATCTGATGGTAGCGAACAGCCAAAACCAATTGCTTACACTACGTTCCCTCCATTCAGATTTGCAGCGGAATTTCCTAATCCTCGTTTATTGAAAGAGAAGAAGAGAGTATACTCGCGAACTGTCTTCTACGCTGGTAGCTTGTGGAACATCTACATACAAAAGGTTCGATCACAAAAGAATCCTCAGCTTGGTGTGTACCTGCACCGTGCGAAAGAACGCGAGACAGACGAAATTCTTTCCTCCACCGGTGTTACTTCTTCAACTGTTGGGAGTGTAGATGAACGTATAGGTCTCCTCGAACGTGAAATGATTCTTCGCAGTGAGCAGAGGAGTCGTATTCGAGGAGGTCGCGATCCAGGTCGAAGGACACTGGATACGCTGAGGACAACTAGAAACAGCATTTCGTCATCTGACACTACTACATTGATTCCAGATCACGAAGCCACCTCTACGCGATCGACTTTTACACCCAGATCGTCGGGATACCCAGTGCGCCGAGGTAGAGACCTTGAATCGTATATGGCCTTCGACTCAGATACGGACGAAGACGAAGACACACTGCTACACTGGTCCGAGTCTGATGGTTATTTATCAGCGCCTCCTAAGCTGCCACCACTCCGAGTAACACCCATCTCCGCACCGGTATCAAAGCGAGCCTTGCCGACGTTACCGCCATACGTCGATCCGCGACCCACGATTAAGACTTACTTCAAGATCTACTCGCCGTCCAAAGGCGGCCGCCTGCTCAGCGTTTACGAGTCTGCACCCGACAAATTTGACTTCTCGCAGTCGTGGGGGTGGCGCAGCAGTACGCTGATGCTGGACGAGGTGTTTTTGCAGCATGAGCCGGAGATCACGGTGACGGATCAGGCTGAGGAAGCTGTCGCGGCGGCAGGAGGCAGTGGGACTGGTGATGCTGCGGACAACGATTTGAAGGCGTTGAGGGAGAAGGAGAGGAAGAAGAGAGACAGCATTTTGAGGTTTATGGTTGTCATCGGTAACCTATGAGCGTTGGTGTTTAGGATAGACTGGAAATACCCTACATGGCGTTGTACGCTATCATTGCTATGGTGTTTGTTCTTCACAATAGACCAGGCTATTAACTACCTACTCAAACTGTAATGCATACCCTATGCTCAGAGACTTTCAAGCCATGCTCAAGCCGTCGCCTCTACTCTCGCCGCAGCGTTTCCGGAACCGCTCCACTTCGAAATCTCCTCTCTCACTCTATCCATCTCCTCTATCTCCTCACCTTCATACTTGCTAAACCTGCCCTTAGCTAACTCCCTAATGACGGCATATCCCTCACCATTTAGCTCCCGCGCCTCTTGTTCCCTCCCCTGCTTCGCGCACACCTCCATCAACAGCCGCAAGCACCCGATCATCTGCGGACTCGCCGGGCCGAGCATCTCGTGCGCGCGCAGCAGCGGTAGCATCCGGCGCGCGACGTGCTCGGCCTCCGCGTAGCGGCCAGCGTCCTTCAGCGCGAAGGCGAGGGCATTCAGGGCGCCGACGTCGGGGCTGCCGTTGCGGGCCGTGGACGCGGCGACGACGGCGCGCAGCGTAGCGAGCGACGCGGGCTGGTCGCGCTCGCGGAGCATAGCGAGGCTCTATTGCGCGGCGCGCCACTGCGCGAAGGGCGCGTCGTCGAGCCGCTCCGGTGGTTCGTCTGCCGTGAGCGCGGCGGCTTTGGCGGCGGCGAGCGTCGCCAGCTGCGCGAGCTTTGCCGGGCGAGGGAGACTGGCGTCTAGCGGCAGGGCGGCGAATTCGTCGGGCGTGAAGACGGCGTGCTTGAGCGTGCGGGCTACGCCCTTTCCGCTGCGAGACTCAGCGGTTATGTCGTCCCAGAAGGCACCGGTTGGGAGCGGTGATTCCCATGGGAATTGCTCGTCTTCGCCTTGCTCTTTCTGAGTGCTTGCCATTGTGAAGTTTTGCAATTGACCTTAACTGAGACGTTCTAGATAGCAGTCTTCTAATTTTGAATTTTCAGTTGAAGCCTAAGAAGCGAACACTCTCCAGCGCACTTTAAGAACACATGCAAGCTTATATGGAGTAAAGCAACGCTAAAACTGAGCAAAATGTTGCATTAACTTAGTCATTAGTCTGTCATAGTTTCGCGGAGCAGCCGCCAATGTCGAGGGACGGAATGGATCTGCCTGAGTTCGAAAACCGGGATGAGGTTTATGCAAGGTCGCTAGAGCAACCGCTAGCAAGTTAGGTACGTATAGACTGGACGAATGTACCTATAATACGCGGTTATAGTCTGTCTATTAGATTTTTAGAAGACAGAATTGGTGAAAGGCGGTGAAATGCAGTTGAATTTGCTGTTTTATACATCTGTTGCCTTATTCGGCGTTTGCTCAGACCTATGCTGGGACAAATTGCTCCATCATAGTCCTAACAACTGGCAACAGGATCAAATGCGGTTCAAAATCACCAATTTCTCCAAACTTTTCGATGACCACATCATATGCAATATCTGAACAGCCTTAGTACTCCATCGCCTCCTCGAAAAGCCCATGAAGTTGCTCCCTCTCCCTACTTACATCCTGAGCATCCAACTCAGGCGCTAGGACCAAGACTCTCTTCTGCGGCAACGTGCCTTCAACCAATTGCTCGATGTGCTCCTGACCAAAGCCTAGTTTCTTCAAACCGCGCGGTTGGTCTCCTAGCTTGATCAAAAAGTTGGACAACGCTTCGCTCAAGACCTCTCCAGCCGACTCCTTCTTAACATTGGCCACATCAACACCAAAGATCTCCGCAGCCTGCAAGTGGCGCTCAGGATTGGACGCCGCGGTGAAGCGGAAGACAGCGGGAGCGGTAACGGCGACGGACACGCCGTGCGGAATGATGGGCGCATCGACGACGTAGCCCGGGTGGCGGTAGCCCGGGTTCTGCGACGAGATCGGGTAGCTCATGCCGTGGCACAGGTGGACGCCGGCGTTACCGAAGCCCACGCCCGCCAGCGTCGCCGCCAGCAGCATCTGGCTCTGCGCTTCGTGGTCGTCTGCGTCCTTGACTGCCCGTGGCAGGTACTTGACTGTGCTGCGCAGCGCCTGCAGGCTGAAGATGTCGGAGATTGGGTTCGAGCCTTGGTACGCGGGTCGGTTGATTGGGTTGGTTGGCCGCGGTACGCGCATGTAGTATGGGATTGCGGTCCAGGATTCGAGGCTGTGGCAGAGAACGTCTAGGCCTGACGAAGAATGAA
>Ga0335073_10010097_pt1 | contig 13254 bp, 9 predicted proteins | sample Lox_Sample_22_FD_207093 | JGI IMG/M metagenome (GOLD analysis project Ga0335073, IMG submission 207093) | Soil microbial communities from Loxahatchee National Wildlife Refuge, Florida, United States - Lox_Sample_2.2 | ecosystem: Environmental > Terrestrial > Soil > Wetlands | place: USA: Florida...
TTCGGTCCAATCACCATCACCGGACACTGCACCTTTCGTAGCGCCGATTCCGCGTCCGACCCGAACAGGAAACGCTCCCATCCACGTCTGCCGTGCGTTCCCATCACCAGCAGGTCGATTCTGTTCTCTCTGATGACGGCCGAGATCCGATCCTGGATGGCGCCGGTCACAGAAAAACCTTCTGCCTTGAATCCCTCGGAACGCAGAGCCGACCCTGCCTGCTCAAGCTCTTGCTCAATCTTCTCCTGAAGATTTTCCGAATTTATCCATATCGCCTCAGGCGGGGTGACCGGATTGAATTCCTGGTAGACATGCACCAGGAAAAGCCTCGATTGATATTGCCGAGCAATGCTCTTTGCATAGTCCAGCGCGCGCTGGGATGGGTCTGAGAAATCCGTCGGAACGAGAATACGTTCGAATGCCACTGTCACTGGAGCTAGAGTTGCCATGGCTGTTCACCGTTTTTATGGCGCATCTGTTGACTCCTTCCAGCGCCAACCTTTCTAATCGCACCTTAAGTCATGACCGCGGGCTTAGCTGTGATGGCAGTCACACCGCATCAGCACGGTCGGACTATGTTGCTCCTTCTGAAAGCACCATCCATCCCGCTCACGGTATTCGGGAGCAGAGCCTGCATCTGGCTTGTGTCGAAATCGATCGGGCTACCTGATCTCGCGTGATGCGCATCACTGAACGTAGGCAGGCCAGCGCATAAATTGGTTGACAGGGTCGAAAAGCTGTTAGTTTTCAGAATCGCCGGCCGGAGCGATGAAGATGCACTTTAAAGATCGCCAGGACGCGGGGCGCCAGTTGGCCACACGGCTGACGAAGTACGCCAACCTAGATGATGTAATCGTCCTGGGAATTCCGCGCGGTGGCGTTCCGGTTGCTTTCGAAATTGCCCTGGAACTGCATGCGCCGCTGGATATCTTCCTCTCCCGCAAACTGGGGGTGCCCGGACAGGAAGAACTCGCCTTCGGCGCAGTGGCCGCAGGCGATGGCCGCTTTCTCGACCAGGAGATCATTCGGGCTGCAGGCATCTCTGCCGCGCAGATCGAGCAAATCACTTACGCGACAAGGGCGAAGCTTGAGGAACGTGCCCGCCTGTATCGCGGTGACCGTCCGCCCGTCTCCGTCGAAGGCCGAACCGTCATTCTTGTCGATGACGGCATCGCGACCGGTGCCAGCGTCTACGCAGCCATTCACGCTCTGCGCGAGATGAAGCCGAAAAAGCTGGTGGTCGCTGTGCCTGTCGCACCCATCTCCACCCGCGACTGGCTGCGCTCGAGTGTCGATGAACTGGTTATCGCCTATGCTCCGGAATACTTCTACGCCGTAGGTCAGTTCTATGACCGCTTCTCGCAGACCACCGATGAAGAAGTCGTCACTCTGTTGCGCCGTGCGGCTCGTTCTTCCGCCTCCACGGCATCGCGGCCCGATTGCCCGGTCCCCGCCATCATTTCGCAGCAAGAGATAGCCATCCCGGCGGATAATGTCTCGCTGCAGGGTAGTTTGGCGGTTCCCCAGGCTGCCACCGGAATCGTTCTCTTTGCGCACGGCAGCGGCAGCAGCCGCCACAGCCTGCGAAACCGCTACGTCGCCCAGGTCCTTCACACCCGGGGGCTGGCCACCCTCCTCTTTGATCTGCTCACAGAGGATGAGGAATCCATTGACCGTCGACACGCCGAGCTCCGCTTCAACATCGCCCTTCTTGCCCAACGACTCATCGCTGCAACCGAATGGACAAGAGAGAATGCCATCACGCGCAATCTGCCCCTCGGCTATTTCGGAGCCAGCACCGGAGCGGCTGCCGCTCTGGTAGCTGCTGCCCGCTTGCCCCGCATGGTCGACGCTGTAGTTTCGCGCGGCGGCCGGCCCGACCTCGCCGGAGAATCCCTCATCACGGTGAACGCCCCCACGCTGCTCATCGTCGGAGGCCGCGACGAGGTAGTGATCACGCTCAATCGCCAGGCGCTGGCCACCTTGAGGTGCCCGGTCAAGCGCCTCGCCATTGTCCCCGGTGCCACCCACCTGTTCGAGGAGTCCGGTGCCCTGGAACAAGCCGCCCGGCTGGCAGCTGAATGGTTCGTTCACTATCTCGCAGCGGGGAGCCGTGAGATGCACGGTACCGGAGTGGCGGCAACGCACAAATGATGCAGGCCGCAACCTTTCCCTAGCGATCGGTCTTGAGCACGCCGGCCTGTCATTCGCGCGGCAACGGTTTCATTCGACGGCAAATGAATGCGCGGCCTTAGCCCGGTCTTTGTCGCCTGTTCTCTCCCTTGATTCCCCCTCATATTTCGCCCGCCGGTCCACAGCCCACCGCAGGCTATAGTCGAAGACGGCGACTCTCTCACGACCTGCTCGGCCGTGGCGAAAACTGAAGCAAATACAAGCCGTGGGGCCACCCTCATAGACGACGACCGCGACGAAGCATTTCTGCGTCCTGCCTCCTCCGCCCGCCAGGCCCGGGGAGACAGGGACAGCGCTTCTGACCGGATCGCCGCCAAGGCCGTCGACAGCGTCGGCGACGACGCCTTCCTGCGCACCCGCCGCCGCATTCCCGTCCGTAAAGGCATCCTGCCCGACTGGACAAAAACCCGCTGGGGCCGCGTCCTCCTCCTCCTCTCCACTCTTGCCGTTGCCGCCGCTGCCGTTTGGGTCATCATCGCCGTCCGTGCCTTCCTCGATCGCGATCCCCGCTTCCGCATCGACACCGCCGCCTCCATTCAGACCGTCGGCAACAGCCAGCTCACTCGCGAAGACCTGCTCTCCGTCTTCGGGTCCGACATCGGCCGCAACGTCTTCTTCATCCCTCTGGCCACCCGCCGTTCCGAATTGGAACAGATTCCATGGGTCGAGCACGCCACCGTCATGCGCATCCTCCCTAATCAGCTTCGCGTTGCCGTGCGGGAGCGCACTCCCATCGCCTTTGTTCGCGTCGGCGATCAGATCAAGCTGGTCGATGCTGCTGGAGTCATCCTCGACATGCCGCCCGCGATGATGGCCGCCCGCCACTTCTCTTTCCCCGTCGTCACCGGAATCAATCCCCGTGATCCGCTCTCCGTTCGCGCCCCGCGCATGCGCATCTATCAGCGCTTCATCGCCGATCTCGACTCCGGCAGCGAGAAGATCTCTTCCAACCTGAGCGAAATCGACCTCTCCGACACTGAAGACGTCCGCGCCACCATCCCCGCCGGCTCAACCGACATAGTCCTCCACTTCGGAGACGAAAAGTTCCTTACCCGCTACCACACCTACACCTCGCACCTCGCCGAGTGGCAGCAGCAGTATCCGCATCTGGCTTCGGTCGACCTCCGCTACGACACTCAAGTCGTCTTGAAGATGGCCGACGGCCGCGCCGCCGATGCAGCATCTGAACCCGAGCAGCCCGGCGCCGCTCCCGCCGTTCGCACGCAGTCGCCCGTGACTCCCGTAAAGAAGCACTCCACGCCCGCCCCCACGCACAGGCACTCTGCAAAGGTGGTCGGATGAGCCAGAAGCCTGACAATCTGATCGCCGTCCTCGACGCAGGCTCGTCCAAGACCCGCGTGCTCATTGCCGAGATCAACGACGGAGCCCTGCGCTACCGCGGCCATGGCATCGTCGACTCCAAAGGCACCCGCAAAGGCGTCATCGCTGAAATCCGCCCCGCCGTCGAATCCATCAACCAGGCCGCCACCCTCGCCGAAGACGTCGCCGAAGCCACCATAGAGCGCTGCATCATCTCCATCGGCGGACCCCACATCCGGGGCCTCAACAGCCGGGGAGGCATCAGCCTCGGCTCCCGCATGCGCGAGATCACCCGCGAAGAAGTCCGTGCCGCCGTTGATCGCGCCCGCTCCGTTTCGCTTCCCTCCGACCGCGAGATCGTCCACCTGCTCCCGCAGCAGTTCATCCTCGACGAGCAGCCCGGCATCCACGACCCCATCGGGATGGTCGGCAACCGCCTGGAAGTCAATCTCCACATCGCCACCTGCTCCGCCAGCGCCCAGCAGAGCATCGTCACCTGCGCCAACAAGGCCGGCCTCGAAGTCTCCGAAACCGTCTTCGAATCCATCGCCGCCGCCGAAGCCACACTCTCCGCCGACGAGCGCGAGCTCGGCGTCTGCCTCCTCGACATCGGAGCCGGCTCCTCAGAGCTCATCGTTTTCTTCGAAGGCTCAGTCGCCCACACGTCAGTCATCCCCATCGGAGGCGATCACTTCACCAACGACCTCGCCGTCGGTCTGCACATCACTGCACCGGAGGCAGAGTGGATCAAGTGCCACTACGGCAACGCTGTTGTCACCTCCGTCTCCCAGATCGCCGAAATCGAGCTCACGGGCATGCCCGGCTTCGAACCTCGCGTCGTCCGCCAGCGTCTTCTCTGCGAAATCCTCGAGCCGCGCGCCCGCGAGCTCTTCCACATGCTGCGTGACAACCTCCGCCACGGCGGCGTGCTTGAAGCCCTCGGCGCCGGCTGTGTCATCACTGGAGGCGGCGCTCGCCTCTCCGGCCTGCTCGACGTCGCCGAAAGCCAGCTCCGCGTGCCTGCACGCATTGGATCGCCCGTCCCCCTCTCCCGCATGCCCTCGGAACTCGCCCAGCCCGAGTGCGCCACCCTGATCGGAACCCTGCTCTATACCCACCGCACCAGCGTCATGCGTGCGGCGGAAGACCACAGCCTGCGCGCCAAATTGCGCGCCATCTTTGCCGGAAGCCTATAGGAGCCGCACCCATGAACCGTCCAGACGAAATCCGCATTCAATACCACGACGAAATCCCGCGCGGGGCCAGGATCAAGGTCATCGGCGTCGGCGGTGGCGGCGGCAACGCCGTCAATCGCATGATCAGCGCCCGCGTTGAAGGCGTCGAGTTCATCGTCGCCAATACAGACCGCCAGGCTCTCCAGCTCTCGCAGGCGCCCGTCAAGCTCCAGCTTGGAACCAAGCTCACCAGTGGGCTCGGCGCCGGAGCCAACCCCGACGTCGGCCGCAAGGCCGCCCTGGAAGACTCCGAAAAGATCATCGAGGCCCTCGAAGGCGCTGACATGGTCTTCGTCACCGCCGGTCTCGGCGGAGGCACAGGCACCGGAGCCGCGCCCGTCATCGCCTCGCTCGCCAGCGAAATGGGAGCACTCACCGTCGGCGTCGTCACCCGGCCCTTCGCTTTTGAAGGCAAGCGCCGTATGGCCCAGGCCGAACGGGGCATGCAGGAACTGCTCGACAGCGTCGATACCATGATCGTCATCCCCAACGAGAAGCTGCTCGCTGTCGCCAAGGATGCCGGCTTCTTCGAGTCTTTCCGCATCGCCGACGACGTTCTCCGCCAGGGCGTGCAGGGAATCTCCGACATCATCACCATCCCCGGCATCATCAACCGCGACTTCGCCGACGTGAAAACCACCATGGCCGGCATGGGATACGCCGTCATGGGCACCGCCGTCCGCGGCGGCGCCAGCCGTGCCGTCGAAGCCGCGCAGGCGGCCATGGCCTCCCCCCTCCTCGAAGACGGAGCCATCGACGGAGCCCGCGGCATCCTCATTAACATCAGCGGCTCCAGCTCGCTCAAGCTCAACGAGGTCAACGAAGCCTCTACTCTCATCCAGAACGCCGCCCACGAAGAAGCCAACATCATCTTCGGAGCCGTTCTCGACGAGAACATGGGCGACGACGTCAAGATCACCGTCATCGCCACCGGTTTCCGCAGAGAAATGCCGGAACGCCGTGAGCGCATGCTGACCGCGTCCCTGCGCGAGCCGGTCGTTCCCCGGGTTGATATCACCCCTCAGCCGGTCCACCCCCGCTTCGCCAGCGAGGAGTTCGACGAGCCCACCCCCGCCCGCCGCGTCTTTGTCGAGGTGCCTGCCTTCGCCGAAGCTGACTCGGAGCCGGCAGCGGAAGAGCCCATTTATCAGCCGGCCCACGTTGGCAATGCCACAACGGCTGCCGACTCCTTCGACGCCCCAGCCCATGAAGAGGTCGCAGTAGCCGTGGCCGACCTTCCGGCTCACCCCGAGACCGTTGTTGCCGATAGTCATGATCAGGGCGGAGACAACCTCGATATCCCGGCTTTTCTGCGCCGGGGAGGCCTGTAAGTTCATCAAAGAATCACCACGGTCCGGTGCAAACAGGACCGTGAAATGCCGTAGAATCGGAATACAGCTCGACCGCAAAACTAAGCTTGTTCTCCCGTGTTTTTGAGGATGCAGCTATCCCGGGGAAGTAGTTCCGGATCTGGCCAAGTGCCCAGTCGGGAACCCTTTCGCGGGATCTTCGACAATTTAATGGCCTGCCGGCGCCGTTCTGTGTGTAAGATTCGAGCATAGTTTTGCTTGGTGGTCGTGAACCAGGGTTTGACAGAGTAGAGAGAGCAGTAGGGGATTCCTTGATGAGACGCCTTTTCCATATCTCATGTGCAGCTGTTTTAGTCGCGCTGCCGCTTACCGTAGCTGCCCACGCCGCTGACACTGCATCCGCCAGGACTACGACTCATCACTCCGCGCATCACCGTTCGCACGTGCAGGAGTCGACCACCGCGCAGAAGCACATCACGCATTTGCAGCATAGCCGCCGCGTGGCCACCACCTCGGCGCGTCATTACTCAGGCGCCCACCTGCGGCGCGCTTCGCTGACGGTCCATCGCCACAGCTACGAGCGCTTCTACGCCAGCTCCTTCACTGATACCGATCTGACCCAGGGCGACGTCATTGCCGGAGAAGATCCGGTCGTTCGCCAGGCGGCCATCGCCGCGCTCGGCAACATGTACGGCACCGTGGTCGCCATCGACCCCAGCAACGGGCGCATCCTGGCCATGGTTAACCAGAAGCTTGCGCTCTCCAGCGGAGCCGAACCCTGCTCCACCATCAAGGTCTCAGTCGCCCTTGCCGCCCTCTCCGAAGGCATCATCACCAAGGACACTCCGGTCAACCTCGGCGGCTCGTATCACATGAACCTGACCGAAGCTCTGGCCCACTCCAACAACCTCTACTTCGAAACCCTCGGCCGCAGCCTCGGCTTTGAGCGTGTCCGCCACTACGCCAACCAGTTTGGACTCGGCGAGCTCGCCGGCTACAACATTCCCGGCGAACAGCTTGGCGTCTATCCTGACCAGCCGCTTCCCGCCGACCGTGGCGGCGTAGGCCGCATGTGCTCCTTCGGCGAAAGCGTCTCGATGACGCCTCTGCAGCTTGGCGCGCTGGTTTCGGCGATTGCCAATGGCGGAACCCTCTACTACCTCCAGCACCCGACCACACCCGACCAGGTCCTCAACTACCAGCCCCGCATCAAGCGCACCCTCGACATCCATAACCTCATCCCCGAGATTCAGGACGGGATGCAGGCCGCCGTCGACTACGGCACCGCGCGCTCCCTCAAAGCCAACTTCAATCAGTTCCCGGTGATGGGCAAGACCGGCACCTGCTCCAATAACGGCACGCGCTTCGGCTGGTTCGCCTCTTACGCCGACACCCAGTACGGCCGCATCGTCACCGTCATCTTCCTCGAGGGCGGACGCCCCACCTTCGGACCCAAGGCCGCCGAGCTCACCGGCTACTTCTATCGCAACCTCTGGGACCACAGCTACTTCGCCCAGAAGCAGACCGCCGATCAGCCACCCTCTGCGCAGGCCGGCGAGACGACGCCCTCAACCGCCACCGGCGTCAACCAGTAAGCCCAATCTGAATCCCGACAGCGGCCTCCATACGGAGGCCCCTTTCGTCTCTACCCCTCCGATCAAGTACGATGACCTCGTGAGCCTCATTCCCGCCGTCCCGATCCTCACGGCTGAAGAAATGCGCACCGCCGACCGTGTCACCACTGAACAGTTCGGCGTTCCCTCCATCGTCCTCATGCGCAATGCGGGACAGGCCGTCGCTCGCTTCGTCGAGCGCGAGTACACGCAAGGCCACCGCATCGCCGTCCTCTGCGGAAAAGGCAACAACGGGGGAGACGGCTTCGTAGCAGCCCGCGCCCTCGCCGCCGGAGGCAGGGAAGTAGCGGTCCTGCTTCTTGGAGATCCCGATGAGTTAAAGGGAGACGCCCGCATCGCCTTCAGCGAGATGCAACTCACGCCCATCTTCGTCCCCGACGAGCGATCCCTCGACACGCCGCAGGTCCGCGTCCTCCTCTCAAATGCCGACCTGCTGCTCGATGCCGTCGTCGGCACAGGCTTCCGTCCGCCTCTCCGCGGAGTCGCCGCCGCCCTGCGTGACCGCATCAACCAGCTCGACATCCCCGTTGTCGCTGTTGACCTTCCCTCCGGATGGGACGCCGATTCCCGGGAATTCTCCGCCGACGGCGCATTCCGCGCCAATGCCGTTGTGACCTTCACCGCGCCCAAGCTCGCGCACGTCTGCGGCAACCTGGCTGGTGGCGTGCACGGACCCATCGTCGTCGCCCCTATCGGCTCACCCCCCGAAGCAGTTCAGTCCGGCCTCAACCTCACCTGGTCCGGCGCCGCCCACGCCGTTGTCCAGCCGCCGCGCCCTGCCGACAGCAACAAGGGCATGTACGGACACGTCCTCGTCATCGGAGGAGCACGCGGCAAATCCGGAGCGCCCGCCATGGCCTCGGTCGCCGCTCTGCGCACAGGTGCCGGACTCGTCACCGCTGCCGTCGTTCCCTCCATCCTGCCCGGCGTCGCCGCCGTCACGCCCGAGCTCATGACCGCCGTCCTTCCCGAAGGTCCCAACGGCGAAGTCACCGGCCAAAACCTCGACTACGACGCGCTCCTGGATAAGAAAACCGTCCTCGCAATCGGACCTGGCCTCGGCCAGCATCCTTCCACCGAAAAATTCCTCATCGATCTGCTCGACAAGACCAGCCTCCCCACGGTCCTCGACGCCGATGCCCTGAACATCCTGGCCCAGCACCCTGAAAGGATCAACGGCCGCTCCCGAACCATGGTCCTTACCCCCCATCCCGGCGAAATGGCCCGTCTTGCCGCCATCTCCACCAGGGAAGTCCAGGCCAATCGCGAATCTCTCGCTCGGGAATTCGCAATTCGGCACAATGTAACACTCGTGTTAAAAGGCTGGCGTACTCTGATTGCGCATCCAAACGGGGCAATGGCGATCAACACCACCGGAAATCCAGGCATGGCCAAGGGCGGCAGTGGAGACATCCTCACCGGCATCGTCGCCGCCATGATCGCCCAGCATCCCGATCAGATCGCCGACGCCGTCAACGCCGCCGTCTATCTCCACGGTCTCGCTGCCGACATCGCCGTTCGCGAGCAGGACGAGCACACCCTTCTCGCCACCGACACCGTTTCGCACCTGTGGAAAGCCTTTCGCTTCCGCCCCCACGATCCTGCGGGATATACCTGGCTTCAGGGCCTGCCCAGCCACTTATCGAACAATCTCACGGAGGCACGATGACCACTACCGAAACCGCAGGCCGCAAGGTCCACGAGTACGAGAGCAGCAGTGCCGCCGACACCATCCGTTGCGGTCATGAGATCGCCCGCCTGCTCACCCCGCCGAAGTTTCTTATCCTGCACGGCGATCTGGGTGCAGGCAAGACCACCCTGGTTAAGGGAATCGCCGAGGCCCTCGACGCCGCCGAGCCCGACGAAGTTACCAGCCCCACCTTCACACTCATCCACGAGTACGAAGGCAAGCTCAACGGCAAGCCGGTGATGCTTTACCACCTCGACCTCTACCGCATCGAGACAGAACGTCAGCTCGACACCCTCGGCCTTGACGAACTGGTCACCCCAGAGAGCATTATTCTCGTCGAGTGGGGCGACAAGTTTCCCTCCATCGTCAAGCGCAGCCAGGGCGAAATCGTCATGCACACCACCGGCGGCGACAAACGCAAAATCACCCTTACCTTCAAGGACTAAAGCCTCAGCCCTTCATCCGTACATGCTGTCCGGATGCGCTGCTACTCTGTGCGCAACGCCCTCATTGGTTCGACTCTCGCGGCGCGGCGTGCAGGCAGCGCGCTTGCAGCGAGCGCAACACATGCCACTCCGGCAACGGCGAGCACATAACTTGCCGCATCCAGCGGCTTCACGCCGTATAGTGACGAGGCCAGGGCGCGCCCGACCAGAATCGCAAATGGGATGCCCATTGCCACGCCAATTGCCGCAAGCAGCAGCGAATCCTTGAGAACCATCCAAAGCACCTGGCCCCTGCGAGCGCCCAGTACCATGCGTATTCCAATCTCTGCCGTCCGATTGCTCACCCGATAGGCGACCGTACCGTAGAGTCCCGTAGCCACCAGTGCGACTGCCAGCAGCCCAAAGAATCCGGCAAGACGAGCGAAGAGCACTTGATTGGAGATTGTCAGATCGTATTGTGCACGCTGTGTCATGGGACGGATCAGAGGCAGGTTTGGATCGATCTGCTGCACCGCCTTGCGCACGGTGGGCAGGATCGCCAGCGGTTCGCCATGCACACGCAGTTCGACGTCCATCTTTCCGACAATCGGAATCTGCGCATACATATACCAGGCCATCGGAATCGGTTCTTCGTCGATGCTCCGGTATTTATGGTCCTTAACCACCCCGACAACGGTCATTTGGTAAATCCCGTTATCGGGACCGATAATGTGACCCAATGGGTTCTGATTGGGCAGGAAACGCCGCGCGAACTCCTCGTTGATGATGCCCACATGGGGCGAGTTCGCAGTATCGGAATCGGCGAAGTCGCGGCCCGCGAGCACGGGCACGCCCAGAGTGGTAAAGAACCCCGGTCCTACTACATTGCTGCGAACCGTGCGGGAGCTTCCGTTTGCCACGACAGGGAGCCTCCCATCTACCATCATGTCGCTATTGTTCGACCACCCGGATCCGATGCGCTCCTCCATGACAGTCACCGACTCCACGCCGGGAAGACCGCGCAACTTGTCAATCAGCTCGCGATAAAACGCCCTGCCTTGCGCCAGCGACTTGATTTCGGGTTGCACGCCAAACACGACCAAGCCGCCCACCTTGAATCCAAGCGGGGTATTTTCGAGATTGCGCAGAGTGCGAATCAGCAGTCCGGCCGCGACCAGCAGGACGACACACAGGGTCATCTGTAGCGCAACAATGATCTTGCCCGCGCGCGATTTTCCCGCATCGGCGTTGGAAGGCGCTGCGGACGTCTTCTGCGCGAGAGTCGTCCCCGCTGAGAGCGCAATTCGTAGAGGCGCTAATCCGAAAAGAACCACAGCAACCGCCAGCACGCACACGGTAAAGAGCAGAACCGTACTGTCAGGCGCGAGGCTCGATTCGATCTGCGCCCACGCGGCCAGCGCCCGGGTGGCGAATAACGCGAACATCCACGCCACCAGTCCCCCAGCCGACGCGAGCAGCACGCTCTCCGTGAGCAATTGGCGCAGCAGGTCGCCGCGCCCCGCGCCCAGGGCCAGCTTCATGCTGAACTCACGCTGCCGGGTTGCATTGCGCGCTGCCAGCAGCATCACCACGTTGGTCAGAGCGATCAGCAATACCAGTCCCACCATGCCCATCAACAGGCGCAAAGGTTTGCCATACTCTTCCGCATATCCCGGAAATCCCTTGGCATCGACAAGGCTCAACACCGGCTTATGTTCACCCGGCGCAGGTGAACCAATGCCGATGTAAGCCGCCTGCTGAAAGACCTGCTGCAACTGCGCCGCGGCCTGTGCCTTGGTCACTCCCGGACTCAGCCGCCCGACCAGTTGCAGGCACCACCATGTGGGATTCGCCATGTACGCCTTGCCGTCTTCCAGAGGATTGCCCCAGGCATTGAGTTCGGGACGGCTCTGCAGCGGAATCCAGAAGTCTGTTGACTTCCCATCCTCCAGACCCTGAAATCCTTCGCTGGCAATTCCGACAACCGTGAAGCCGACTCCGTTCACGTACAGAGTCGTGCCCAGCACATCCGGATTTCGCGCAAAGCGCCGCGTCCAATAGTCGTTGCTGATAACGGCGACCGGCGCGTGATCCTTCTCGTCCCGCTCTGTGAAACCGTGGCCGCGCTGCAGCTTCACGCCTAAACCGGAGAAGAAGGTCCCGCTCACCATATCGCCCTCCGCCTCTTCCGGCTCCGCACCATAGCGGACCGCCACCTTATTCCCCGACAGCGGGACGTATGCCATGACTGCCGACATTGCACCGCCTTGCTTGCGCAGCGCGTCGTATACGGGGTACGAGAACGTTTCAGTGCTATCGATCGTCCCCGTCCCATTCGGCGGATTTGTCGTCCTCAAATAAACGAGGCGGTCTGCATTGGTTACCGGCAGTGATCGCAGCATTACGGAATTCATTACGCTAAACACAGCGGTATTCGCACCCATCCCCAGGGCCAGCGTCAGGATGGCCGTAATCGTGAACCCGGGGCTTTCAAGCAGAGAGCGGAATCCGAACTTCAAATCGCGAAGCAGCCTGTCGAGCCATTCCCAGCGGTTGTGCAGGTAAAAACGCTCCTGCGCCGCGCGCATGTTGCCGAACCTTCGCCTCGCCTGCCGTCGGGCATCCTCTTCGCTCAGTCCCTCACTCCGCAATTCCTCGGCTTCCAGTTCAATGTGGGCCTGGATCTCTTCGGCAAAATCTTCCGTGGTGCGCTTGCGCCTGGACATGCTCATGCCTCCTCGGATTGTGGCCCTTTATTCGCCTCCAGAATCAGACCCACCGCTCGTGTCAGCCGGTGCCATTGGCTGGTCTTCTCTTGCAATTGTTCGCGCCCCTGCTCGGTAAGCGAATAGAACCGCGCTTTCCGGTTGTTTTCGCTCACGCCCCACTTGGCGCTGATCCAGTCCTTTTCTTCCAGCCGCTGCAGCGCTACATACAGTGATCCATGTTCGACAAGAAAGGCATCTTTTGATTGAGCTTGAATCAATCGTGCGATGCCTTGACCGTGACACGGACCGAAGACAAGGCTCTTGAGGATCAGCAGGTCAAGGGTTCCCTGCAATAAGGCGAGGCGTTCGTCATTGTTCTCTTGGGTTGGCATTCTACCCAAGTAGATGTCGCGCTTGGGTAGAATGTCAACCTGAATCAGGTGAGATGGCCGTTAAATACTTGGCCGACTAATTCCCGCCGCCCGATAAAATAGAAATAGAAGCTCGCAAAGGCCCGCTCCGGTGGGTCTTTTTTCATTCTGCGGGGGGTACGGGCAATCCGTAACCGTTTGATTCCACTATAGGTTGCGAGATCCAACACGCAACCGCAATAGAATGAAACGGTTACGGGCACAGCTCTTTTCGTTGCCGATAACCCTTTTATCGAGAATCAGTTACAGCTTACGTCCAATAGAATCTATGAGTTGCAAACCATAAATAGATAACTCGTCTGGAATGA